>ERZ1643247.3832-NODE-3832-length-10288-cov-30.466334_pt1 | contig 10288 bp, 8 predicted proteins | sample MGYA00579264_ERZ1643247 | MGnify/ENA primary metagenome ERZ1643247 (study PRJEB29033, sample SAMEA4952262) | chicken gut metagenome | biome: Broiler Chicken; feature: Gastrointestinal Tract; material: Caecum | place: Ireland | collected 2018 | study: Broiler... | reverse complement strand
CATTTTCATAACGTTTTGTGCCTGAGCAAAGCGAAAGGAATGGATATAATCATGGAATTTACACACAAGGAAAATCAGATTGCATTATATTCAGAGAAGGGAGAAATGACCGCAGAAGTCACATTTCCCTATATTGATGAGGAAACCGTAGATATAAACCATACTTTTGTAGACGCTTCACTGCGCGGCCAGGGGATCGCCGGAAAACTGATGGAGGCGCTGGCAGAGAATCTGGAGCAGAGGAACTTAAAAGCCGTTCCCACCTGCTCCTACGCTGTAAAATGGTTCGAAAAACATCCTGAATACGCATCACTTTTAAAGTAACGCCATCAGTTGAATTCATATTTCTTCAGTTCACAGTTTTTGATCCCAAACCGGGCGAATTCTTCATTCGTCATGTCCGTGAAATAGGACTGAACAGCTCTGGCGACACCATTGTGGGCGACCATGAGATAGACTTTCTCATCCGCTTCCTGTCTGACGTCATCTAACAGATTGTAGATTCTCTGACAGAAGCGGATCATGGACTCCCCGCCCTCATAGCTGTCGGCAAAACAAGTCTTGGCGTGCTGAAATTCTTCCCCGTTGCGCGGTGTGGATTCATATTTTCCGAAGTTCTGCTCCTTCAATCTCGGCTCAACCCTCATAGGTACTCCCGTGATTTCCGAGATATGTTTCGCTGTGTCCGCCGCGCGCATCAGGGGAGAACAGATAATTTCATCTATATGAATGCCCTCCCGCAGTATTCGTCCGGCAAGCTCTTCCGCCTGATGATGTCCCTGCTCTGTCAGTTCAATATCTGTAGCTCCGCATATCTTATTTTCTACATTCCATACAGTCTGTCCGTGACGTGTAAAATAAAAATATCCCATGTCGTCTCCTTTCACAACTTTCAAAATTTACTGATAGGAATTTCTCACATTTTCCGTCAGTTCTTCTCCCCCGCCAGCATACCACTCCTGTACAAAGGTGTCAAAATAATCCACCGGCTCTTCTCCTGCAATGATCTTCAGGAAAGCAGATGTTTCCAGATCCTGCAGATTCTGCGGGATCTCACTTTCTGCCGCACTCAGGGGAATTGCCGGCTTCTCTCTGATCCCGGCATTGTTCAGCACTTCCACCGCCTGTATTCTGGAGGCATACGCCGCCCATCCGTTGGCAGTGGTCAGATTGCCGTTCAGGAAAGAGCGGCAGGTATTGTAATATGATTTCTCAAGGCCGGAAAGCTCTGTCACACTTATTTCGCCGTTCAGCGCTTTCTGCAGATTGTCACCGCAGCGGTACAGAGCATCGATGTAATCTACATTGATATTCATAGGCCTTGCAGTAGGATCCACATTAATCGAGAAGTAGTCATTTACCTCTGATGCGTAATGATCATCCTCATATCTGGAATAATCAAAAATAGCGCTCACATATTTTCCGACAATCTCCGGATGCTCATATCCTTTTCGCACGACTACATACATCCATTCATCATACGACTCAAAAGTCTGCGGTTCGTCCGTCACATCCTCGGCGAAAAGATACGGCTTCCACTCGGCGCTGTTATCCGCGCTGTAAGACAGGATCAGCGGATTATTCGGCGCCCACCAGCGCCCGAAAGCAGCACCGCAGTATCCGTTTACGAGCAGCTCGTCGATATTATCTGTCTTGCGCAGAAGGAAACGGGAATCAAGCACCCCGTCCTGATACAGCTGATTCAGATATCTCAGGGCTTCTTTTGTCTCGGAAGTTACCGATCCGTACACCACATTTCCATCGTCGTCAAGAATCCATTTTTCCGGAGCAGAGCCGAACTTTGTAAATATCCCGTCCACTCCGTAGGTCTCACTGGAGCCTGCAATAAGCCCCGTGCTGCAGGCCAGCCCCACTGTTTTCCCGTCTCCGGCAATATCATTGTCCACAAATGCTTTGATGATCTGCATTGCCTCATCCATCGTCCGGGGTTCTTCGAGCCCCAGTTTTCTGATCCAGTCGGACCGAAGCCAGAGGAGCATATGACCGTCATCGATAGCTGTATTTGGGAAGGCATAGCGCTTTCCGTCAAATGTGGCGGAGCCCAGCAGATCATCGCCGTAACTGTCATACATTTCTTTGATCACATCTGTTGTACACTCTTCATATACCTGAGTCAGGTCTTCTATAAGCCCGGCTTTTACCAGTCTCTCCAGATTATCCCTGCCGTTTACCACAAGCACGTCCGGAATTGACCTGTCGGCTATGCTCATCTCGAGAGCTTCCTCATAAGAGCCGCCCGCCTCAAGTTCAAATATATCCACATTCTGGATATTCAGAACCTCTTTGAGATACCTTGTGTAAGCATTATCTTCATACGTGTCTCCAGCAGGCAGATTGGAATTATTGGCTCCCGCTATCTTTCCGAGAGTGTACTCGACAGTATCCGGATATTTCCCCAGCGGCGTACGTGCCGCCTCATCCCACGCCGCCTGAACTGATTCAGAATCTGCCGTCCCTGCGTTTTCTGAGCTTTTCCCTGTTTCCGCCACATCACTGTTCAGTCCGGATACACTGCCGGAGCAGCCGGAAAAAAGAAATATCAGCGCGGCAGCCAGAGCTGTAAACTGTAAAATTTGTCTTTTCATTGTGTTTTCTTTCCTGCTTTCTTCGGAATTCGGATCTTTACTTCCGTCCCCTGACCGGGGCTGCTCGTCACTTTCATCGTTCCGGCTTCTCCATACAGAACCTGTATCCTCTCGCACACATTTCTTATTCCATAGCCGGAAGACTGGTATGTAAGGATCTCATCCGCTTTTTCCTGCTCCATGCCGACGCCGTTGTCCCGCACTGTAAATATAAGAAGATCACCATCCTGGGCAGCCCCGACGTACAGACACTTTTCCTCGTTCTCCGACATGTCAAGTCCATGGTCGATGGCATTTTCCACAAGAGGCTGAAGAATCAGCTTGGGAATCTCATACCCGGATATTTCCGGATCGACCTCTTCTTTTACAGCAAAACTGTCATCATGCATGACCAGCTGTATTTTCAGATAAGCTCTTATATTGCTGATCTCATTTTCAACTGTTGTCATCGTCTCACCGCGGTTCAGGCTCGTCCGGTAATACGTCGACAATGCCAGCGTCACCTGACTGATCTCATCCTCTCCTGCCTCAAGCGCTTTCCAGTTGATAATAGACAGGGAATTATAGAGAAAATGCGGATTAATCTGTGCCTGAAGCGCCTTCATCTCACTGTTCTGAAGTTTGATCTTTCCCTCATATACTTCCGAGATCAGATGGTTGATCTGATCCATCATACGGCGGAAAGAGCGGATGAGCACGCCTACTTCATCATTGGAATTGCTGGTAACCGTCACCTTTCGGAATCCCAGATGGATCTGGTTCATATTTTCTGTCAGGCGCTCCAGACAGGAGACCATTCTCCTCGAGAATACATAGCCGACAAGCACCAGAAGGATAATACAGATAATGACGATCGGGATATTTCTTGCCATAAGTATCCACACAGATTCCGTAATCACTTCCGAGGGACGGTATATATAAAACCTCCACCCTGTTCCGTCCATACTCTGGACAGAATACGTGTAGTTCTCTGTAATATAGTCCACAGACTCCGGCTGCGCGGGCGTATATTTATCATCCATGGAATAACTGGAATATACCACATTGCCTCCTGCGTCCAGAACGATTCCTCCCGTATTATCCCGCAGCTGGCTTGTAAAAGGCTCCAGCACAGCCTGATAATCCAGTGTCATAACAAGGACTGCCGTGACGTCATCATCATAGAACTTCCTGCAGGCCGTGATCTCCTGCCTGGCGCCGCGCCGCACAGACCACTGCAGAAGCGTGCTGTCATCCATATCGGCATACCACGGCTGGTTCTCCGCCTCGGAAAGAGGCATCAGCGTATCTCCGTGCGCCACCTGAATACTCTCTGAATACAGTGTGATCTCTTTGATTTCTTTATGGTAAATCTGGGGCATCTGCAACAGAGGATCCGCCACATTGACATATTCCAGATAAGCCTCGTAATCCGATTCCGGTTTTGTCGAAAGGATTGACCTGAGATCCTGAGAATAGGAGAGGTAGTCTACAAGGTTCTCGTAGATCATCTCCTGATTATCGATTGCCTCCACCGACTGCTCCAGTGTATTCTCCATACTGTCCACTTCATTTTCATGGAGAATACTCAGCATTCCGCTCTGCATATAGATCACAATGATCACCACAGGGATCAGTCCGGCCGCAAGTACAAGCAGGGTAAGTTTATACCGGTATTTAAGATTCTTGAACTTCCTGTATAGATTCTTCATCTGTCATTCCCTTTCTGCAGGACTCCGGCGAAGTCCCGAAGAACTCCCGGAAACTGCGGCAGAAGTATGAGCTGTTAGAAAAGCCTACTTCTTTGGCGATCTGAGCGATCTTCTTATTTGTATCCTCAAGAAGTTCTTTCGCCTTATTCATCCTCACTTCACGGACAAAGCGGTTCAGCGTAACTCCCGTCTCCTCCTTAAAAATCGCGCTGAGATATCCCGGAGACAGATATACCAGCGCGGCAAGTTTCTCCGGTCCCAGCTCCTTCTCTCCGTAATGATGGTATATATAATTTTTTACAGTAGTTATCTCCCCGCGGAAACCGTCCTGCTGCTCCTGTATATATTTTTCAAACTCCTCAACCGCTCCCGAGACAATATCGACCACATCATCGATCTTCCTGCCATGGTAAAGCCGGTCCACCTTTTTCGAAAGAATCTTCTCATCCGCCGTATCCATCTGTTCGTAGATCTCTTTCAGGATACTGGAGAACACGAATTTGACATACATCTGCGAAAATTTCCCGCCTGCCCTGTATTTATGCTCCAGTCTTCCGAAATCCAGTCTGAGATGCGCAAGGTCTTTGTATTTGATATCATTACTGATCTGTTCCATGATCTCGGAGTCTTCTCCGGCCGTATCCTGCGTATTTTCTCCCGGTTCCCCGCTTAAAAATATATGCCGGCCAGGCTGATAGAACTGCTCTTCCAGAAGTTTCTCCAGTCTGCGGAACTCTTCCGGCATCTCTCTCCAGCTCTCCACCGGTTCGCTGACCGCAAAATAACAGTCCGTATCAAACTGCTGCCAGAAGAACTGATGAAGCGTATCTGCCAGAGCCCTGTAATCCGTATACATCTCCGTAAACAGCAGAAGAGACTCATTGGAATTCAGATTGACATAATAGAACTCCCTCTGGATCTGATCTTTCAGGGCTCCGGTGAAATGTTCCTCGTCTGTCTCAAAGAAACCGTTGGACGCACTCACCAGGATCATACGCACGCACCGGCTGAGGATACAGCTGCCGCCTGACATCAATTCTTCCAGTTTGTCTGCGTTCTCCGTGTTCGATGTATAAAGATACTCAATAAAGAAATATTTCATCAGATAATCTTTCTGACGTTCCCTCTGTTCTCTCTCAGCCTGCCGGGTCCTGATATTTCCGATCACCCTTGAAAGCGTTTTTGAGAACTCTGCCGGATCCACCGGCTTCAGGACATAGTCGACCACTCCATGGCGCAGGGCTTCCCTTGCATAAGAGAAATCATTATATCCGCTGAAAATGACAATCTCCATATCCCTGTCTGTTTCCCTTACCTGACGGACAAGCTCCAGTCCGCTCATATAAGGCATCTTTATGTCCGAGAAAAGGATATCAACATGATTGGACGCAAGAACACCGAGCGCATCCTTTCCGTTTGCGGCCTCTAATATGCAGAATTCCTCTTTTTCCCGTTTCAAGAGAAATTTAATCCCGTTTCTCTCAAGTTTCTCATCATCTACTATCAGAATTGTAAGCATTGTACCCTCCTTTTCAAAATGAATTATAGTATAACCGCTGGCGAAAATAAAGTATCTCTGCACTGCCTGGCGGACAATCCCGCCGCGCAATACAGAGATTACTCTTCACTGCTATAATCATATGTTCATAAAGCCAGGCTCCGGAACCGCAGCTCTGTTATCCCTTCACAGCTCCTGCGACCACGCCTTCGATAATATATTTCTGACAGAAGAGATAGAAAATGATGATCGGCACGATCGCCAGCACGAGGGTTCCCATCATGCCCCCCATATCGACAGAACCGTAACCACCTTTCAGATATTGTACCGCCATGGGAACTGTCTTGTATTTTCTCTGGTCCAGAACAAGGGACGGAAGGAGATAATCATTCCAGATCCACATTGCCTGAAGGATTGCAACTGTCACGCAGGTCGGTTTTGAAATCGGCATAACAACACGGAAATATGTCTGGAGAGGCGTGCACCCGTCGATCATAGCCGCTTCTTCAATCTCCAGCGGAATGGATTTCATAAACCCTGTAAACATGAATACGGAAAGACCTGCGCCGAAGCCCAGATATATCACGATAATTCCCCACGGGTTGCCCATGTGAAGCATATTCGAGATCTTGGAAAGTGTGTACATCTCCATCTGGAACGGTACTACCATGGCAAACAGGCATAATATATAAATTGTTTTTGTCACTTTTGTATTTACCCGGCTGATATACCATGCACACATGGAGCAGAACAGGATGATCGCCGCCACAGAAAACACCGTGATAAACACGCTCCATCCGAATGCTTTGATAAGGTCGGTCTGTTCGATACCGCGGATGTAGTTCTCAAGTCCTACGAACATCTTGTCAGTCGGAAGAGCAAACGGCTCTTTGCTGATATATGCTTTCTTTTTAAATGAGTTGATAAATACAAGCACAATCGGATATATGTACAGCAGACTGATAACCGTGAAAATAACTGTCAGTATCCAGCCGTGTTTCGCCTTTCTCGCACTCATTACTGCTGCACCTCCTTCGACCGTGTCAGTTTATTCTGAATCAATGCAATAATCGCTACCAATACAAAGAACTCCACAGCTTTTGCCTGACCTACGCCTTCCCAGCCTGCTCTGCCGTAGAAAGTATTGTAAATATTGAGAGCCAGCAGTTCTGACATCTTGGACGGAGCTCCGTTCGTCAGCGCAAGATTCTGATCGAAAAGCTTGAATCCGTTTGTCAGTGTGAGGAACGTACATATCGTAATGGACGGCATTACCATCGGTATCGTCACATTTTTCAGGATCTGCCATGAACTTGCCCCGTCAATCTTCGCTGCCTCGATCAGTTCGCCCGGAATATTCTGGATGCCCGAGATGTAAATGATCATCATATATCCTACCTGCTGCCAGAGAACCAGAATCACAAGCCCCCAGAAACCATATACTTCCGAATATGTCAGCGTACGGTTAAAATATGCCAGAACACCGTTTAAGAGAAGCTGCCACACATAGCCGAGAACGATACCTCCTATAAGATTCGGCATGAAGAATACTGTACGGAAGATATTGGTTCCTTTGATCCCCTTTGTCAGGAGCATTGCCACGGCAAACGCCAGTACATTGATAAGAAGCACGGTCACCACAGTGTAAAGTGCCGTGTACCAGAGAGAGTGGATAAACTCCGGGTCTCCAAGTGTTTTTACATAATTGCTCAGACCGATAAATTCTGCATCCGTTACTGTTGTAAATTTACAGAAAGAAAGATAGATTCCCAAGAGGAACGGGGCTATAAATCCGATTGTAAACGCTATCATTGTAGGGAGTACAAAGACAGGAAAATATTTCTTGATTGCTTTCTGCATTTCCTTTTCTCCTTCCTGATAAGAGCCCCGCCATTCTGCCGGGGCTCTTATTTTCATACTTTTAAACTTTCAGGAATCCTTTCCGCCTTCCGGCAGGAACAATGTATGTCATTCGTTTGCAGCCGCGTACTCTTTTGCCCATCCGTCAACGAACGCAGTCACTACACCGTTCCAGTCGCCTGTACCCTGTGCATACTCAAGAAGCGCACTGCCCAGATTGTTCTTCCAGTTCTCGGACGGCATCGTCGTAAAGTTCCAGCTCACCGGTATCTTGCCGGCTTCTGTGTATTCCTCATTTGCCTGAACGAGCGGATTGTTCGGCAGATAATCTTCAAATGTAGTAAACGGCGTCACGAATCCCATCTGATTTGCCAGCATGTCGCGTCCTTCGTCGCTCTCTACAACCCATTTCAGGAAATCAAGTGTAGCCTGAATGTCTTCTTCAGATGCATTCTTATTTACACACCAGTAGTTCTCAGAACCAGTGCAGAGTCCCTGATCTTCCTCGCCGTCAACTCCGATGTAGATCGGCAGCATGCCAAGGTCTTCATCAGCCACTTCATTGTCCTTGATATCGTTGTATGCCCATGTACCGTTCTGATAGAATACCGCCTCGCCGAGTGCGAATTCGCTTGTCGCGTCATCGCCCGTCTTAGATGAGATCATGGACGGCTCGCATGTAGCATTGTTAATGTACAGATCCCAGATCTGTTTGTAGTTGTCAAGATATGTACCCTCGATCGCGTCTGTAGATGTAATGCCTCTGTCCTTATACTCGTAGTAGATCGGAAGGTTCGCAAGATGGGTCTTGAATCTCCAGTCTGAAGATGAATCCATGCCCGCGGATGTGAAAGCGCCCTCTACTCCCAGATCATCCTTATGCGCCTGAATCTCTTCCGCTACAGTCTTAAGCGCGTTAAAGTTATTCAGATCGTCGATAGATTTTACCGTAGACCAGTCTGCATCAAAGTAATCATTTAACAGCGCTTTGTTGTAGATGAGCCCGTATGTCTCGATTACATATGCGATGCCGAGTACCTGATCGCCGTCTTTGAGTACGTAATCATCGCTCTGAACGTCCTTGTATACATCACTGCCGGCAAGATCATAGCAGTAATCTTTCCATGTAGCCAGACCCACAGGTCCGTTTACCTGAAACAGAGTAGGCGCTTCGTCCTTTGCCATCTCTGATTTGAGCTGTGACTCATATGTACCGGATGCCGCCGTCTGCACGTCTACCTGTACGCCGGTCTCATCTGTGTAAGTCTGAGCCAGCTCTACCCACTGGTCAGCCTGCTCCGGTTTGAAGTTCAGGTAATACACTTTCCCCGTTCCGCCTGAAGAAGAACTTCCTGAACCTTCTTTGCCGTCCGATCCGGAACTGCCGCAGCCGGTCACAAGACTTCCCGCCATCGCTGCCGCAAGTACAAATGCAAGTAATCTTTTTCTTTTCATAAAACTCTTTCCTCCTTTGACCCATGAATAAAATGGCCGTTGTTTTTTGTTGGTCTTATTATAAGAAAAAACACGTTTCCCGGATATGATAAAATCCGAAGAAACGTGTCACTATTTCAAGATATTATATTGTTTTCCTTTCTCCACTCTTCCGCCAGTCTTATTACTTCATCCGGTTCGCAGCCAATAAGGCCGGATATTTCATTTTCTGACTTTCCGTCGTCTAACATATGTCCGATAACCTGTTTCAGGGCTTCGTGACGCCCTGTTTCTATTCCGCGCTTTTCTCCGCGCTTTTCCGCACTTTTTATCTGGGTATTATAGTCTCGCACTGCTTTCTGCCTCAGTTCATACTCCATTCTTTTCTGCTCATCCAGACTCAGCCTTTTCAGTTCATTATAGGCCTCCTCGATATATTCATCTTTCTTAGCCATATCTTCAAACTCCTTTCGGCTCTTCCCACCAAGGAACCGCATCCAACGTATGATGCCTGCCTCATTCTGGTCTTCCCCCGGCAGTTTCTTGAGTTCCAAAATATAAATCTCCATCAGATTTGTATACTGTTTACCAGTCTCTACGTCACAAAACGCAATCTTACGGCAGCACTTTGTATCATGTGGAAAGTGAATGAAATCTAAAATGCTGACATGGATGCATGGTTTTAATATGTCATATGAATCACCTGTTTTAATCTGTCCGGAATAAACCTTACTGATATAGTACAATACCCTGTTTATCCAGTACTCAAAGTAAGCCACCTGCATCTCCATGTTCATTTTAGTTCCATCTGCCATTTCAATCAAAACATCGAGAATCCCCAGCTTATCATCTTCACTTTCTTTCCGTAGTTCTGTCGGAATCAGTGTAGTTTTTCGGATCAGGCTCGGATCTTTTCTTAATAAAGCCGCGATAAATCCTTTACGTACTTTCGAATTTTTCATCAGCTCTTTAAAACAGAAGTCCACAGTGGGAAGCATTATAAAATTGTCATTGTTTCTTTTTTCATTCGTATTCCTCATCCATTCTTCCTCCTTATTTTACCACGTTGCTCTTCTTGAAGAAACACCACTTTCACAAGTTTCCCGCTAAATGCTGACTCTAAAAATTTCTGTTTGAATTTCAGGCGATCCTGCCCTGTAGAACTACTGTATTCAGACGTTTCAGATATTTGAAGAGAT
>ERZ1643247.3831-NODE-3831-length-10292-cov-6.940119_pt1 | contig 10292 bp, 8 predicted proteins | sample MGYA00579264_ERZ1643247 | MGnify/ENA primary metagenome ERZ1643247 (study PRJEB29033, sample SAMEA4952262) | chicken gut metagenome | biome: Broiler Chicken; feature: Gastrointestinal Tract; material: Caecum | place: Ireland | collected 2018 | study: Broiler... | reverse complement strand
GTCGTAAATACATTGAGAGTGGATTAGCGTTTCTGTATAACTACATCGCTTATCCATATAATTACTATGAACGATACAGCAAAGGACATGGTAGTTGGCATGATAGATAAGCGAATTGGCAAGCGGATTAAGCAGTGCCGCGAACGCCTCGGTCTTACGCAGGAAGAGTTTGCCGAAAAGACCGGATTCACTGCAAACTATATTTCAACCTTAGAACGGGGCGCATCTTTTCCCCGTTGTGAAAATTTGATATTGTTGCTTAACGCTCTTGAGGTATCTGCGGATGCCATCTTCTGTGATGTACTCGACCACACGACAGAGTATAAGGCAACACAGCTCTCGAATGAATTGGGCACCCTTTCGGTTGATGCTCAAAATCGCATTCTCCAAATAGTTGAACTCCTGATCCGTCAAGAAAAAGAGAATGAAAAATAACATTCGTCATTGAACTGCGCTTATTCGGCGCAGTTTTTTCTTTTACCGCGTATTTCGACTGACTTCTGCATCTCTTCATGCTATACTATGGATAAGCGAATGAGAATAGCGCTAAAATACACAGTTGGAGAGATGAGATATGAAGACAAAGAAATGTGCATTTACCGGCCACAGACCCCAGAGCCTCCCGTTTGGATTCAATGAGGCAGACGAAAGATGTATTGCACTCAAGCAGAAGCTCAGAGATGAAATAATCAGGCAGATTGAAGAGAATGGCGTTACGCACTTTATCACCGGTATGGCAATCGGCGTTGATATGTTTGCGGCTGAGATCGTCCTTGGCTTGAAATCGGCTTATAATGGCATTACGCTTGGTGCCTTCCCTTGCGAAACACAAGCTGAGAAATGGAGCGAGGCTCTCAGGGATCGGTACTTTGATATAGCCTCCAAATGCGACAAAGAAACGCTTTTGCAGCAGCGTTATACGCCGGATTGTATGCACAAGCGCAATCGTTATATGGTGGACCAGGCTGATTACATTATTGCAGTATGGAACGGCAAACCGAGTGGCACAGGGAAAACCGTACAGTATGCGCAACAGCAGGGTAAGCCGGTGCGTGTCATCAATCCCATAACGCTTGTGGTAGAAAACATATAATCTGGTAATTAGCCAGCAATGAATTGAATAAGCCGCAGTTCCCATTGTGGGGACTGCGGCTTATTCTTTATTCTGAGATCAATTTTTCCCTATAAGGGATGTCGAAAAGAATCCGGTGGTAGTCGAGAAGGCGATGTTTATTAAACAGCTTTTCGGCAAGCCGAACCACTGGATGATTAAGAATCTCATCTGCAATTCCGTTTTCATTGATGAACCTAGCCCATTCAAAAGTGTCTTGAACAGCTTCGGACTCAATTACTACGGGGACGATGGCTTCTGTTAGCCGCATGGCAGGATCATTTTTGTATCGTTTACCTATCTCGCTCGGCTCACAGTTTTCATATTCATCAACATCACTGGACAGTATGGAATCAATCTTCATAAAATCATCAGGGACATCTCGTGTTAAGGTAAGCGCAATATCGCCCTTCCCGTCAGGTACGGTAATGTATTCGGCTATTTCAAGCTCGTAAGGCATCCCACCGATTTCCGATGTCAGGGTAAACATCTGGCACAAATAAGCAGAGGTTTCATCCACCTTGTCCTCATTCATGAAACACAGCGGATTGTATTCTACGCATTCCCATTTGACTTTTCCCAATTCGGTAAGCTTGGCAATACTCTCTAATGTTTTCTTTTCCTCTTCACGCCATAATTCGTCCATCATAAATTTTACACCTCCGCTTATTTTCGTTTGAACTCCAAGACCACATCACCACTGTCGGTAATCCTCATCTGCATCGTTTTCACATATTGAGAAATGAATTGCTGTTTTTCTGCTGAACTCATTTCAATCCGTGTAGTGCGTATTGCTTCATCAAACATCTCAAATATGTTGAGTCTGACGGCATTGTCGATGTACCGATACATCTCCTTAAAGAGTGCGCCTTGCTTGATGTCTTCGGTATTCCCTGAATAGAAGTCATCTATGTAGCAGTAGAATATTCCGGCATCTGAAAGTGCATTTTTCAAGTCTGGCCCGCAGCTTTCCCGTTCGATCATGACAAGAAAACGGGCATCTTGCAGAGACGAAATCAGCCCCCAGTAGTCCGAGTCGCTTGACACAAGGATGAAGGAATCCACATTGTTTTTATAGTGTTCCTGACAGGTTCTTGAAATGAGCATCACATCAACAAGGGATTTATTTTGCTTCACTCGTTCGATCATCATGTGCTCAACAGGGATTGCGGTGAAACTCTCCAAAATGCGCCACGCAGATGCAGCATGAACATCATCAAACAAGATGATTGAAGAAATCTTCTTTGTATATTGACGGTCAAGATTCCTCAGCGTTGCACAAAGTTTGTATGGGTCTGAATTTTCGCAATCTACCACGATGACAACTTTCTCGCTGCTTTCTATAAACTCATAGATGCTTCCCTTAACATAGCTCCCTGCGTCTGATACCTTGCTATATTCTGTGAAATAGTCATTATTCCATTGGTAGAGCAAGGTGACAAATTTCTTGTCGTTATAGAGAATGTTCCCTTCTTCTTTAGGAGTCCAGTTGATGTAAACCTGATACGGATAGAAAAGCAAATGCGAGTAGTAAATATCCGCAGCGGCCTTTGTCCCATCCTCTGTTAGACCATTGGGCATCACAAAAAGATTTTTTACATATTGCCAATTTAGCCAAAGAGGAAATAGCTTTTTGCAGTTGTTAATTCTATCAGCTATCAACTTGTTGATCTCAATAACATGATGGCAAAGTTTTTTGCTGCTCTTTCGGACAAAATTGACTCCATCAGCACTGAGCTGTGTCATGCTGTCTGGCGGAATATACTCAGGGAGATTGTAAATTGAAGTATAGTCAAACCGCATCTTTTCATTGATGTGTTTGAAATTCCGCTCTATGGCCGTTCGGATAATGCAAAGGTGGCGGATTATCCGAGCCGCCTTGTCCTGTTCAAGCCGTTCATAAACTTCCATTTTAGGCGGCTCGTGCTCATTCTCAAAAATCCGCTTTGGCACACCAATCAAATAGGCAATCTTAGAAACAATCTCATAGGTGCTGTCTTTATACCTGATTATATCTGCTTCGGGGACTTGATTATTGACGCTTCCAGTATCGCTGCCATCTGCAATCGTGATAAAGCGCTCATCTTCATCCAGCTCTGCTGTTTCGCGGACATCCATATTATGTTCCTTTCGAGGCATAGCGTTGATAACGAACAGTAGACGATGAATGGTCACACAGTCATTACATTATCCGTCCACATTTCACATTGGCTCATCACGGTCTGAACTGCGTCATCCATGCCCTCTGGCGGGTATTTGTGTTTTTTGAGAAGGCGCTTGACCAACCGGCGCATACCGGCTCTGGCGCTTTCTTTCTTCTGCCAGTCTATTGTCCGGTTCTTACGGAGCAGATCGGTCAGCTCTTTTGTAATTGCAATCAGTTCGTCATGTTCGTAGAAGTCTTTGATGGCTTGGGGCTTGGTCAGAGCATCGTAGAATGCAAGCTCGTCGGCGGTCAATCCCAGTTTTTCACCCTCTGCGTTTGCATCGGCAATTTCTTTAGCAAGCTTCAAAAGCTCCTGAATGACTTCCTCATTGGTCAGCATCCCGTTCAGGTATCGGTTCATTGCACCCTGAATAAGTTCAGAAAACTTCTCCGATTTGACAATATTAGTTCGCCGGTAAACCGACACCTGTTCGGCAATCAGCTTTTTCAAGAGTTCAACAGCAAGGTTTTTCTCCTTCATGTTGGCAATCTCTTCAAGGAACTTCGGATCGAACAGCGAAAACTCCGCCTTCACATCCGAGAAGAGGTTGATTACGCCCTCACTCTTGATACTGTGTTTCAGCAGCTCATTGATCCGCTCGTTTACTTCCGGCAGCGTAAACTTCTTACCCGTACCGCCGGACAGAAGCCGGACAATCATCGTTCGGACAGATTCAAAGAATGCTGCTTCAAAGCGTGTCTTTTCATCTACCAAGCTACCGCACAGCGAAAGTGCCTGTTTGAGAAGCAACGCCTCCTTGATGTAGATGTTTTGCGTCTTCTCCTTGTCGGGAAGGTCTTGCTCTGCGACGCTCTTGCCGAGGATATAGTTTACACCTCCGGTAATCGCCTTCGCCTTATCGAGGTCAGTTCCAGTCATGAACTTATCGTAGTTATAACCGTAGAATAGGTCACGGCACACGGACAGTTTCTCAAGGAATTTCGGATATGCAGCCTTGCTGACATCCGTGTCACCGTAGTTCTTCTTGTCCCGCGCCGTATAGTCATTCATAGCCTGTTTCAGCGCAGCAGCGATGCCCACATAGTCAACAACCAAGCCGCCTTCCTTATCCTTGAAAACGCGGTTGACACGAGCGATAGCCTGCATGAGGTTGTGACCGGCCATCGGCTTATAGACATACATTGTGGCAAGGGAAGGAACATCAAAGCCGGTCAACCACATATCCACAACGATAGCGATTTTAAGCGGCGAGTCGTTGTCTTTGAACTTTCTCGCCATATCTTCTTTGTGAGCCTTATTGCCGATCACTTCACGCCACTCTTCGGGGTCGTTGTTGCCCTGCGTCATGACAACTGCGACCTTTTCCGTCCAAGCAGGACGCAGTTCCAAAATCCGCTTGTATATCTTCATGGCGATGGGGCGGGAGTAGGCAACAATCATCGCCTTTCCGGTCAGAATATTGGCGCGATAGTTTTCATAATGGTCGAGAATATCGTCTACCAGAGAACGGATCGTCTGGTCGGCCCCCAAAATTGCCTCCATCTGGCCAAGTTCTTTTTTGCTCTTTTCGATAACATAAGGATCGGCATTCTCTGCCATCAGGTCATACTCATCGTCAATAAGATGCAGCGTCTTTTCATCAAGCTTGAGATGGATGACGCGGCTTTCATAGTAAACCGGTCTGGTCGCTCCATCCTCAACTGCCTGAGTCATATCGTAAATGTCGATATAATCACCGAACACCTCACGGGTGCTCCGATCTTTTGAAGAGATGGGAGTGCCGGTGAAGCCAATGTATGTAGCGTTTGGAAGCGTATCACGGATGATTCGGGCAGTACCAATGATGGTCTTGGCCTCGACCTCGCCGTCTTCCTTCTGGCGCACTACAACTTTCTCTGTTAATCCGTATTGACTGCGGTGCGCCTCATCCGCCATGACGATGATATTCCGACGCTCAGAAAGAGGCTCACCGCTTTCCTCAAACTTCTGCATGGTAGTGAAGATGATGCCGTTAGCCTGACGGTTTGCAAGCAGCTCTTTCAAGTGGGTTCGGCTTTGAGCGTGTTGCGGCGTTTGGCGTAAGAAATCCTTGCAGCGGGCAAACTGGCCGTAGAGCTGGTCATCCAAGTCGTTTCGGTCTGTGATCACAACGATTGTCGGGCTTTCCAATGCCTCTTGCAGATAGTGGGCATAGAACACCATAGACAGCGATTTCCCGCTGCCCTGCGTGTGCCAGAACACACCGCCTTTGCCATCTGTGACGGTTGCCTTTTGAGTGGAAGCAATCGCCTTCTTGACGGCAAAATACTGATGGTAGGCGGCAAGCACTTTGAATGTTTTCTCGCCGTCCACATTGAAGCAGATAAAGTTCTTCAGGATGTCGAGGAATCGGTTCTTCTCAAACAGTCCCTCAAAGAAGGTGTCAAAGGCTGCGTACTGTGTGTTCTCGTAGCTGCCGTCCGTTGTTTTCCACTCCATGAAGCGGTCTTCACCGGAGGTGATGGTTCCGGCCTTTGAGGTGGTCATATCGCTCATGACGCAGACCTCATTGTAAATAAACATGGAGGGGATCTCGTACATATAATTGCGGAGCTGGCGATATGCGTCGGAAGCATCTGTCTCTTCGCGGGAGGGAGATTTCAGCTCCACTACGACAAGGGGCAGACCATTGATGAAGAGAATGACATCCGGGCGTTTTTCGGAATTTTCGATGAAAGTCCACTGGTTGGCAACGGTAAAGTCGTTATTGGCAGGATTTTTGAAATCAACAAGGTAGACGAGGGTGGAGCGTTCCTCGCCATTTACAAAGTATTTTACAGAGATACCGTTTTGCAGATAGTCGGTAAAGGTCATGTTCTTTTGCAACAGCGAGCCGGACTCAAAGTTCTTGAGTTTGTAGATGGCCTCGTTGATAGCATCCTGAGGCAAGCCCTTATTGATGCGCTGTAAAGCGGGCAACAGGACATCCTCGTAGAGCGGAGAGTGATAATCACGCTCTACATCCGGTCCGTAGACATAGGTGTAGCCAAGCCCTTCGTTGAGTAATTGGAGAACTGCATTCTCGTAATTTGATTCGGTATAATATCCTGCCATTTCCGTTGCTCCTTTGTTCGATCTGCTGTGTTATCATCTAACCCTTTCTGCAATCGTGTCAAGCTGTCCTGCGATCACAGCGAACTCGCAGTTCATATCAAGCGTCTTTACGCTGATCTGATTGCCGCTCATCTGGTAATCTCCATCCGGCTGAACGGCATCATCCGTCTTGGCGTATAGAAGCATCCCCGCTACCGTTTCTCCGGGCGCTGCATCCCAGTTCTTGACATAGGTGAAAATCTGATACAAATTCCCTGAGTGGAGCGTTTGCGTCATATAGGGTGCTTTCATCTGCATATTGTGCGTGTAGAACTTTGCGTCGATTATAAGCGTCTTTCCAGTTTTCTTGTTTGAAAGCACGATGTCGGACTGCATGGTAGGCAAAAGCGTTCTGTACCCATCTGTCACTTGCCAAGCGATTTGCGGGGAATACGCACGGATGTCCGGGTGCTCCCGCTGATAATAGCCCAGTATGAATTTCTCATACAGCTTTGCCATTGTCATGTCATCCGCATAATCCATAATACGGGTAGATCCGTCTGCGGTCGTTTGCAGCAGTCCTTTCAGAACAAACCGGCATATTTCAATTATCATCCGGTAGGTCTGATTATTGCGGTCATATTGTATGTTCCAGTTGATGTTATGAGCGTCCAAGGTATCTACGCCATCGAAGAAGACAAGCAGCTTGCGGATCTCCTTCTTCCTCGCCTTGGTAATATCTGCACGGAGCAGTACGGCCATTGTCGTTTTGATAATGCGATTTGTATAGGCATTAACCGAAAACTCATCATAGGCGCAGACGAGCTGTTTTTTACGAAGGACTTGGGTTTTGATGGATTCTCCAATTTCAAGCTTGCCTCTTGGGGAAGCCAGCGGCTCTTCCTTTGTTATGTACTGTCTGCATAAGCCCCGCTTAATCTGAACAGACACGCCTTTGCATAGGATAGCAGCCAGCAACTCTGCGGTGTTTCGGAAATCCTCAGCGGCAACATCCTTATAGCCTTGCTCGTGCAACACTTGGAACGCATAGGCCAGCATATAGTAGATGTTGCGAATGGGAATCATTTGACCACCTCACGAAGAGTACGGCTCCAATCCTTGACTTTTGCGGCTTCATCAAACCAGTATTCTTTGAGCAGCGGGATCAGCTCAAACTCTACCACGGACTTCATCCAATCGTCTGTGACTGTGGCGTTCGTACAGAAATAACTATGGCCGATGCAGAAACCTTCGCCCAGCGAATCATCATTCGCTATCACATCATTAAGCTGCTCCACTGTGGCAATTAGGCGGTCGAACTTCGGGTTGTTGATCTTCGCCCTATATGCCCTGAAACCAGACGAGTTAAATGCCGGTGTCATCTCAAAGAACGCAAAACGGCGGCGCAGTGCATAGTCCAGCATAGCAAGGCTTCGGTCAGCGGTGTTCATCATGCCGATGATGTATACATTGCTTGGGATGGAGAACTGCTCGTCCGCGTAGAGAAGCTGCAACTCAACTCCGCGCTTATCGCTTTCAATGAGCATGAACAGCTCGCCAAAAATCTTGCTCAAGTTGCCTCGGTTGATCTCGTCAATGATGAAGAAATAGGGACGGTCATCTTCTGCGGCCTTGCGGCAGAACTCATAGAATACGCCTTTCTTCAACTCGAAGCCTGTTTCCGTGGGGCGGAAGCCCATGATAAAGTCTTCGTAGCTATAACTCTGATGGAATTGCACCATCTTGACGCGGTTCGTGTCTTTCTCGCCCATGATAGAATAGGCGAGCCTCTTTGCCGCAAAGGTTTTCCCGACGCCCGGTGCGCCTTGGAGGATCACATTCTTCTTCGTCAGCAAGAGAGCCTTGAGGATGTTGTAGCGGTCTTCTTCCATAAACACATCATGCAGGAAATCGTCGGCGGTATATGGATCGTATGTCCGTTCCTCTTCATCCTCGTCTTGGATAGCAACATTTGTGCTTTCTCCATCAAAAAGGCTTTGCGTCTTCTTCACAAAATCGGTATAAGGCGTTACATCGGTCAGAGTTTTCATCGCCAACTGCTCAGAATGCTCCCATAAACCTTTGTCTGTCCAGCGGACAGTACGGGTGTTACGGTAGTGCTCACGGGTGGGATCATATACATACTCGCCCTCAACAACGCCTCTACCAATGATTTCTTTTCTTCCTTTTTTGACGAAGATGATGTCGCCGGGTTTGATGTCATTTGCAAACTGCCATGTGGCGTGAACTTGGTTCTTATACGAGCTTGTCCCTCCGTAGACTTCCCGCATCTTCGCTCGCATTTCTTCCTTGGAGCTGTACTGCATGAGATCGCCCATGTCATCCCAGCCGATAGCCATAATGCCCTCGTCATAATCGTTCTCCCAGTTGACGGAGCCATCGCCAGCAGCATACAGCCAATACCGGACGGCTGTGTCATCGACCGTGAGGGCAGTATCAGAGGATTCCTTCGGGATGATGCCCTCAAACATCTTCTCGCTGAAATCCATATCAATATTGTTGTCCTTGGCTACCTTTGTGCAGCCCCGGCGGATGCTGTTTGACTTGTTTCCGGTCTGCTCGTAGTAGTAGGTTATGTTTTCGTGGGTTGCTTTTAAGGCATTGACCATGCGATCTTTGCCATAGTCCTGTCCGATATGGACGATGAAGTAAATCGTTGTTTCTGTATTGCCCCGGCGGGTGTACCTTGTTCCCTCCATCATGGATGCAAACAGCATGACCATGAGCTTATGGGATGTTTCCCCGAAGAACGGAACTTCCTTGCACATGGCCGCAACAGCGTCATCGGAAGAAAGCGCTCCATCGTAGGACATTTTTGCGTATTTGTAGACAGTCACTTCACAATCGTACTCCGGTCCCACATAGGCTCTCACACCGCCTTTGGTGTCCAGGAACTCTTTGAGCATCTTGAGATCATTGAAATAACCGGCTGTGCGTTCCTCAGCGCGTTCCGACATCACATCATGTTTCAGATATTCGAGTATATCCTGCTTTGCCGCTGCCATCGACTCGTCGCTCTCAAAACACTTCCAGAAGGAGAGGGCAATGGTATTCTGATACAGGTAGAAGGCATCAGAAACATGGGTGCTGAGACTGCTTTCTGCCCAGTCAGGATGCTTCTCACGCAGATAATCCTTGTATTCTTTTCTGACGCGACTGATTGTTTCTTGTATATCCATTGCACATACCTCCCATTTTCAAATCATATTATACCGCGTTTTGACAGCGCGTGGTCGCTCGCAATGCGACAAGGGCAATAAACGATAATTTACAGCAGCAAGCCGCTGCTTTGTTTGCAAATTTCTATGATCAGGCAGAAACAGAAGTCGGCTTTACTGAAATGATTCAAATTCTCGGCGGTGGCACACCTAAAACTGGTGAAAGCTCGTATTGGAATGGCGATATACCGTTTTTTACTCCTAAAGATGTAGGCTTTCCTTACACTCTCACCACTGAAAAGACAATTACCGAGGAAGGTCTGGCTCATTGCAATAGCCGTCTCTATCCTATAAACACTGTTTTTGTTACAGCACGAGGTACAGTAGGCAAAGTCGGTTTGCCGGGTGTCCCTATGGCAATGAATCAGTCGTGTTATGCACTCGTCGGCAAGGATACACACCAGCTCCTTGTTTACTTCTACACTCTTAAAGCGGTTGATAGACTGAAACATAAAGCAAGCGGAGCCGTGTTCGATGCTATTACAACCAGAGATTTTGAGGCGGAGAATATCATGAAACTCTCTGACGATGACACAAAAGCCTTTCTGGATGTGGCCGAGCCGATTTATCAGGCTGTATTAAATAATTCCATCGAGAATTTACGGCTTTCTGAACTGAGAGATTCCTTGCTACCGAAGCTGATGAACGGTGAGATTGATGTCACCGACATTCGTCTCTAAGCCGCTAAATTATCGTTTATCT
>ERZ1643247.3830-NODE-3830-length-10293-cov-5.327505_pt1 | contig 10293 bp, 7 predicted proteins | sample MGYA00579264_ERZ1643247 | MGnify/ENA primary metagenome ERZ1643247 (study PRJEB29033, sample SAMEA4952262) | chicken gut metagenome | biome: Broiler Chicken; feature: Gastrointestinal Tract; material: Caecum | place: Ireland | collected 2018 | study: Broiler... | reverse complement strand
AAGACCCCACCGTGGCCGCCCTGCTGGTGGGCAAGGCCTACCGGGCTCCGGAGCTGGACATCCGTTTTACCCTCACCCCCGCCAGCACCCTCCACGGGGACAACCCCTACCTGCCCGCCATGGGCATGATCACCGTGCTGGGCAACCTGATTGAAAATGCGTTTGACGCCTTTGGCAACAGCCCTTCCGACACCCTGCACGAAGTGGGGGTATCCATCCGGGAGAGTGACCGGGGCCTGATCCTGAGCGTGGACGACAACGCCTGCGGCATGACCGAAGAAATACGCGAGCACATTTTTGAGCGGGGCAGCACCTCCAAAGGGGAAGGTCACGGCACCGGGCTGTTCCTGGTCAAAAGTGTTGTAGACACCTACAAGGGCGAGATCCGGGTGGAATCCACCCAGGGAGTAGGGTCGTCCTTTATCATTACCTTCCGCCCGCCGCAGACGGCGGACCACTGAGAGAGAGGAGCCTGTATGTATACCGTTGTCATCGTAGAAGATGACCCCATGATCACCGAACTGAACCGCCGCTATGCCGAACGGGACGGCCGCTTTACCGTTGCCCAGACCTTCGTCCAGCCCCGCCGGGCGCTGGACTGGCTGCGCCACAACGCCGCCGATCTGATCATTCTGGATTTTTATATGCCCCAGATGAACGGGCTGGAATTTTTGCGTTCCATCCGTGCGGCCGGCATTGAATCCGATGTGATCATGATCACCGCCGCCAACGATGCCGCCACCGTGGAAGCGCTGACCCGGCTGGGTGTGGTGGACTATCTGGTAAAGCCCTTCGCCTACGAGCGTTTTTGCCGTGCACTGGACGCCTTTTGCCGGCGGCGCAGTGCCATGCGCCCTGGACAGCCTGCTGCACGCAGCCCCTCCCGGCCAGACCACCCTGCCCAAGGGCATGCAGCCCCAGACCCAGGAGCGGGTGCTGGCCTGCATGAACGCCGACCCCAGCCGCGCCTACACCTGCGAAGAAATTGCCGCAGCATCGGGGCTTTCGGTGGTAACGGTACGGCGTTACATGGGGTATCTGGCCCAGCAGGGGCAGGTGATCGGCGATATGAACTACGGCACCGGCGGACGCCCCTGCCTGGTATACCGGCTGGTGCTTTAACGCCCCCTGCGGGGAAGCAATTTCAGTCCGGCGGGCCGGTTGACTTTTGAGCCAAAAAGTTTTATACTGCTTTTTTGTACGTTGCTTTTTTGCGTCTGGACGGAGTTTTTCCGTCCCGCCTTGTTTTGCCTTTTTGAGAAAGGATGTACAAAAATGCCTGCTTTGAATCCCGCCGCCGTGCGCTCTTTTGGTAAATTTTCGGTGTCTTCCCTCTCCTCCAGCGTAGTGGACCTGGCCGCCTTCTCGGTTTTGTGTACCGCCCTGCGCCCCCGCCTGCCGGAAAGTCTTGCCATCATCGCCGCCACTGTCACCGCCCGGGTGATTTCTTCCCTGTGCAACTATCTTTTGAACTATTTTCTTGTATTCCACAGCCATACCGGCCACGGCAAATCCGCCAGCCTGTATACCCTGATCACAGTGCTGAAAACTCTGGCCAGCGCTTTGCTGGTAGCGCAGCTGGCAGTGCTGCTGCCCGCCGGAGTACCGGAACTGGCCGCCAAGATTCCGGTGGATGTGGGGCTGTTCTTTGTGAATTACCTGCTGCAAAAAGCCTTTGTCTATTAACACGAAAGCAACCCGCCCGGTGCAGATGCACCGGGCGGGTTTTCTTTAAGAGATATCAGCGGCAGGCACGGGGCCGGACTCCAGCACCTCGTTCAGGTAGTTTTCGCGGCTGCTGTAGCGGCGGTCGTATTCCTCCAGGGAATACATGGGTACCAGGTGGACGTCATAGTAGGTCACCGGCAAGCCGTTTGCCTCCAGCACCGTTTTGAGGGTATGCAGCACAGTGTCCAGGTCCTCCCGGGTGGGGGTACCGTTCCACAGTACCTGCAGGCCAGATCCAGTTCCACCGTGCGCATCTCAGCGCCATAGACGCCCGCCAGTTCCAGTCCGGGGGCCTCCCGGGCGAGGATTTTCGCAATTTCGTCGGCGCCCTCCTCCCCCATACGGTAGCAGGTGTTCCAGCGGTTTTCCACCTGTTCCCCGGCCCGGTCCTCGGTAAAAAGCCAGAAATCGGTGGTCACATCAAAGCGGGTATCGGTGCTGGCTTGCGTACCATAAATTGATACAATGCACCCAAATTGCGTGATTGGGTGCATTTCAAATTTGCATATAAAATTCATGGTCTTGCTCCTGCAATTGACAGGGGCTTTTTTAATGGCAAAAGAAAAGCACATCTTTCCCGGTATGGGAGTGATGTGCTTCAAATGGCATCCATCAGTTCAAGAAGAATTTGTTTCTGCCTGTCGGTCAGGGTACTCCATTTTGAAAAGAGATTCTGCTGCTCTTGGGTCAACGGCGTTTCTTCATCCTCGGCAAAGAACTGAGCCAGTGTGATACCAAACGCCCTGCATACTGCCTCCAGAGTTGGCAACGTGGGTGCGTTATTTCTGTTGAACATATTTGTAACGGTGGAATGAGAGAGATTAGCCTCTTTCGCCAACCGATAGTCTGTCCAGTTCCGTTCCTCCATCAGTTCTCTGATTCGTTTCTGCGTATCCATATCATCACCTACCTATTTGTATCTATTTTAAGTCCCAAAATGGTGCTATAATAGTCGCAATCGGTAGGCACAATATTTCCCAAAAGGGACTTACATGGTTTTAGTATTGCAGATAATGGGGACGCTTATTTATAAAAGATTGGAGGCAGTATGATGCAGGAACACATTTTTGAGCGGCTGGCTCGTGAAAAAGGGATTACAGTAGAGGAAATGCGAGCGATTATTTCCGCGCGAATCGAAAAGGGATGGAATGATGAAGATCCGGTCAAACGGGAGCAATGGAGGAAAATCCCCTGTGCCGGAGAAATGCCAACGCCAGAAGAATGGCTGCGGTATGTGGTAGAGAAAATCAATTCTGATGGCAAATCGGATTTGCTGCGAAGATATATAAATTGGTAGTTTCCAGTAGTCAAAAGGTCTCGCAAAAACGGGACTTTTTCTTTTTGTGGGCTTCGGTTTGAAATCGGCCTCCGATTAAAATATTTCTTGTGGAAACACTAAGAACCAAAGGAGGAACGATTGATGGAATCAACGATTTATGGATATATACGAGTATCCACCAAAGAACAATGCGAGGAACGCCAGCTCATAGCCCTGCGGGATTTTCAGGTGCAGGATGACAAGATCTTCATGGACAAGCTCAGCGGGAAGGATTTTAACCGCCCGCAGTACAAAAGGCTCCTGCGGAAGCTGAAACGGGGCGACATTCTGGTGATTAAGTCCATCGACCGCCTGGGCCGCAACTACGAGGAAATCTTAAACCAGTGGCGGATCATCACAAAGGAAAAACAGGCTGACATCTTGGTGTTAGATATGCCGCTTCTGGACACCCGGCAGACCGGCAGGGATCTGACCGGAACCTTCGTGGCCGATCTGGTTTTGCAGATTCTCTCCTATGTGGCGCAGACCGAGCGGGAGAACATCCGCCAGCGTCAGATGGAGGGCATTGCCGCCGCGAAGCTGCGGGGCGTACAGTTTGGGCGGCCGCGAAAACCGGTGCCGGAGGGATTTTTTCATCTGAAAGAACGATGGGAACGGAAAGAGATCAGCTCCCGGCAGGCCGCAAAGGAGCTTCATATCGCCCAGGACACCTTCCTTCGCTGGGTACACGAGCAGGAAAGAGAAATTTTTGCCGAGAAAAGGTAGAGAATTTCGGTCGTTCCTTTATACATATTTTACAGGGTGTTTCAGCGGATTTATGAGCCGTACAAGATGAAATGACCGCTAAAACAAACTTTGATCTATTATACACCGTATGAACGGAAATTTCTGCTTTTTCGGTCAGGCTGTATGTACCTGTCCGATTTGCAGCAGCCGAGGCTCCTGCCCGCGATCCGGCGGGCGCTCTGTAACATTCCCCCTGAGCAGTTCAGCCTGTGGGAATAACAGGACGCGGTGGCCTGTATTACGGAAGAATCACTTTCGTTTGAAAGCCCGGAGCAGGCGGCTGACTACCTGAAAAATTACCGGGTACGACAAGAAACAGGAGGAAGCTATGAAACATAAAACCAGAACAATGGCAAAGCGATGGCTTGCGGTGGTTCTCTGCCTGTGCATGATCTTCCCTTCTGCGGCGATGACGGTTGCTGCTGCGGAAGAACCGGCAGAAGAAACACCGGCCTATACAGGCGGGCTTTGTGAACATCACCTAGAACATACCGAGGACTGCGGGTATGTGGAAGCTGTGGAAGGCAGCCCCTGCCAGCATGAGCATACCGAGGACTGCTATGCGGCAGTTCCCGCAGAGTCCGAGTCCGTGGAACCTGTATGCAGCCATGTCCACGACGAAAGCTGTGGCTATTCGGCCCCCACCGAGGGGACGCCCTGTACCCATGAGCATACGGAAGAATGCTTTGAGTGGGTAACGGAGTGTGTACATGAACATACAGAGGACTGTTATGAAGAAAGCAGCGTATCCGACAACACCGCTACCCCGTCCGACTTTAAGGAGCGGAAACTGGTCTGCAATCATGAGTGCAGCGAGGAAAGCGGCTGTATTACAAAAAAGATTGTCTGCCAGCATGAGCACGACAGTGAGTGCGGATATTCCGAAGGGTCAGAAGGAACGCCTTGTACCCATGTTCATGATGAAAGCTGCGGCTATCTGGCTGCGGAAGAATCTGTGCAGGACAGTGGAGAAAGCGAGCCTGTTTTAATCTGCCCACACGCCAATGGGGAGCATGATGACACTTGCGGATATGTGGAGGCTGTGGAGGGCCACCCATGCGAGTATGTCTGCCCAATTTGCAGTGGAATGCAGAATAACCTTATTCAACTGACCGAAGATGATATTGAAATCACCCTGACCAATCCCGTGGGCTATGTAGGCCAGGAATACAATCTGCTGGATAAGGCAACGGTAACGCCGGAGCAGGACGAGAACGGCAATCCGATCAAGCTCCGCATCACAGAGTTGAAGGCTAATCCCGAAGATGCAGAGTATGAATGGAGCAATCCGGTTTTGAAGGTTACTTCAAATGAAAATGTTGCCTTTGCCGTGACCTATGAAGCCTATGTTGAGTTGAAAGAAGCGCAGGAAGGTCAGGAAACGGAAAAAGTCCTTGCGACCAAACAGTTCACCTTCCCGGTTTATGCCTCTGGCGAGATTGGCGACAGGCTGAATGGGGACTACGCCTATATTTCTGACGCTTATCTGGTAAAGGACGAAACGACAGAGTCCAAACTGGCGATCCGCACCGGCACCGCGCCCTGGGATGAGGACGACAGCGCCGGAAATGACAGCAGCGCCATGAACAACACGGTGCGCTCCTTTGACGTAGTGACCTACACGGCAGCTTTCAAAACACAGGTGCGTTCAGGCGGCCCGTACACCGCCTATAAAACCGGAACGGTCTATTACGAATTTGTGGTGGAGGGCACCAAGGATCTGGTACGGTTTGAAACCGAGTCCATGGGCTGGATGACCGCCAAAGCCGAAGGAAAATTTGATGTCACAGAAGAAACCCACGATGGAAAGACCTGTCAGGTGCTGCGGGGCAGCTTCCTGGCGGAACCGGGTGATGGGAACCCTGCCGCCATTGGAAACAGCTATCAGGAGCTGAACATTGCCCTCCGTGTGCTGGCTATGACGCAGGACGATACGGTAAAACCACAATTCACCTTCTGGCTGGAGGGCAACGATGTGCCGAAGCCGGAGGAAGGTTTGGTGACCGGAAGCAGCCATTCCTGCGCGGAGCATGTCGAGCAGGAATACAAGACCATCGACGCGCCTGATGTGAGAGTTACTTCCGCTCCGAGATTTAATGTGCGAATTGTAAATGGGCATCCGAGCGTGAACCAGACAGTAGGAACATTTGATTTTTCCACGGGAAATGAACTGGCTCAGAATAGAGATGCCGGTACAAAAGAAGGTCGGATTCAGGCATTTGGTGCGGTAATTCAGATTGTCGGCAAAAGTCCGCAGCATGGCCTTCGCGGATGTGAACTGCCGGACGGTTCGCCTATTACATTTGATTTATCGCTGACAAGCAGCTATCTGTCCGATGAAGGCGAAACGATTACGCCGGATGATACATACGCCCCGCTCCTGTGGAGCATAGATGGGAATTTACAGGGAAATGGGACGCAATCGGATGAAAGAGACTTGAGTATGGTAGGAGTACGACGGTCGTATTATATTCCAACGAATGAATATGAGGACTGTGAATCTTCAAGTTGCTTTAATGGTGGAAAATGGAAAGGAGTTCAAAGCGGAGAAACAATTCAAGTAACCATTTCTGATTATGGGGTGGATTTAGAACAACTGCCTTATAACAATATTGCAGAATCTCCTACAACGTACCGATATTACAATCCCAACACGATCGGCGGTTATTGGGATATACAGACCGCCTGTTTTTCCGCCGGAGAAATCTGGGTGGTGCAGCCTTTTTATGACAGTGAAGGGAATTATATTGCGGATAAATATAATTCAGGTACCTTTCAGATTACTTTGGAAGATAAGAATCTGCAAATGACCGGCGAGAATGGAACGTCATTAGACAAGGTTGAGGATAATACAAATCAGGCGATTCAGACAGATGACCGAGCCACACAGACTTCATATCTGTCCAAACCCGGCACTATTGGTTTAGGTATTTACTATATTCCTAATACAGAACAGGTAGATGATGGAACGCTGGCCTTAACAGAAGGTTGTCGCGGCAACGGGAAGGATTGGATTTTAAGAGGTGATTCTTTAGGGCTGAATGGATACCTTAATCAGAGCGACGCTGAAGGGCAAGCCAGAATTATTGCGGCGGATTACCTTCTGAAATTTGATGACGCATTTTTTGAGCCAGAAAGAGTGATCATATATAACAACGCTACCGTTCTTTATGGCGCCAAACCAGACAAAACTGGCTGGAATCATCAAGGTAAGCAGCCAGATGGAGATGGCTACGATACCGAAATGATGCAGGCAACTGCAGATGATCTGATTTTCTTTTCCTCTTTGGACGAGCTAAAGGAGCAGGGATACACCTGTGTTGCGGTTCTCTTAGAATCACGTAGATTATTTAGAGAGGGAAATGACGGCGCTAGTTTCAGAATCTTAGGAAAATCCAAAGATAACAGTGCTTTAGACGGTAATACATTTATGATTACCCATTCCGGGGTGGCTTGGAACCGCAACGATATAAAGGCGGCAGCGGCAGAATGGTGTAAAAAAGGGGAAGCGGATTTGACTGAGGAAGATTACCTTTCCTATGTGCAAAAGGGCTTCCCCAGCCGGGCGGGTAAGACGACTCCTCTTCAATATGACAGTGACTATCCTGCCCCATCGACGAAAATTGATTATGAATCCTCAGATGGCCTGAAAAATTACACCAAATCTCAGTATGACGAGAATGGCTATGTAACAGGTACGGCAGGTGCGGGTGCCGGCGACTCCTGCCTGGTGGTAGACTACGCCACCCAGATCACCAAAAGCCCCAACCAGCCCGGCACCGGGGAAGGTGGAAACAAACTGACCTACGATATGGACACCAGCCAGCGGGAAGTGGACTATGTCCTCAACCCCACAGCGATCCGCTCACAGGGAGAATCCACCACCGAAGGAGCCAGCACAACCACAACCGTCTATGTGGAGGATACCCTGCCGGTAGGGCTGGAATACATCCTCAATTCTGCCTACTACGGCGGCACCTACAAATCCAACGGCGGCGGAAAGGCCGGAACCGTCACCGGCGGAACGAAACTGCTTCCTGAGATCAAGAACAATGACGATGGCACCACCACGCTCCTCTTTACGCTGGAGAATGTCACGATTACGGAGGAAGAAATTACCCGGCTTGAACCGATCTACTACTCCTGCCTGATCGGTACGCCCGGCAATGAGGAAACCGACGTGGTAAACCAGCAGCAGCTTCTAAACTCGGTCAAAATCTGGAGCGATGATGAACAGATCCGGGATTTTGTCGCCACCAACGGTAACTATGCCGAGAAGAGTATCATCATCAGCAAGAACCGGGCCGTGAGCTTCTCCAAAACTTCCGACCAGAAGATCGTGGATGTCGGGGAAGAAATGGGCTTTACCATCCACCACGGCAGCAATTCCAACAACTCCATGGATGTGGTGGATATTGACTTTCTCCCCCACAACGAGGACGGCAGGGGTACGCAGATCACCGGGCAGGTGATCGTGTCGGAGCTGACTGTCCAGAGCAAGGAACTTATCAGCGGTTTCAAGCTGTACTATACCACCGATACGGCGAAGCGGAATACGACGGCCGCGGATTATCGAGCCTCGGATTTCACAGAGGCAAATGGCTGGACGGAGATGACGGTGGATGCGAATACCGGAGCGGTGGAGCTGCCCGATGTGACCCATGTGATCGTGGCGGTGGCCGCCGTGGGAAAATTGACACCGAACAGCACTCTGAAAATGCACATCACCTTCGAAGTGCCGGACGGCAAGCCGGGCGAGTTTTTGGTAAACAGCTTCGGCAGCGGCGATATGGAAAGCAACGCCAGAACCTATATTGTCAACCGCCTGCTGGAAGGCGTGGTATGGCTGGACGCCGACAAGGACGGCCTGCGGGATTCCGGCGAAACCCTGATGAACGGCGTAAAAGTCACTTTGATGCAGAAAGGCGGGGACGGAACCTATGCTCCGTACCTGCTGAACGGGAAGACCGTTTCGGTGGAAACCGGCAAGCAGATCAACGTACTGACGGGAGAAACCAGCGATAACACCAGAGGCACCGGCGCTTACGGGTTCCACCATCTGCCCAAGGGCGATTTTGCCGTCAAGTTTGAGGACGGGCAGAATATCAAGCTTGGCGATTACATAGCGACGCAGGCAAATGCAGGAACAAACGACACCATCGACTCCGACGCTACCGCGCATGAGCAGGATGGGAAGCTGGTTTCCGCCCGCATTGAAGGGATCGAAATGCCTGCGGCAAAAGAGATCACCGTACAGACCTACGAATCCCGCTACCATGACCTGGGCCTCTACGCTTCGCAGATCAACATCCCGGTGGAAAAGGTCTGGGAGGATAATAACGACCAGGACGGCAAACGCCCCAACTCTGTAACTGTGACACTGTATGCTGACGGTCAATCAACAGACCAATCGCTGACGCTGAATGAGTCGAATCGTTGGAAAGGCACTTTTGAAAATCTGGCAGAATACGAGAACGGCAAGAAGATCAATTATACCGTACAGGAAACGCCAGTAAGCGGATATGCGTCTGCAACTACCGGCTCTGCTTCGGAGGGCTTCACCATCACCAACAGCTACACGCCGGAGACCATTACGATTTCCGGCTCCAAAACGTGGAACGACAACAACAATCAGGACGGCAAGCGGCCTGCGTCTATCACCATCCGGCTTTATGCCAACGGGACAGAACTGACCGATAAGGAGCTGACGGTAACTGCAGATAATGATTGGAAGTGGAGCTTTACCGATCTGCCGAAATACGCGGATGGGAAGCTGATTACCTATACCATTACCGAAGATTCTGTGGATGGTTATACCTCGGCGGTCAATGGCTACGATGTTACTAATACCTACTCGCCGGAGCAGACCAGCGTTGCGGTAACAAAAGCATGGGATGACAAGAACGATCAGGACGGTATCCGGCCTGAAAGCATCACAGTAAAACTGCTGGCAAACGGCGAGGATACGAAGAAAGAGCTTGTTCTAAGCGATGGAAATAGCTGGACGGGCACCTTCACCGAACTGGACAAATACCAGAACGGGCAGGAAGTCGTCTATACCATCGAGGAAGTGGAGGTAAATGGTTATCGTACCGTGGTTACCGGTGACGCTTCCACAGTTTTCACAGTTACTAACAGCCACACCCCGGCTACTACGGAGGTTTCTGGTTCCAAGACATGGGATGACAAGGAGGATCAGGACGGAAAACGCCCGGATTCCATTACTATTCGTCTCTATGCCGATGGCAAACAGGTGGATGCCGTGACTGTAACTGCCGAGGAAGGCTGGAAATGGAACTTTACGAACCTTTCCAAGTATGCGGATGGTAAAGAAATCAATTACACCATCACCGAGGATGCTGTGGTTGACTACACGCCAACCTATACAGACTTCAACGTCACCAATACCTACACGCCGGAGCAGACCAGTGTCACGGTAACAAAGGCATGGGATGACAAGAACGATCAGGACGGTATCCGGCCTGAAAGCATCACAGTAA
>ERZ1643247.3828-NODE-3828-length-10298-cov-11.214976_pt1 | contig 10298 bp, 1 predicted proteins | sample MGYA00579264_ERZ1643247 | MGnify/ENA primary metagenome ERZ1643247 (study PRJEB29033, sample SAMEA4952262) | chicken gut metagenome | biome: Broiler Chicken; feature: Gastrointestinal Tract; material: Caecum | place: Ireland | collected 2018 | study: Broiler... | reverse complement strand
TTTAATCATTTTTATTTAATTTTTTAATCATTTTTATTTAATTTTTTAATCATTTATATTTTTTATTTATTTTTAAATTATTTTAATTTGTTTATATTTCTTAAATAAAAAACCTTCTTTTTTATTACAAAAAGAAGGTCCTTTATTTTTCATAAATTGCAATCTAAATTTAATTACGATCTGCTTATTGTCACCCTAACGGTACTTGATGTTGGCACAATTCGAAGGACATATCCTTGATCGGTTGTTATAGTCGTGCTTTGAGTTGGGAGTGCCTCGGTTGGCAAGTTTGGATTAGTGCCTGCCGACTGATCGGCATAGAGCGAGCCTTGAATTGTCGGTGCAATTGTGCAAGACACTACGAGTGGTGATGAAGTTGTATCAACAAGTGTGTTGACAGTGCCACCAACTACTGAATAACTGATTGCACTTGCATAGACTGTGCCTACTTGAGCCCTTGTAAATGTACCTGTATTGTATAGATAATTTAGCGAGCCGTTTGAATTTAAGATGGTAATGCCAGAAACATACACAGTAAACGATGAAACACTGCCACTATTTGTAACTGTGAAGTTGCCAGAATTTCCACTAGATGAAATAAGTGAGTAGTTGTTGATTGCAATTCCGCTTAAAAGAGCGATTGCATTTGCAGATTGAATATTTACTGTCTTATTGCCTTGCGAGAATGAATAGATAATTCTTCCAGCATCTCCTTCTATTACATCATTGAATGCTGCTATACCACCGTAGCCAAATCTTATATATCTTGAGCCTGCATTGTAAGTAAAGCTTGCGTTATCTCTTGCTTCTACAATGTCGCCAAGATTTATGCCAGCAATTCCACCAACCATGATATTGCTTGCAGATTGAGCGGTCGTAGAAAGCCCAGCAATATTTACACTACTCAAAGTAACCCCTGAAATTGTTCCATAATTGTAAAGAACAAGTGAACTTAATATTGCATTTGTAGCACTTTGCATTGAAAGGTTGATATTGAAATTAATATTCAAGTCTTCAATGCTTGCCTGACTATCTAGAGTGTGGAATAAAGCAACATATTTATCAAATACAATGCTGTCATTTCCAAGACCAGTGATAACCTTGCTATAACTTGATTGCATATCCATCAAACTTGTCGCATTTATAGTTATTGTATTGCCATTTCCTGAAAGATGTCCATAGAATGATAGAATGTCTTCTGCACTGCCACCATTTTCTGTAACATGAGTTATCATATCGGCAATATTGACTTCGATATTTGAATTGAGTGCAAAGTAATATCTTTTATTTGCAGAATTTCTCATAAAGATATTATAGAAATCTGTACTGTTAGAAATTAGATAAGGATTTAATTCAGTACCATTTCCACCACTGTATAGAGATGGAGTTACACTGCCATCAAATGTGATTTGATTTGAGAATGTATAGAGTTTGCCTTCGTCATCTCTATTTCTTGCCTGAATATAGAAGGTTGCAACGCTTCCGCTTTGAGATGGCATATAGTAATTGTTGGTTGTAATGCCCTGCTCTATGCTTCCTGAATTATATCTAAGATAATAGTAATAGTCATATTCTGCTTGATCTGCCGAGCCGATCAACTGCCATGTAAATCTATCATAGATGTCATCCCATGAAATATTTATAAGTTCGGTATCACCTTCTTTAATCTTTGTTTCAAGTATATCAAGAGTGAGAGTGTTGCTGTAAAGGAAGAGTATTCTACCAACAATAGCCCCTTGCCCTTGAGCATCACATACTTGAATTTGGATTTGGCTATTCGATGACAAGTAGTATCTTGAAGCATCTGCAGTAAGTACCCATGAAGTTAATTCATCATCAATATTTTCATTTATAACAATGTTGTAGTTTGTATTGCTTCCTGAATATCTAAAGTTTGAGAAATACTCAGCAAAATCAATGTAAGTTCTTCCATTATTCTCTCCGACTGTTTCCATGCCGATTGAATAGTAACTTTCACTTATATCAGGCAATTTGTAAACATTTGATATTGTAAGTGGTTTGCTCATAAGTTTACCAGTTTCTGTAAAGTAAACTTCAATTGTAAGGTTACTACTATTTATTTGATTTTCATAAGGCTTAAATGTAACCACAACGCTGTTTGTAGAACTTGCAAATGTATATTCACCTTCAAGTTTGCTATTTGTTTGACCATAGACTGCATGTACTGCAAGAGAATTTCTTAGTTCTTCTTCGGTATAGCCACTTGCATCTCCTGTTTGCAACTGAATATTAGGAAGTGTAAACTCGATTATGCCATTCGTTATGCCATAGGAGTTTGTAGAAAGTGTTGGAGATTGACTTCTTGTGATTAAATTTCCGCTTCCCGCTTCCTCTACCGAGCCGAGAGTAACTGTTCTATTACGCAAAACTGCTAAATCATTTACATAATAATTAGTACTGCTTATGTCATAGGCATTGCCTTCTACCGTTTGAATGTAAGAGCCTGTTGATGTAGATGCATCGACTTCAATACCTGCGAGTGCTGTCAAGTTGATGATATAATATTCATAATTATTGCTAAAGTAAATGTAACTTAGAGAATTTGAAGTTGTATAGTAGGTTTCTGTTGCATCATAGGTATATTCTGTGCTAACTTGACCATCTACCAGCCTATCATTTCTAAGATAGTAATCAATGTCAACTTGATAGATTATTTGAGCATCATTTTGAAGTGATGGCAATGTATTTTGAGTTGTCCAAATAAAACTACCACCAGAAATTGAACTGCTTGTAATTATATTGAGCATTTGAGCGTCTATATAATTTGCGCTTGATGAGAAGATAACATAATTTGAATATGGACTCTCGCTAGATGTATCACTTGTGAATGTCCAAATATAGTCTGCGTTATGAGAATAAGAAGCTTCGGTATCTGGAGAATAACTAAACTGACCAGAATTGCCTAGTAGATAAGAACTGAAGCTTCGTGCATTTATCTCGCTCTCATCGCTTCCAACTTGATAGACGAATGAACTTGTCATAAATGTAGAGCCTATATCATTATAATCGTAAGTAGCGCCTTCTGCATAACTATTTTCACTTGAACCGAGTTTTAATTTCATGCTGTCAATAATATTAAGATTGTTCATGCCAAGCGAGATTACAAGATTGTTGTTCGATACAGATAAGGTAGGCGCTGACATCTTGTATAGATTTTCAATCGCATAGGACTTGCTTTCTACTTTCAAATAATCGCCAGATTTAGCACCATTTAGTGAGATGACAATATATCGGTACTGTCCATCATAAGGCAAATTGATTGTTGTACTGATAGCACTGATATTGCCATTACCCTGCTCTTCTGGAGTAATCTCATCACTTGACTCACCTTGAGTAGTTGTACGATATCTTAAAAGTATGGTGTTTGGACTTGTTGGATTATGTATAACAGAGACCTTCATCTGTCCATCTTCAAAAGATATCGAATTTGCTTCAAGATTTAAGAAATGCAAATTGAAGTGAGCACTTTTGCCGTTTAGCACTTTTGCATTGTCTGCTATCTCGCCATTTTCTTCTTCAGGTGCAACAGCATATATATCTACTCTTATATCCTTATTCAAGATTAATTCTCTAAGACCTAATTCACTAAAGTTGAGTGCATCTCTAAGAGCGGTTAAATTGATTTTAAAGTAAGAGCGCAAGTCACCCGATACATTTACAGTGGAAATGACATCATTTGTCTGATCACCATTTATATCATATTCTATAACTGTACCATTGAGTTTGATTTGCCAGCCTGACGAAGTATACTCGATATCGAATTCTAGAAGATCATCTTCGTCATATAATTGAACTACAGACTGATAGTTATATCTAAACACCATCTTATATCTTTGAACTTCGCTTCCATTAGATATTGTTGTCGATCTCACTCGAACAAAATATCCTTCACTATCATTATCTAGCAAGATTTCTGGCGCTGAGATTAAGTATACTTTGGTTGCCTCTGCACCATTTGAGTCTATGTTTCCAGCAACTACTCCAACATGGATAGCAGTTAGGTTATACTCACCACTTGGAATGCTTGATCCATAATCGTCAAACAAAATACTATCTGCGCCTATTCCATAATTTGAGCCACTTAAGAAATCAGCAAGGCTTTTTAAGTTGGCACTTTCATTTTGATGCTGGTTATACAAAACCATTAGAACATCAGCAAGAGAAGCAGTCGTTTTTTGGTTTTGACCTTGTGCTGTACTGTTTGCATAGTAACTAAGTTCTATATAATTAAATAGATGAACTGCCGAAACTGTCACGCTGTACGAGCGATTTGAGGAGTTTGTAAAAGTCAACCTAATATTTGTTGTATTGCTAACCTGCGTTGTAGAGAAATTAAGTGGATAGGAGAAAGTTGTTGGAATGGTCAAGGTTTGACTGCCATTGCTTATTTGGTTGTTTGCAACTGTCAACTGATCGATTGGAGTTGTATCTAACATTTCCTGCAAACTTGAAACAATATCAACTTCGCCTGTAGTCAAAACTCCCTTTATTGTAAAGCCTTCAGTGTCAAATAAGAGTTTTCCATCCTGTACTACCACCTTTGCAGGAGTTTGATTTTTGTTGATAATTTGAGCATAATCTCTTGAATTTGAAGTTATGATATTGCTATTGATTGAAACAGCATATATTCTAAGATTATAATATTTTCCTACTTCCAAGATCTCTCTCTGTGATAGATCAAACTGATTTGACGAAACAAAATATTTGATAGTTGTTTCTTTCTCTGCATCAACTGATGCTGACGAGTAAACATCAAGCTCAACATAGTAGCCGTTTGGCAAGTATTGTGCATTTGTTATACCTGTTGCCTGCCAAGTCCAGTAGAGAACATTGTTTTGTATTGTGATATTTTCGTTAATTTGATTTAACTTCATCACTTCGACTTTAACGCTTGAATATTGAGTAAAATCTTCTCCATCTTGACCAATACGCGATATTTCAATTGCAAAAATTCCATAATCGTAACGCTCGAGAAGTTCGTTTATAGATATTGCATAGACTGCCTCGTATGTAAAGCCATCATCTATACCTACTGTCTTTGTGAAAGCAACTACTCTTCCTTGAGTATCTTTTTTAAGATAGCCTTCTATACTTGTCGAGTCAATGTATGCATAAGTAATACCAGCACTCTCATCTAGAGTGTTTGTAATTTTTATATTGAAATAAGATGTATTGTCAACTTCTCTTAAGAAGAAGATATAATCTTGAGAATAATCAAAATCTGATGACAAGGTTTGATCTTTTAAAAATCCTTGATATAGCGACTCATTTTGATAACTATAACTTATTGACTTCCATTCGCCGTAAATTGAGCTAACTTTTCTAACATTAAAATTAAACTCAAGAGTACCTGTAGTAATGCTGTCACCAAAGAGTTGTATTATTTCAAGCATTCCATATCTAAACGAATTTGCCGAAACATCGTAAATACGCGGAGTAAAGGTCTTGACGGTACCATTATATCTTACTACAAATTCATATTCATCAAGATTTTCGCTTGTTATCGTTGTGCCACCGATCTGTAAAAGTATACTACCTTCTGGCATTAAACTGATGTCTGAAATTCCGCTAAACTTTTCGCCTTCAATATCATAACTAATGCTTGATGGCAATCTAATTTGGTCACTATCAAAGAAAATCAATCTTATTGTATAATTACCACTCTTTCCGTCAAGTAAACCTAAATGATCGCCATCACTTATAAGATAGACATCAATACTTTCTAAATCCTCATAGGTTTCGCCTTGAACTTTAAACAAAGGATAACTTGCGCTGATAGTTTCTGTACCTATACTAATTTGAACAAATACCGAAGCTTTATCTTCATTATTAAAGATTGTAAGCACTCCTTCTGGATTAAGTGAATAAGACGCGATATCCTTCATCCGTGACAAATATACATTAGTACATTCTGATGAAATCGCACCTGCTTGTCTAACTACAAATTTAATGGTATTATTTTGACTTGATAGTGCTTCTTTATATATTGATAGTTGGCAGTTTTCTCCGCCATTTGTGAATGAATAGTAAACGCCTTCATTGCGATTTATGTTGCCACTAGCAAGATTTATTGAAAATGAGATTTCCTGCTCAGCATCATCTTTGACTATTACATCTATTATTGCCTGATTTTGCCAGTTGTTTTTAAATGTATAAGTGACATAAGCATCTAAGTAGCTATTAAGGTTATTTGAATTTTCGATGACTATTTTATCACTTTCTATTGCAACTTCTGGAAGCTTTTGCAAGGTTATAGCAGAGCTTTGCTTTGTGCCGTAATATGCTATCATTGATGAAGGTTCGAATGAATAATCTGCAATGACGACATTGACTGTTACTTCAACATCACCGCTTGTGAAGATTACTCCAAGGTCATCTTCAAGTGCTTCTATTGAATATGAAAGAGATTGAGTAGAAAGAGTAGAATAAGTTTGTTCATCATTTTTTATCGTTAGATAATATGTCACTGGATTGTCACTACCAATAGATGCTGTCATATTAGGAACAGCATTATTCCAAGTGATAGTGTTATCTATTTCATTTACGGTTATATTTATAGTTTGAGAGTCTACATTTGCAATTTGAAAACTTACTTCTGTAGAATCTATGTAATAATATTCTGTTTGATCTGTGCTATTTTCAGCTATAACTTTAAATACAAATTCACCATTAGAAAAATCAGCAAGATTTAAAGTTCCAATTGCAGAATATGCAGTATAATTTACATGATTGCTACTGCCATTTACCTGTACTTCTTTGGTATTTGCAAGGTTGGAACTTATCTCAAATGAAACGATATTGTTTTCTTGAACAAGGGTTAATTTTTCTATCGGCTTAAGTTGTGTGACATAGATGGTGTTTGAATTTTCTCCGTCAAGATAGCGAGAATTTTCACTTTCAATGTATATCGATTTTTGAATTAATAGGTCAAGACCAAGTGAGCGTATATCTATTTGATTTGAAGTCACTTGCGTTTTCTTGCTTTCGTCAACATAGATATTATATGTTGTGTTTTCTGCTGGACTTGTCCATGAAAGCATATAAGTTTCAGTATTAAAGGATAAAGTTACATCTGCAAGTCTTTCAACTTCCACAAAGTTTACACCAAGCACAGTCATAGCATTTGACGATGGCAGAATATAAGTGCCCTGATCATCGCTAAAGCCATTTGCATGAGCAACTAAGTAGAATTTGACAGAGTTTGCTCGCATATAATTTTCGCTAAAATTATTCTCATCAGTAGAAATAAGATTGTCAATCACACTTTGAATATCAAAAGAGAAATTGTTTTCACTTTCGCTAGTGGCACTTGACGCTGTAAATGAATGTCTATAATATGACGAGCCTGTGGATGTTGTTGTAAGTTCTATGATAATATCATATCTTTGCACTCTTGTATCATTTAAAGTCCAATAGAGATTGCCATTTTGATAAGCAAAATTTGTTGGAGCTAAAATACGCTCAAAGTTTACCGCGCGTGTAAAACTATCCATGTAGTACTGATCGTCTTGATTTATGCCTGCTCTAAAAGTTAAAAGCAAAGTAAACTCATTGTCAAATTTACTATAGTCGATCATGTTTACTGTATTGCTACCATCAGAGTTTATTAGTTGACCATCAAGGGTGATATCAACTTTAGACGCGTTGTCTATCATGGTTACATTTAAAAGTTCTTCAGTTTTAGCATAAGAAAGTTCATTATATGCCTCGCTCACCGTGAACTGTGGCTGGGCTAGTCTTTGAACGTTTATACGTGAAGCGTCTGAGATAGTGTGCAGAGTGGAATCATATTTTGTACCGCTGTGAGCATTTACCGTGATCGCATAATTTTTGACATCGCTGAAGGCATTTGTAAAGCGATAGACAATTTCTAAAGAGTAATCATCATTGTTGTTCTCGATAGTACCATCTTTTACGCCGTCAACATAGATATCATATCCGCCACCAAACTCAACACCTTGAATTGTGAGAATATTCTCTCCGCTTGCACACGAAAAAGAAATTTCTGGACTTTCTATCTGTCTTGTCACGATAAAATCTGCTTTGAAGTACCCTTCGCCTTCTTCTTGCGTGTAAAAATCGCTGTCAAAATATGAACTTGTGTTAATCGAGCGAGTATAGATGATAATTGAATAATATCCAAAAGTCAAACTCTCGGTTGTGTAGTTCAAGATTGTAGTATTAAAATCATACTCTCGCTCGACAGTCTGTCTAGACATATCGGTATATTTGATAATCTTATATTCATACTCGGCATTGCTAATCGAGTTCCATGTAAATCTTCCGTTTTGTTGACTGTCCGCTTGAGTAACGATTGGAAGCACTTGAATGGTCTTTTGATAGGTTGAAATAACCGCAGTTTCTACTCCTCCTATCTTCTTGCCAGCCACAAATTCAACCAAATACTCATTTTCTTCTGGCGTAATTGTTGAAAGGTCAACGGTAAATATAACCTTACCATTAGTTATTGAATAGTCGACATCCTCTAAAATGTTGCCATTGACAGAGATTGTATAATAATTTGCATTTTCAATTTCATTAAAACGGAAAGTTGAAGTTTTGTCCGAGAGAGTGTGTGTAAAGGATGAAAAATCTTCAAGTACAACAAAATCATAGGTGAAAGTATCAGAAGTAAGATAGTTTTTATCGTCTGTAGTAGGCACAGCTTGCAAATTGAAAGTATATTCGCCTGCTGTAAGATCTGCAAGATCTACTTCATAACTATTTCCTTCAAATATTGCCTGCTCGCGACCATAGCGCAAGATAAATTTTTGATTGTTTGGATCATTTTCAATTTCTATAAGTGCTTTTTCATCTTCAATCGTCACGGTGGCACTAGGCTTATTAAGTTTGGCTACAACAAGATCTTCGCCTGCAAAGCCGTTTATGTAAATTACGCCACTTTTATATCCGCCCTTTGCAATTACTTGAAGTTTTACATCTCCTTCTCCGCCACCTTCCAGAGTCTGTCCACTAAAAGCGTCTGCATCATATTCAAGCACAACTGTCTGCGATGCTGAATTTGTGACAATCGCATAATATCCAAATGCATTTTCTACGCTCTGCCATGAAACCATGCCATCGATATTGTCACTATCGGCTGGAACAAATGAAGGGTTTGTCTTACCAAGAACAACTACATCTAAGAATGTTGTCGTTGAAAGTAGTGAGCCTGTGCTATCTTTTGCAACAATTTGCAACTGATACTTACTGCCTTCATCAAGACCAGAGTATGAATATGTAAAAGTGTTTGTGGCAATATCCTTTCCAATCATAAAACCATCTAGATAGATGTCATATACAGCATTATCTTGCCTTGCCCAACTGAGAGATGATGTTTTATTTTCATCTGAATATGGAGTAAAAGTGACATTATTGATTGAGCCCATCACTCCATAATTTAAAATGACACCATTATTCTCATCAAAGGCAACGCCATCGGCAAGCTCGTCACCTGCCACTTCAATTACCACCAAATATTGTCCAAAAGAAAAACCATTTTCATCGAGATTTAAGCCATACTCACTTTCAAATGACGCGAATTGTAATTCACCTTGCTCAGATGGAGGTACATTTGTGATATTCTTGAGATGAACGATATAGGAAGAAGGATAGATTATATCACCATCGTAGACAATGCTAGGCTCTTTCCATGTAATGTTGCCACTCTCGTCAACCTGAACATTGCTGACATTTTGATATTGATATTTGACATACACGCTTGCAGTTGCAATGTTTTCTCCATTATATGAAGCAAAGATCACGCTTAAGCCACTTGCAAGAGCATTCGCCTTGCCATCTTGTATATTTAAAACTTGACTATCTGACGATGAGAAAGTGATGTCTTCATAGTTTATTTCCTTAAGCTTGATTTGACTTTCAAGGTCAATGCTTTCGCCAATAGAAAGAATATACTCATCACTTAAAAAGGTTGCACTTTTAGTATCTGGTGTATTACATCCAACAAGTGCAATAAGTGATAGACCAATAATTGCAAATAAAGAAAAAATATATCGTTTCATACTTTCCCCTTTTGTAAAAAAATCAAAGCAAGCATTTCTCTTATTATCTTCATAATAGCACTTTTTTATTTAATTAAGCAAATAAAATAAATAATTTTATTATATATAATAAAAATTAAGTATATTGCTATACTTAATCAAAAATTTTATTTTCTTTCTATTTCTCCTTAACACTTGTAATTTTTATAAAATATTTTAATAATTCAAATAAAAATTTTTATTTAATTTGATAGAAGATTTTTCGTAGTTTTGATT
>ERZ1643247.3826-NODE-3826-length-10306-cov-5.574188_pt1 | contig 10306 bp, 20 predicted proteins | sample MGYA00579264_ERZ1643247 | MGnify/ENA primary metagenome ERZ1643247 (study PRJEB29033, sample SAMEA4952262) | chicken gut metagenome | biome: Broiler Chicken; feature: Gastrointestinal Tract; material: Caecum | place: Ireland | collected 2018 | study: Broiler... | reverse complement strand
TGGATTCCTCTATTTTCAGAAAGCGCTTCTGCTTTTTCTGATCTTCCTGTTTCTTGGTGTGCTGACACTTTATCTGGCACTTTCGATGGAGGATCGGAAGATGCTGCGGCGTTTGATCGAAGAGGAAGGCTATGATCCGGTGGAATGCTGCCGGTGGATCTTAAAGGATACCCAGGATTTCTCCCAGTGTGAGATCTATTTTCCAAAAGAGATCGTAGAACAAGTAAAACATACATAGAGGAGAGAAGCCTCTCCTCTTATCCGCACCTGTAGCTTTCGGGATAAGAGCCCTGTCCTCCGAAGGCAGGTGCCGGCGGTTCAAATCCGCCCAGGTGCGTTCCCTTCGCCCGAAGACCTACGTCTCCGGGCTTTTTTTTCGGGGACAGAATGTCCCCGTACCCCTCTTATCCTTTGAAATCAAAGAGACGGACAGGGAGGAATGACAGATGACAGAGAGACAGAAGGAACGGAAATCAATCATTTTGTCTTTGATCGGACCGATCAGCGGGGTCGGAGAGACAAACCATGACGAGGATGTATTAAAAAATATGGATTTCGCGGAGGACATCCTCTGTGATCTTGTTGACACACTGGCAAGGAACACGGAATATCAGGGATTTGAAGGGAGCATGATCAAGATCTCAGAGCGGTCGAAGGCGGTGTTGAAAGGGCTTTATGAGATCATTGATTCCGTAGAATAACAGAAAGGAGAAATACGGATGTTTACCATAAAAAGACAGGCAGAAGTAGGAGAGATCCGGGACGCATTCCATGCCCTGGAAGGGGTTGAGGCAGAGCGTTCCACGAAAGGGAAGAACCAGATCCTCATCGATCATCAGGACAACCGGGTCTTAAAAACCCTGCTCTATTATGCCTTCAACAAATACATGCAGTATTACATCAAACAGGTACCGGAAGTGGAGCCGGCCATACGGGACATCTCAGCTGAAAACTACACGGCATTCCTTACCCTGTTAGACCATCTTTCCTCCCGGCAGGTGGTATCGGATATTCCGGGACGTGTTGCAGAGTTCTTGAAGAAATGTAACACCCAGGAACAGAAGTGGTATATCCGGATCCTGAAGCGTTCCCTGGAGATCGGCATGGCGGAGAAAGCCATTAACAAGGTCTATGGAAGCTTCATCCCGGTGTATGAGGTCCAGCTCGCCGACAAGGTAAAGGATGTGACGCTGACCGATGTGAAGACCATCAAACGGCTGCCGGAGCGGTTCGTGGTCCAGTATAAGATCGACGGGTACCGACTGAACATCCATAAGAGCGAGAGCGGGAACGTGTCTATCTGTACCCGCAGCGGCCTGCCGGTAAACGGCTATACCCAGGTGGAACGGGACGCAAGGGAATTTCTGCCCGGCGGTGCGGTCTATGACGGGGAGATGGTATCCCCGAAGCTGTTCGCCTGGATCGAGCAGAACATGCTCCAGGATAAGGGCGGGAAAATTGCCGACCGGAGCCTGTTTACGGAAGCTGTCTCAAAGGTCTTTTCCCATGAGACCAACAAGGGAGGGATCTTCAACATCTTTGATGTGGTCAAGGAATCAGAGTGGATCTCAAGGAAAGCATCAGAAACCTATGGAAGCCGGATCCTGACACTAAATGAGGGGATCCGTCCCATCGCGGAACAGACGGCTTCCATGCGGGTGGTTCCTACTTCTCGCATCTTCTACCGGGATAATCCGGATGACCTGGCGGAAGTGGTGCGGATCTTCCACAAGTTCCTAAGCTGGGGCTGGGAAGGCCTGATGATCAAGGCGGTGGATGCACCTTATGAGTGGAAACGGACGAAAAATCTGTTAAAATTGAAACTGATGGATACCGCAGACCTTTCCGTCCTCTCGGTCCTGGAAGGCACCGGGCAGGGGGCAGGCATGGTGGGCAAGCTGGTCTGCGATTATAAGGGTACGATCCTGAACATCGGGATCGGCCGGATGACCGCAGAGGAAAAGAGAGCTTATTGGGAACATCCCAATCAGATCATAGGCAAGACCATTGAGGTATCCTATCAGGCGGAAAGTGTTGGCCGAAACGGCGAACCGGTACTGGATTTTGCCATGTACAAAGGCCTGCGAAGCGACAAGTAAAGACAGGGAGGCGCCCCTCCCTGTTTTAGAAAAGAGGGAGTTTATGGAGTATGATACTATTTTAAGCATTCTGAACAAGGTGCCGGGTTATCAGCCTGGGACTCCCACGCGGAGCCGGAGAGAGATCCAGGAGTGTTTGTCGGTGATGGAGTATGACGAGGAGTTTATCAGTGAGATCAATGAAGATTTCTGTAAAGGTTTTGGAACTGCCAAGGAAATCCTGGCAAAACTTTTCAGTGATCAGTATTGGAAAAAGGAAGGATTTTAGACATGACATTTTATATCAATGAGATCGTCACTCCGGCTAAAGAGTTTTCCGGGCTTCGGATCCTGGGGCTGTTCACGGAACGGACCTTAAAAGGGGAAGGATCCTTCTGCGGATATTATGCCAGGGAAGTCTATGTGGACACGGAACTCTTAGCCTGCGGGGTCCAGACTAAGGATCCTCATCATCCGGACTGGAAGGCACCTTTTGACAAAGGGTTCCAGGTGGTGCGAAGAACGGTGAAATGGATCCAGATCAAAAGCGGGTACAGCGAGCGGAAGTTTGAAGCCGAAAGCCCGGAGGAAGCGATCCGGATCTTTCAGACACAGAGTTGGAAGGATCGAACATAGGGAACTGGAGCGGATCTGGTATGGGAAAGAGATGGGCATGACGCCCTAAGGAGGAAAAAGATGAACAGCAACTGGTATATGTATCGAAACTTTGTAAGACCGGTGCTCGTAAAAGCTGCCGCTGTGCTGCTTACGGTATGCATTTTGAGCACCTTCTATTGGACCATCTATCATATCTTAAATACGAAAGACAATCTCCTGACCGCTATCATGGGCTGTGCCCTGGGCGGAGTTCTGGGATGTCTGATCGGGTTTCTCCTGGTCTTTACCTGGGAGAGTATCCGTGCGATGTGGCGGATCTATCGGATCCATCGGTTCGTGGAAACGTTCCCTACCGTGACGGAAGCCTGCTTCGCCTACGGGGAAGAGGAACCGGTAGAGAATCTGTGTATCGTATTTACAAGGGAGACTGTGGAGAAAGCCGCAAGGAAGACCGGGTTCTATGCCGGATAAGGGAGGAGTAAAATGAGAAAACTGCGCCTGTTATTTACCAAGGACTGCAACCGGAACTGTCCCGGGTGCTGCAACAAGGACTGGGACTTGGATCACTTGCCGGTCTGTACGGATTTTACGCCCTATGATTTGATCATGATCACTGGCGGGGAGCCTATGCTCTATCCGGAACAATTGTTAAAACTGATCCGAAGGATCCGGGAGGAAAACCCGAAGGCCCAGATCATCCTCTACACCGCCTGGACTGGGGCGATTAACGGAGACCGGGAACGGATCATCAAGGAACTGGACGGGATCACCTATACGGTCCATGAACAGAGGGACTGGTGTACCTTTGCAAGGATTGACAGTGCCCTTTCCTGGTGGGGTATGGAGTATTCCAAGTCCTTACGTCTGAATGTATTCAAGGAGGCGAACGTCCCGGAAGCCTGTTTTCAGGACCGCCGGCATGGCAACTGGAAGATCAAACGGGACATTGAATGGATCCCGGACTGTCCGCTGCCGGAAGGGGAAGTATTTATGAGGATTTCGCCCGAGGACTAACGTCCCCGGGCTTTTTCTTGGGGCGTAAACCGCCCCAAACCCCTATTTATTTTTGAGAACAGAATTAGAATCTACAAAGGGGAGAAAGAGGTATGAGTTTAGAAACGAAACGGGATATTTGGCTTATCTTAGCGGTCATCTGCGGAGTAGCGCTGGTTTTCACATCACTGGCGGATCGGTCTCTCAGCGTCCCATTCCTGATCGCAACATTTTTAGTCAGCATCCAGGTGGGACGCTTTGAGGACGCCTGTGAGCGAAAGGAGCGGAGAAGGAGAAGAAGGAGGAATCATCGATGACGAAAGCAAGGATCAAATACGAGGAACTGGCCCTGCGGATCGCAGACGCAGCGGGAGACATGGATGAGGAACTGGAGCCGTCTGTTTCTGAACTGGTGAAACGCTTAGAGGAACAGCCGGATGATTATTTCTATGACCTGCTGCTTTCCCTGACAGAAACCATTGAACAGTATCAGCCGTAAGAAATCCGTCGAAATGTGGCCTGATCAGAACGAACGAGCCTTTTAGTTAAATCGAATTGCTAATCTGGTACCTTTAACCAGACAGCATAATTCAGCAGCCTTGGCAATATAAGTAACATGTAAACCGTATAGGGGATGAAGATCAGGGAGAGAACCTCCAGAAGGATGACTCCTCTATACCACTAAAAATGAATAAGCCCACCCCTGTATATCTGGGGTATAGACTTATTATACGAGGAGAAATGAACATGGGATTCGGAGAGAAAGTGATCGGGACAAAGAAAGCGTGCAGTGCCCTGTCCAAAGGAAACTTACAGGCCAGGCATTCCTTTCTGGCCGGGAATGTCCCCTGCCAGGTCCTGCCGGCAGAACTGCGCCCGTCCAGCGGGAAGGCTTCCGAAGTCTGGGCGCCATTCGAAGACGGGTGTGACCGAAAGATCGGGTACTGCCAGACGATCTCGGTGGAAATGTCGGAGCAGGCAACCTTGCTGGTCCTGGATTATACGAAGGTGGGGGATTATTCCAAAGCATACCGGATCCTGACACCGGGTTCCTACGACCCGGAAAGGGTGATATCCCTTTGTCAGAAACGAATGGCGGAACAGGAACTGGACTATGAGTCGTTTGATCCAAAAGCAAATCAGTGGATCGGATAGGAAAGGAGTATTTCATGCATCGGATCGCATATCAGGAAATTTACGAGGACACGTATGACGCGCCGGAATCAACGGCAGCAACACCGGAAGAAGCGGCCACATATCTGAAAAGACAGCTTTAGTTCGGGAAACTGGAATGTCCCTTCAACAGCGAAACCAATGATACAAAAAAGGGGTGAAAAAGATGCAAACAAAACAGTTAAGACAGCTCTATGAGACGGATTTTGAAGGGTTCCTGATCGCAGCAGAAGCCCTGTGCCAAACGGGAGAAGCCAGAGAATTACTGGACCGGGTAAATACCTTATACACAGAGACGGATATCGGAACGGGAAGGGAACCCAGTGAATCCGATGAACGGGCAGAATTTGCCTACAAATCCCGTCAGTTGTTTGAAAAACTGACAGAAAGGGGCGGATGCATATGACCGCCCTTCCCATCCCCGGGTACCCGGACTATACCCTTACCATGTCCGGCATTGTCCGGCGGAACGGGAAGCTGGTCCGGACCTATCCGGACCGTACCGGGCATGCCCGGACGGTAACCCTGTGGAAGGACGGGAAACGGAAGATGTTCATGCTCCACAAGCTAATCTCCCAGACATTCCAGGTTCCCGAGGAGGATGTAAAGAAAGCCTTATACGAAGGGTTCCGGATGGAACCGGAGGCCAGGAAACGGATCCTGTCCCGGCTTTATGAATGGCAGAAGGAGTGCGGGAAAGACCCGTTCTTCTACCATGATGACCTATTGTACGTAAAGAAATGGATCAGGGAACTGGACCCATAGGGGACGCCCCGGGATACCCCGGGGCTCATCCTTTGGGGGCCTTCTGCCCCCATACCCCCATCTAGTTTTGAAAGTAAGACAGGCACCTGTAGCTCAGAAGGATAGAGTACAGCCCTCCGAAGGCTGGGGCCGGCGGTTCGAGCCCGCCCAGGTGCGTTTTTAGAAGACCAAATACCAGGAAAAAACGAAAAGGAGGAAGATCCGATGAGAAGAAAGACACTTGCAAAGATCCAGGCAGCAGGGGCAGCCCTGACCGCTGCTTCCATCCTTGCCCTGATGGGCGTTGCCGGGAGCTTTGATACCGGGAGCATGACCCTCATGGGGAGCCTGCCTTACATCGCCTTCGGGATCCTGGGGGCATGTCTTGGCACAAATATGCTCAATAAACGTTAAGATTAAGATTTGAGCCGTCCGGTAAGACGGAGGCAGGAGTGGTTAGGATCTGCCTTTTTATTCCTGTTTTCGCAGGGATACGGCTCCCAGAAAAGGAGAGTTGGGACTATGGTAGAAACACATCAGAAGGTCTTAGACCGTTTGGAAAACGTAAGGGACTATTACCGGGACAAGGCGGACGAGTTACAGGATACGGCAAACACCCTGCCCTGCTGTTTCAATACCTACGACATCTATGAGGCGAAAGCGGACGCCCTGGAGAACGCACGGATCCAGTGTGCGGTAACGGCAAAGGAACCCTCCCGGTACCTGCTCCTCTATGTCCATGACGGGGCCATCGATCTGTCCTGGCACCCGACCTATGGAGATGCCAGAGCCCACCGGAGGGCACAGATGCTGGATGAGGGCTGCGCCCTGCCAGGCCTCGATGTGGCGGCTTACCGGGAAGCGACATTCGGGTATGACATCCACAACGGATGGATGCAGGATGAGGGCGGACGGGAAGCCCTCTGGAAGATCATCCCGGTTGGGATCGAAACCACCAAGGAGGAGTAAAAAATGAAGAACGAGAAAAAGCGGAAGCGCTACGGAGTCCTGTTATGTGCCCTTATGCTGGCAATGTCCTTATCCGCCTGCGGCCCGAAAGAGGAGGAACCGAAAGAGGAGTCAGGGGCAACAGAGGAAGTTGTCCCTGATGAGCCGGAAGAGATCGCAGTCCCGGACGGGGAGGAAGAGACAACAGAGGAAGGCGTCCCTGCCGACGGGATGTTCGATTCCATCCAGGCGATGATCGATTCCAGCCTGATGAAGGACCAGCTGGAGAGTATGCTTTCCTCGATGGAGGACAGCGGCATGACCTGCGAACTTACTGCGGACGAGGACAGCCTGATCTATAACTTTACGATCACGGATGAGGCGATAGCCAAGACCCTGACAAAGGATGTGCTGGATCCCCAGCTCTCCCAGATGTCGTCCACTTTTGAGAACATCGGGAGCGTCCTGCCGTCCATGGTAGAGGGGCTGGACAACCCATCCATCATCGTCCGGTACTTAGGGCCGGACGGCACGGAGATCACGTCCATGGAGTTCATCGCATCGGACACAGAGTAAGAAAAAATCAGGAAGGGTGGGAAACCATCCTTCCTTTTTTATATGCAGAATAGATTCAGAGAAAGACTTTTCTTGCCAAACAGGGAGGACAATGATTAATGTTTAAATTTAAGACATTCTCCATATCAGGAGATAAACGGGAAGGGTTGGAGGACATTCTCCGGTTTCTGGTCGAAACGCAGGATTTCCATCCTACAGAATCTGGGTACGGGACACTCTGTACTCAGGTGGACGGGCAGGAAAAAGCAAAGGTCCTTTTGATCGGAAGCCGTCTGGGGCCGGATGCTTCTGATGTCATGCCCTATCCTTTCCGCATGACGGCGGAAACATTGGCAGAACAGATCTGCCAGTTTATCCAGTCCTTTTCAGAAGAGGATCTGAAAGCTTACGGATGGACGGAAGAGGATTGGGGCTATGCGGAAGAGTATACCATCGGATGGGAACTGTTCCGGCCAGACGGCAGCAGTGAAAATAAGGAACACGGGATCGGTGTATATTATCTGTGGGATGTGATCGCAGTGAAACCGGTCCTGATTGAATATGGGAAATAAAAAAATTTCCAGTGTATCATCCTTCCCAACAGAACTTGCTGGCTGGCATAGAAAAGAGGGGAAAAACGAAAGGAGAATCAGAACATGTTGGAACGATTTCATTTAGAAGAGGTTTCCCAGATCGATGTGGATCAGGCATATGCCGTTTATTTCACCACATCTTCCCCATTTACCTTGGAAGATGCAGATCTGTTTGAACGGCTGACCGGCGGAAAGACCATCGACCAGTCTTTGAAAGAATCGGAAGTGTCCAGATCCGATCTGTCTTATCTGACACTGGCAGCAGAATTTACAAAAGAGGAAGGAGAACTGCTCTGCCTGACCCTTTCTCCTACAAGATCTTATGAGGACGGGGACTCTGATTTTGATCCTTGTGACATCTGTGTGGATCAGGAAGAAGTTGTTGCCTGGCTGAAGGCGTATGCAGCAGAGCATCCGGAAGAGGATCTGCCTTCTGTCGTCCAGACTCTGCATATTGGAAACGAGAACGACTGAGACAGGAGGAAGGATTATGGGAAGAACGATTTACCGTTTTTACTGTTACCGCTGCATGCGGGAACATAAAAGCACGGAATCCTTTTTGCTGGAACGTTCGGATAAGAAGATCAAAAAGATCTATTGCCCGGGATGCCGGGCATGGGTTCCTGTAGGGGATACCAACCTTTCACCGGACCGGTTCCGGCTGATTCATATTAACGGCTGGTGTGTGGTGGATGAGGATGCGAAGGAGGAACGGATCCTGTTTGCCCGGCTGTCCCTTGTAAAAGCCCGTCAGATCTGTGACCGGTTAAACAAGGGCAAGCCCCTTTGACATCTTGTGGAAAGGACAATCTTGTGAATAAGGGAGGAATATAAATGGAACAGAGAAAGACGGTCACTTTCCGGGTGTGCGGCGACGGTATGACGGAAACTGCCCGGGAATTTTTATACCGGAACCACAAGTATGAAACAGCGTTGGAGTTGTTAAAAGGCTGCCTGCTTAGCGATGACCTGTCAGAGGAACAGCAGTTATCCCTGTGTCTTGACATTTTGGAAGGACGTGCCCGCCTGACCGGGATCTATCCAGACGGAGATTATCATCTGGAAAAAGAGGAAAAAGACCTGCCCGGCATTGGCGGGCTCATCTGTTCCTTATCGGAACAGCTCAAAGCAGAACAGGAGCGCCGGCAGAAGCTGGAGCTTCACCGGAATTTCCTCATCAGCTGCTTAACGGAAGAGATGCCGGTGACCTGCCGGGATTACCTGACCAAGTACCGGGATGAATTTGAGGATTCCATGCTGACCCCGGAAGAGGAAACTAATCTCGGTATCGTCTGGCCGGTACGCACCGGGCTTCACGGCATGGTGGATTCCTTTATTGACCGAATGTCCTGCGACCTTGATGAAGAGGATTACGGATGGCTGGCACCGGACGGCACCTTCCATGCCGTAGAATGGGGCGACCACCAGCAGTGGGCGGACGACTATCTGAAAGAGTCACTGGATGAGGATGATTACTGGGAGATCGACCATGCCGGGGACTACCTGACCAAACACCACTGGATCCTGCTCCACAACCCGGCACAGGGACTGGCTCGTCCGACCATGGATCCATCCCACAATCCGACGAAGGCTCAGCGGGAATTTCTGTATGATTATTATACGAAACGGAACCATCCGGAATTAGCCAGAAAGTATCTGAAGGAGTGACTTCTATAAAAAAAGCAAAGGATGTGACTATCTATGGCAAATCAATCTCCCATAAAGTGGGTCAAGGTGGCAGGAACAACCTTTTATACCCTGCCGGAATCTGCCCTGTCCCAGCCGGTTTTTTCCGGTACTTACCTGCGGGACCAGGAGATCCCGGCACAGGCTTATTTTGGTCTGGTGGAACCGGAACCGGAGAACGCTTATGACCCGGATGCTGTCCGGGTATCCATCGGTCTTGCAGATGGAACCTATGCCCCGATCGGGCACCTGCCCCGGACGGAACTGGACCGTAAAAGCATCAAAGCTCCGAAAAAAGTTCTGGTATTTATACTGGACTATACGGTCATCCAGCCATCCTATCACAAAGGATACCGGGTGTTTGGCCTGACTACGGACCCGGATCTTCTGGGAATGACCGGGCTGGCCTTTCTCCATCATTTGAATCATCCGTATCCACGATCCCAGAAAGGGGATCTGGTAGAGCGGTTTCCCGGGCATGATATTGTAGAACTGATCTGAAACAAAGGAAATATTAGGATAATTTGATCCATGTTATAAGAAAGACAGTCTGAGGATATTTGGATTGGATTGCTGTATTGAAAGGAGCATTGTGTATGTCTGACTGTATTTTAACGTCGATGTGAGCAAGAAATCCCCCACTTCTATAAGTGGTGGGATGAATTGCGATTAACACGGCGTTTTCTTGACTTTAGAATCTTGCTGTATTACAATGTATTTACAAATCAGTCGTATCTAACGGAAAGGATATAAACATAATGCAATTAGATACAAATAATCATTCGGTATTCATGTTACACTATCATTTGATTCTGTGTATAAAATATCGTAACAAAGTAATAGACGATATGATCTCTAATCGTCTGAAAGAGATATTTGAAAAGATTGCTCCTGCCTATAACATTACATTAGAGGAAT
>ERZ1643247.3824-NODE-3824-length-10309-cov-3.349522_pt1 | contig 10309 bp, 8 predicted proteins | sample MGYA00579264_ERZ1643247 | MGnify/ENA primary metagenome ERZ1643247 (study PRJEB29033, sample SAMEA4952262) | chicken gut metagenome | biome: Broiler Chicken; feature: Gastrointestinal Tract; material: Caecum | place: Ireland | collected 2018 | study: Broiler... | reverse complement strand
GAGCGGCCCGTAGGTGCGGGCATATTCTTCCAGGGCTTCGTTTCGCAGTGCGGATTTCTCTTCAAAATAAGCGCGGGCTTCTTCGTCGTCCGGATGGGTATCCAGATAGAGAATCATATCGTCGACAGCGAAGCTGACCTGATTGATTCGGTTTAACAGCTGCTCTTTGGACAATTTGTTCTGCATCATCGACAGACGCCACCTCCTTTGCCGCAGAAGGGCCTGCAGAGAACGGGAAAGATTGTTCCCATCTGCAGGGCTTTGCACAGCTCAAACGTTTCGCCCCATTTCTGGAAGGGGACATAGCCCATGGCCAGGGGAAGGTGATCGTCGAGATGACGGTACATTTCTCCTCTCTGTGCGGGATTCATACAATTCTGTGACTGGCGGAAATTATTCTGACGCTGTGGCTGGCGCTGGCAGCCGTTCTGGCTGACGGAGCGGCAGCCGCCGCGGTTCATACGATAACTATCCATATACTTCCTTTCTTTGAAATTGCTTCAATATTATTTTATGAAAGAGGTTTTAAAGTGTCAGTAATAGTTTTTTCAGAAAAAGAAAGGATATGCTGGAAATGAAAGCCGGAGGACAAAAAAAGAGCGCCTTAAAGCGCTCTTTGAGAAGCTGAAAGATTTTTCAGGTGTTTTTCATAATGACAGTTTCTACAATGTCGGAAGTGTGTTCGCAGGCGTCCAGGCAGTCCTCCAGATATTTGAAGATGTCTCTCCAGACGATGATTTCCACCGGATCGGTGGTGCTGGTGTGCAGCGTTCGCATGGAATTCAGATAGAGACTGTCGCCGTCCTCTTCCAGCCGGTTGATCTCAATCAGACATTGCTTCAGCTCCTTGGATTTTTTGAAATTCGGGAATTCTTCCATAGTGGCTTTCACCATCTCGCAGCAGCGGATGACCAGCTTGGCGAAACGGACGGATTCAGGCCGGATGCTGGTAACATTGCAGATGTAGACACGGAGAATGACATCCTCGATCTTGTCGGTGATATCGTCCAGATACTGGCTGATGGCCATGATGTCCTCGCGCTCAATGGGGGTGATAAAGGCCCTCATCAATTCTTCCATCAGGTCGTGCTTTTTCACGTCTGCTTCATGCTCTACCTCATGGATTTCATCAATACTTTCGCTGATTCGTGCCGGATCGAAATTTTCCAGAACCCGTTCGAGGATTTTGGCGGCCCGCACCGCGCAGTCAGCGCACTGAACAAAATTGTCAAAGTATATCATATCGCTTTTCTTAGACATGTGTATTTACCTCTTTTCCATGAAAATTTTCTGTGTACGGAACTGTTCCGGCTTTGCCGGGCATTTTTTTATTCAGAATATAGCCATAAAGAGCTTGGCCATCAGAAATCCGATAATACCGCAGCCGGGGAAAGTCAGCACCCAGGTCAGCACCATCTCTTTCACAACTTTCATATTGATGGCGGAAAGCCGCTTGACAGCGCCTACGCCCATGATGGCGGTGGTTTTTGTGTGGGTGGTGCTCACGGGGATTCCAAAGGTGGAGGACAGAAGCAGGCAGAGCGACGCTGCGATGTCGGCAGAAAACCCCTGGTATTTTTCGAGCTTTACCATGTCCATACCCACGGATTTGATGATTTTTTTACCGCCGACGCTGGTACCGACACCCATGACGATAGAGCAGAGCAGCATCATCCAGAGGGGCAGGGAAACGCCGGCAGTAGTGTCCTGGCCGTTTATCAGAAAAACTCCCAGGATCAGCACGCCCATGAATTTCTGGCCGTCCTGCGCGCCGTGCATGAAAGCGGTGGCAGAGGCCCCGACGATCTGCGCGTATTTGAAAAAGCCGTCCGTTTTACGGCGGTCCATATTCCGGCAGATGGCAGTCGTAAGACGGCAGACCATAAAGCCGAGCATAAAGCCCAGAAGTGCGGAAAGCAGCAGGCCGTAAATGACCTTGATCCATTCGTTTCCGTTGATTCCGCCGATGCCGCCCTGCAGAGCGATGGCTGCGCCGGAAAGGCCGGCGATCAGCGCGTGGCTTTCGCTGGTAGGTATGCCGAAATACCAGGCGGCCACCGCCCAGACGACAATGGCTACCAGAGCGGCACAAAGGGCCACCAGTGCATCCTCGTTTTCTCCTTTGAAATTTACCATGTCTTTAATTGTCATTGCCACGGAGGAATTAATCAGCGTCATGACTGAAACGCCCAGAAAATTGAAAACAGCCGCCATGAGAATAGCCGGCTTCGCCTCCATACAACGGGTGGTCACACAGGTGGCAATCGCGTTGGGGGCATCCGTCCAGCCATTAACGAAGATAACGGCCAGCGTCAGAATGACAGAAATCATCAGCATCGGATTGGATGTCACCTGTCCCCAGAAGGCAGCAAATGAAATGTCCATGTCATAGTTCTCCCTCTTTAAAATATTTGCCTTGTGTCTCTTCAGCAGCGTATGCGGTCGAAGGACAGAACTATTATATCATAGAATGTAAAAGCTGAGCAAAGAAAAACGTAAATATATGTAAAATTTTTTACGGCACCCTGAAAAAGGGGCAGAAAGAGCTGCGGGAAAATTCATAATTGAAAAAACAGGGGGGATAATAAAAGGAGGGCCAGTACTCCGGGAAGGAGCACTGGCATATGAAAAAGAAAATTATATATGAAAAAGTCTGTTGGCTTTGTTTGTATGGTTTTATCTTAATCGAAAAGTGTGAGAAAAGTATGAGAAGGCTTTGAAGGATTTGTGAAAAGTTTGTTGACGAAATGTGAACATGCGGATTTTATATATGAAACAACTGAGAAAAGATATATGGGATGGGGCAGGAAAAAACTGGAAGAGCCTGCTGCTGTTTGAAATTATTTACCGGAGCTGTACGGCTTTTCTGGTGTCCGCAGGAGCAGAACGGATGCTTCGTCTGCTCTTACGGGAGCAGGGCTACAGCTATCTGACGGCAGACAATCTGGCAGAATTTCTGACGTATCCGCAGACGGTGCTGGCAGCTGCGGTGTCTGCGCTGATGGTTTTCTTTCTGATGCTCCTGGAGGTCTGTGCCCTTCTGGCCTGCTTTGAGGCGGGCTGGCGGAAGGAGCGAATTACGGTTCCGGGCATGGCTGCAGCCGGCCTGTGCGGCGCAGCCGCGGTTGTACGGAGAAGACCTCTTCGATGGATCTGGTATATAGCCGGCAGTGCGCCGTATCTGGCTTTCCCGCTGCTGCTCCGGTTCTTTTTTCAGGTCGGAGGCGGTGTTTTCACGGGGGAAGGAGACTTAAGAAAAATGCTGACGGCGGCTTTGGCGGCGGCAGTTCTGTTCTGTTCCGCGGCCTCTGTCCGAAAATTGTCCTTCCGGGTTTTGCGTCCGGAGCTGAACGGAAAAGCAGGAAAGGTGTCATGTGCCGTTCTGGTACAGGTATCTGTCCTGATCGTATCCGGGCTTCTCTATCTGGCAGCTGCAATTCTGATGACAGCCGCTGTCTGCCTGGCGGGTGATCCGGAAAGCCGGTTTAGCGCCGTGGTACTGTACAGCAGTAGAATCCGGTCGGTATTCGGTGCGGCTGCCGGGGTGTCCGGAACTGTAGCAGGCCTGCTGTATGCATTTCTGCAGTTTGCACGAACGGAAAAGCCGCCTCTGGCGGAAAAAACCGGCACAATGGGAAATGCCTTCCGGAAAAACCGGTACAGGGAAGGATGGAAAAAGGACAGACGCAGAGCACGCGGGACGGGAGCTGTCCTGGCTTCCCGGGCAGCGGTCCTGATGGCAGTGGCGGCCGCACTTTATCTGGGAGCAGGCGGTTTTTTCCGAAGCGGCACAGCGCAGCATTCCGTAAGGGTAACAGCGCACAGAGGGGGAGCGCGGATGGCTCCGGAGAATACCGTCAGCGCCATAGAAAGCGCCATACGCTCCAGGGCGGACTATGCGGAGATCGACGTACAGGAAACGAAGGACGGGGAAATCGTACTGCTTCATGACAGCAGCCTGGAGAGAGTGGCAGGAATCGGCAGGAGAATCTGGGAGCTGACCTATGCGGAGGTCAGTCGGCTGGATGCGGGAAGCTGGTTTGATGAGTGCTTTCAGAATGAGCGGATTCCCACTCTTGAGGCGGCGATAGAGTGCTGCCGGGGGAAAATCAGGCTGAATATCGAAATGAAATACAACGGACACAACAAGAAAATCGTGGAGAAGGTCGTCCGGATCATAGAGGAGCAGAATTTTGAAAAAAGCTGCGTAGTAACTTCCATGAATTATGAATATCTTGAGAAGGTCAAAAAGCTGAATCCGTCCATTGCCACGGGCTATACAATGCCCGTGGCGTACGGAGATCTGTCAGAGCTTGCGGCGGCTGATTTTTTCAGCGTGAGCTTTGCGTATCTGAGCGCGGAATTCGTACGTGACGCCCATGCGCTGGGAAAGGCCGTCTGCGTGTGGACGCTGAACGATCCGGCAGATATGCAGCAGGCGATAGAGTACGGCGCGGATAACATCATCACCGATGATCCGGAGCTGGTACGGCGGGTGTTCCTGGGCGGAACCGGGGAAGAACCGTCTTTTTCCGAACTTCTGGCCTATGGGCTGAAATGATCAGTCTTTATAAATGAAGCGCCCGTCCAGCTGTGTGGTTCGCACGATGTTGATGAAAGCACTGGCATCAATTTTACGGATGGCCCGGACCAGACCTTTTACCTGCTGGCTGGACACTACGGAATAGATCATCTTTTTTTCTTCGTTGGTATAGCAGCCGGTACCGTCCAGGACGGTGGCGCTGTGCTGAGTTGTGGCCAGGATGGTCTGATATATTTTCTCGTACTGATCACTGATGATGAACAGAGTGGCCTGCTGGTATTTTCTGTACAGCAGATGGATTACCTGGGTGGAGGCGTACTGGAAAATGATGGAATACAGCGCTTTATCCCAGCCAAAGAGCAGACCGGCGGCCAGAAGTATCAGAGTATTGGCTGCCAGAGTGATGTTCCAGGGATCTTTGTTCAGCCGGTGACCGTATACGTTGGCCAGGATGTCCATGCCCCCGGTGGAGCCGCCGGCCAGCATGGATATGCTTATGCATGTACCGTTGATGATGCCGCCGAAGATACTGGCCAGAAGTACGTCGTCAGTGAGAGGGAAAGCGGGCATCATATCCGTCAGGATACCGGTCAGGCCGACAGACAGGATGGTGTAGATCAGAAAACGCTTTCCCAGGGAACGGTAGCTTAAGACCAGAGCCAGAATATTCAGCGGATAGCTGATCAGCGAGAAAGCAATGGCAATATGGAAAAATGAATCGCCGGCCCGTTGAACCAGCAGGGCAATACCGTTGAAGCCCCCAGGATACAGACCTACGGCGTTGACGAAACAGTTAATATTAAAAGCCATGCCGGCGGCAGCGAGAGAGACCATGATGGCTGCCCGGATTTCCCGTTTCCACATAAGGATACCTCCTTTTACCTTCGTACTTAAGTAGAGTATACCACAGAATGAACGGCCATCCAATGCGGGCCGGAGAAAATCTTCAGAAAATCGCGAGGGCAATTCTGCGCGGCAGGGCGGCGGGGGAGGGGAAAATCCGGGGTTCACACATCCGACGGTTTGTGCTATAATTTTCGAATAAACAATATGACAGCTCCGGTCTGCAGTATGACCGGTCTGTCCTGGTTGTACCGGGGAGTGAATTTGATTTATGCGAAAAAAAACTGCGCGGGCCGGAAGAAAAGAGAGACGTCAGCCGGGATATTACGACTACAATCTTCTGGCCGTGGTAATTATACTGATCTGCTTCGGGCTGGTGATGCTGTACAGCGCCAGCGCTTATGAGGCGGCCACCAGCACCATCATACAGGATGACATGTATTATTTCAGGCGGCAGGCGCTGATCAGCCTGGGAGCCATTCTGGCCGCAGTGCTGATCTCCAGAATTGACTACCATATTTTTCTGAAGCTGTCGCCGTACCTCTTTGCGGTGTCGCTGCTGCTCATGGCTTTGGTGAAATTTTCCGGAGGCGGCGTTACGGCCGGCGGCGCGCGGCGCTGGCTGAATATCGGAGGCGTACAGTTCCAGCCCTCCGAGGTGGCTAAGATCGCGGTCATTCTGTTTATGACCTATATGATACTGAAGATGGGCAGGCGGGTCAGCTCGAGAAAGGGCGTGCTGTTTCTGCTGCTGCTGGGAGGCATCCAGGCGGCTGCGGCATTTTTCTTTACGGAAAATCTGAGTACGGCTCTGATTATTCTGGGCATCAGCTGTGTGATGATCTTTCTGGCGCATCCGAAGACAGCGCCGTTTCTGGCCGCTCTGGCGGTAATAGGCCTGGTTGTGGGCGTAGTTCTGTTCTATCTGGCCCAGACTATGGACAGCAGCAGCAATTTCCGGCTTCAGCGGGTGCTGGTCTGGCTGGATCCGGAGAAATATTCGGCCAACGGCGGTTACCAGGTGCTTCAGGGGCTGTACGCCATCGGCTCCGGCGGCTTCTTCGGAAAGGGGCTGGGCAACAGCACCCAGAAGCTGTCCACCATACCGGAGGCCCAGAACGATATGATCTTTTCCATTATATGCGAAGAGCTGGGACTGTTTGGTGCCATTATCGTGCTGCTGCTGTTCGGCTATCTGCTGTACCGGCTGTTTTTCATCGCCCAGAATGCGCCCGATTTGTACGGGACTCTGATTGTCAGCGGCATTTTTGCTCACATCGCCCTTCAGGTGGTGCTGAACATCTGCGTGGTGCTGAATGTGATTCCGACGACGGGAGTTACGCTGCCCTTCGTCAGCTATGGAGGCACTTCTGTGCTGTTCCTCATGGGGGAGATGGGCATAGCCCTGAGCGTATCCCGGAAAATACGTTTTCAGGATGAAGAGGTGCCTCGAAAAAATAGTGTCACAAAAAATAATGAAAACATATTGACAAATGATGGATAACCAATTACACTTTGATTGTCAAATTACTTTTAGAAGTATAAATTCGGAGGAGACGCTTTTATGTTAGAGAAAATGAGACAGATTCTTTCCGAACAGTTTAACTGCGAGGAAGATACCATTACGGAAGAGACCAATTTCAAAGATGATCTGGGTGCCGATTCGCTGGATCTGTTCGAACTGGTTATGGCACTGGAAGAAGAATATTCCATTGAGATTCCGGCCGACGACCTGACGAACCTGACGACAGTTGGCTCTGTAATTGATTATTTGAAGGACAAAGGTGTGGAGGCATAATCCACACCTTTTCACTTTCACCCAGCAGATGGAAAAGGAAGATAGGGGGAACGGAAATGAGCGTTGAATATTTGAAAAGTATTCTGGAAAATGGCAGGAATATCGTCTGCCTGATGGGAAGAACTCCGGCCGCTCTTCAGGGGTGTGATTTTTATCGTGACGAGTACGGGGATGAAGTTGAGCTGAAATACGGCTATTCAGCGGACGATATTTTTTCCAGCACCTTCTACAGCAATCGCCCCAGGACTTTTTACAAATTCTACCGGGAGGAAATACTGAAGAAGAGAGGAAAGCCGGACGCCTGTAATTATGCGCTGAAGCGTATGGAGGATGACGGGCGGCTGCTGGGCATTGTAACCAGAGGGTTTATGAACCGCTCCCGGCGGGCAGGCTGCCGGAATGTGATTCAGCTGTATGGAAATATTGATGAAAATACCTGCCCCCGCTGCGGGAAAAAATACGATGTGGATTATATGCTGACCCATACGCCCCTTCCTCTGTGCGAGGAGTGCGGGACACTGATTCACCCGGGAGTGGCTTTAAAAGGCGAGATTCTGGACAATCTGATTATGACCCGGGCAGCGGATCTGATCTCCCGGGCTGATATTCTGATGGTAGTAGGCTGTAATCTGGCATCGCCGCTGGGAACTCTGGTAAAATATTTTAATGGAAAGATACTGGCTCTGGTTAACAATGAGCCGCATTTTTCCGACTGCAAGGCGGACTGCGTCTGCATCGGTGACATTAATGAGATCATGACGCAGGCGTATCCCGACAGAAGTGGGAAGACAAAAACGGAAACAGGAGAGACATCCATGACAAAAGTAAAGACAAGATTTGCACCCAGCCCCACGGGCCGGATGCATGTGGGCAACCTGCGGACGGCTCTTTATGCCTATCTGATCGCGAAGCATGCGGGCGGCAGTTTCATGCTCCGAATCGAGGATACGGATCAGGAGCGTTTTATGGACGGAGCGCTGGATATTATTTACCATACCCTGGCGGAGACCGGGCTGGATCATGACGAAGGACCGGACAAGGACGGCGGCGTGGGGCCGTATGTGCAGAGTGAGCGAAATGCGCAGGGTATCTACCTGAAATACGCGAAGCAGCAGGTAGAGCAGGGAAATGCTTATTACAGCTTCTGTGACAGGGAGCGCCTGGAATCCCTGAAAACTACGGTTGACGGTAAGGAAATCTCCATCTATGACAAGCACTGCCTGAACCTCTCCAAAGAGGAGGTGGAAGCGAACCTGGCGGCCGGAAAGCCTTGGGTGATTCGTCTGAATGTACCGCGGGAAGGTACGACGTCCTTTCATGATGAGATATATGGCACTATAACAGTGAATAATGCGGAGCTGGACGACATGATTCTGATCAAGTCCGACGGCTATCCTACTTATAATTTTGCCAATGTTGTGGACGACCATCTGATGGGAATTACTCATGTGGTGCGGGGCAACGAATACCTGTCCTCTACGCCCAAGTACAATCTTCTGTATGAGGCTTTTGGCTGGGAAATCCCGGTCTATATCCACTGTCCGCTGATTACCAACCAGGATGGCCAGAAGCTCAGCAAGCGCAGCGGTCATTCTTCTTATGAAGACCTGATTGAGCAGGGCTTTCTGACGGAGGCAGTGGTTAATTTCGTAGCCCTGCTGGGCTGGAGTCCGGAAGATGACAGGGAGATATATTCTCTGGAGGAACTGGTGGAAGCGTTTGATTATCACCGGATCAGCAAATCGCCGGCGGTATTCGACATGACCAAGCTGAAATGGATGAACGGCGAATATATGAAGGCCATGAGCGATGAGAAATTCTATCGGATGGCGCTGCCGCATCTGAAAAAGGTTATTACCCGGGACTGTGATCTCAGAAAGATAGCAGCCATGGTTAAGACGCGAATCGCTGTTTTTCCGGATATTTATGAGATGGTGGATTTTTTTGAGCAGGTGCCTGAATATGATGTGCAGCTATATGTCCATAAGAAATCCAAATCCACAGTGGAATCCTCACTGGAGATTCTTGAAGAAGTGCTGCCGCTTCTGGAGGATGCAGAAGATTACAGCAATGACGGACTGTATGAGCTTCTTCAGGCTTATGCGGAGAAAAAAGAGTATAAGATCAGTCATGTAATGTGGCCTATCCGGACGGCTCTCTCCGGAAAGATGACCACGCCGGCGGGAGCTACGGAGATTATGGCGGTGCTGGGCAGGACGGAGAGTCTGAAGCGCATCCGGGATGCCGTGGAAAAGATCAGGAATGCAGTACAATGACGCACAGAAGCTGGCAGTCGAACACGGAGAGGGGCCCATGCTGGTGCTGGCCGGCCCCGGCTCCGGAAAGACGGCCGTGATTACCGGGCGGGTCTGCCGCCTGATACAGAAAGGAATCTCCCCTTCTTCCATTCTGGTGGCCACTTTTACCAGAGCGGCTGCCGCCGAGATGAAGGGGAGATTTTTGAATACCATGGGGCTGTCTGCCTCTCCGGTTACTTTTGGTACATTCCATGGGATTTTTTATGGAATTCTCCGTCAGGCGTACCGGATCGACGGCAGAAATATTCTGGGCGATGATCAGCGGCTGCGGCTGCTGGGTGAAATTATAGACGCCTGCTGCGGAGGAGGAGAGCGGGAGGCCGATCTGCCCTCTGCCGTGGGACGGGAGATCAGCGCGGTCAAGGAAAATCGCATGGAGCTGTCCAATTTCTATTCCGCCGCTCTGCCGGAAGAGGATTTCCGGAAGGTATACCGGGAATACGGAAAATGGATGAGAGATAACCGAAAGCTGGATTTTGATGATATCGGCGTCTGGTGCTGGCGGCTTTTTGCAGAAAGACCTGAGATTCTCCGGCAGTGGCAGCAGAAATTCCGCTATCTGCTGGTGGATGAATTCCAGGATATCAATCCTCTGCAGTATGATATTATAAAGCTTCTGGCGGAGCCGGAGAACAATCTGTTTATCGTCGGGGACGACGATCAGTCCATCTACCGGTTTCGGGGCGCAAATCCCGGTATTATGCTGGGATTTGCCAGAGAGTATCCGGGGGCTGAGACGGCTGTATTGAATGTGAATTATCGCTGTACGCCGCAGATCTTAAAGTGCGCCGGACGTCTGATCGCTCA
>ERZ1643247.3822-NODE-3822-length-10314-cov-6.067745_pt1 | contig 10314 bp, 7 predicted proteins | sample MGYA00579264_ERZ1643247 | MGnify/ENA primary metagenome ERZ1643247 (study PRJEB29033, sample SAMEA4952262) | chicken gut metagenome | biome: Broiler Chicken; feature: Gastrointestinal Tract; material: Caecum | place: Ireland | collected 2018 | study: Broiler... | reverse complement strand
AATTTTAAGGTGTAGGGCTCACACACTTTTATTATAGGGCTCATTCTTGGTAAGGCAGATGCCCCGGGTTCGATCCCCGGTATCAGCTCCATAAAACTTGCAAAGTTGCAAGTTTTTTTATGCTATCGCATAAAGCAAACTCCGTTTGCCATGGAGCTTATCAGCGTTCGCTCCGCTCTCTGAACAGCTCCACTTTAAAACTTGCAAATTGTAACTCTTTTTATTCTTTTATATAAAGCAATTTTCATTTGCCATGGAGCTTATCAGCGTTCGCTCCGCTCTCTGAACAGTTCCAAACACATAAAACCCTTTAAAATAAAGGCTTTTAGCCAATTTAAAGGGTTTTTATTTTTATCAAAATTTACATTTTATTTATAGAGCCATTCCTATTTATACACTATTGTCATAACAGAGATTTTTTACCTTTTTTATCAAAAGTGAAAAAACTGAAATTTACTATCTATTTCGAACTAATTCTGTGTAATTGGGGTCAAATGGTCCTACTAACATTTTCAAAAAATAGTCGGCTAATTTTGTGCTTAGAATATTATTTTAACATTTCAATTAAATAGTGTTAAAATTTTGCCCTTTACTGCATTCCATGTATTTTTTAGATTTGGATATGATAGTTTTTCTTCAACTTCATCAAAAGGTATCCAATATGTATCATGTGTGTCCTCACATTTATTATCACTAATACCTTTATCGATAGCAATATACATATAACATGCACAACTTTCTCCTCGAGGAGTGGTATATCTTTCTATATAAGGTTCAAATTCCTTAACGATTTCAGCAACTCTCCTCGTTTCCTCAGCTGTTTCCCTAATAGCACATTGTTCTAATGTTTCGTTATCTTCCTTATGCCCTTTAGGAAAAGAATAGTCATTTTGCTTTATTCTATAAACCAAAGCTACATTTTTTGTTTCTATGTTTATCAAAAAACACCCTGCTTTCAATGTTTCCATTTCTTACTTCCATAATAATTTTACAATACTATTTCAATTAAAGCCAAACAATTAATACTTATTTATTCTTCTCAAGTGTCTTCCGCCATCAAAGCCTTCATTTAAAAAATGATGTAATGACAATCGTATCTTTTCTCCTTTAATTCTTAGCTAAGAATATTACTGAAAAACTATCAGAACAAAATATTTCTTCTATACTACTATAGTATTTAAATGTTGTATAATAACATTTGTTAAAAGTTAAGTAGCAGGCATGCTTATTTGGAGAGATTTTGCACTTTATCATATAATAAAATAAGGTGCCCCACGATAAAAAAATTTCATTTCCTCAGTTTGATTCCATTGAGTTTTAAATTTTATCTTCAAAAACCTTTATGTTAGACATATCTTTTCCTCATGTTTTAATTATATCATAATGATTGAAAGATTGTATTGATTTTTTAAAGAATTTAAAAAAATATTATATCAACTCTAATGATTTTAACCAAAAAGTTTTTATTCATTTTAGATAGTTTTAGGCAGTTTTAGACAACCTAAATATTAAAAAACACCACATTTGCTGTCAACTGTTGCCAAAATCAAATAGCAAAATACAGCAAATATTTCTTGCATTGTTATAATTTCCTTTAATTATCTATGTTTTTAAGATATAGGGCTCGTTCTTTGTAAGGCAGATGCCCCTAGTTCGATCCCCGGTGTCAGCTCCATAAAACTTGCAAAATTGTAAGTCTTTTTATTCTTTTATATAAAGCAACTTTCATTTGCCATGGAGCCTATCAGCGTTCGCTTCGCTCTCTGAACAGCTCCCATATTTAAAAAATTCAACTCTAAAACTTTGTTTTTTATTTCCTTGTTATTATACTTATATTTAAAATATTTTTATCTTCTTTTATTGTTTTGCATTATAACGTTAAATCCATCGATTGTTTCTCTTAAATAACTGCGATTAAAAGAGTAAAAACAGAAATTTCCCCAAACTATTGACTTTTTATGTTTTCAACATTATACTTTTTTTAAAGGAGAATTGTATGGAATTGTTAGAGAATAATATCGTATCAATAAACGGACTTGACTTTAAGGGTTTTAGTTTTGCTAGAATACCTTATGATTGTGATTTTGCAATAGTTCAAAAAAGAGGAGAAAAATGTTATAGAATTTTAAATTGTAAAGGTCATTTTTCAAAACCAATAAAAAGAATTTGTAGTGATTTAAACAATCCTGAATCCGGTTTAATATTAGTGGAAGATTTTGATGAAGAAAAGCCATATCGTTTTATTGATAATGTTGGTTTTTTCAGTGAAAGATATGCCGACGTGTCGACATTAGAAACAACACATCATACTAATTCAAAAAGTGGAGAAACATATTATACAGATAAAAGTGGTAGAAAACTAAAAACTACTGAACATAACACAATCGGAACAAAAACTAGAGTTAAAAAGACAAAAGATTCTGGATGGGCACCCTTGATTAAAGAATGTTTCTTTGACTTGCGTTCCAATGATGACCCTAAAGAACCCGCACATTTTTACTGCACAGCTGAGTATGAACGAAATTTTATGTTAAATGCATTAAATGGTAGATATTTTTTGAATAAAACCTTTGAACAAAATATTAGAAAGCATTATGAAAAAGAAGTTAAGACTTTGCTAGAAGCACGTGAAGCCTATTACTATAATTCTTCCCGAAAAAAACAAAAAGAAATAGAAAGTAGCGATGAATACTATTTAACGTCTGACATTGATAAAGTAATGAAGAATATAGAACGAAAAATTGACTACAAAAAAACAGTTGCTAAAAAAGAAATAAAAAATTCAATTCAAAAAATATATGAAAAAAACAATCATGAACTCATCAAATAGGAATTTAAACAAAAATAGCACAAATTTAATTTTGTGCTATTTTTATTTATTTCACTTGATATTTGTTAAATCATTTTATTTGTTGTTTAGTATTTTTTCAATTCACAACTAGCAACAACTGCGTCTTGAAAACCGATTTCAACCATTCGTGAAATTTATAGAGGCAAACTGCTTTTGTTAATAATTAACCAAAGAAGGCTCTTTTAAAGACAATTTACAACCTTTTTGAAATGGCTCTGTAAAAAGCAACTTGCAAAATTTTTCATGTTAACCTCTATAAGTTCAATAATGTTTTAATTCTGCACAAATCAAATTGACATCTGTTAACAATATCATTTTTTTGTTCTCTAAGTTCTTGCATTAAATCTATTGCAACTTTATAACCATTATTATATGTATCTTCATCAATTTTGCCTTCTTTTTTTGCCATTTTAAATTCAATTTCATCATCAAGGCGAATATAATAACCGGTTTCAGTAATAGCAGGACATTCCATTGTAACATCAAGATATAAATCATCGTACCAAGGAATGCCGTTTTCAATTCCAGAACCATTATTTATATCAAAATAAAAACACAATGGTCTATTTAAAGTATCAAAGAAAATTCTACAATTATATTTTCTATCGAGTGGAACATATTCAAGAATAGAATAACCCTTATCTAAGCCTATATATTTTTTCCCATTACTAAACGCCGATATTGGATTAGAAATTTCTTTGACATATTTTAAAGCAATATAGCCATTTAATTTCTCATCCTTTTCAAGGTACCACTCTTTGTCTAGAACCTCTCTCATAAAAATTTTGTCAATAAATTTTTGTCTCATTTTACCCTCCAAATAATTTTAATCTTTTAAGGGCATCTTCTATATATTCACCCTTTTTAGATATATTTTTTCTGCCGGTTGTGATAACATCATGTTTCTCCATTTATCATACCTAACATCAAAACCTAAAACGAAGTTTTTTGTATTTCCCCTTAAAACAGCTCTTGTTATGTATTCTTGCTTCAAGTTTTCTTCTGGCACAGCAATTAAGTAAGATATTTTCAACTTATTCATTTCTTCTAATATATAATCACGGGCTAGCACGAAAACCACATCATATTTATCTTTAACAGCTTGAATTTCTTCTATATAATTCTGCGGCCAATTTGGATGAGGTTTTAAATTACTTTCGTTTCCTTTTAAATCTTCATCTAAAGAATCATCAGCTATTAAATAATGAAATTTAGTGGAGGACAAATCCAGAACATTATTATATTTTTTCGCCATTGTTGTTTTGCCTATACAAGGGAAACCTGCAATTATCATAATTCATCCTTATTAATTTAATAATATTATAATTGGTTGATACTGTCAAGGTATTTGTTCTGCTTTTTCAAAATAGGACTTAATATATAATTTTGCAATTCGTTTTTTATATTGTATTTAGACATTATTATTTTAGAATCTTTTATTATTAAGTTTAAAGTGTCTTTATTAATTAAACTATGCATTGAACTTTTCGCAGGTTTAACATTTTTTAAAGCTAAAAAGCTTTCTTCAATTCTTTCAGCTAAGGAGTCTTAGCCATTTCATTTTGCTATATTTCAAGTTCACTGTAAAGGCTTTTAAAAAACAATTTGTGTTTGAGAGTTATGTTATGAATTTAAACTATGTTGTTTAACTAACAACATAGTTTTTCTTTGTGTTTTTATATTTTTTATTGTTTAAACGCGTTTTTAACTTGTTTTTTATGCGTTTTTATAGTATTATTTGTAGTAATGTTTATACTAATTACAAAAGAGGACTTTTTATGTTTGCAGTCTTGTTAAATGTTTTGGTTATTATTGGCCTCGGTTTAGGGCTATTTTATAGCTACAAAAGAGGGCTTAAAGGCTCCCTTGTTCATTTTGCTATTATTTTAACAAGCGCTATTATTGCTATCTTTATCACTTCTCCTATTACCCATGCAATTCTTGGCATAAATGTTGGCACGTCTAGCACTGGGGAAATTATTACTTTAAACGAATATTTATACTCTTTTATTATTCAAAACGGAAGCGTAGCTTCTAATCCGTTAGTTACAAGCATAACTTCAGCTATTTTAGGACCAATCGTATTTTTAGTGCTACTAATCCTTCTCTATGCAATTTTTGAAGTGGCGTATATTCTTATTTCAAAATTCTGGCTTAAAAAAGCTATGGCTATGAAGGAGCCAAAAAGCCTTAAAAAATATGGCCTTATAGTTGGCGCCGTAGAATGTCTGCTAATTACCCTTCTTGCCTTTATGCCACTTACAACACTAACCACAACTGTGCAAGAACTATCTATTTCCAGCGATACTACCACGGAAAGCGACTCTTCTATAAGCAGCATTTTAAATAACAACTTGCCGCCAATGCTAAGCGAGTTTGTGGATTATTACAACGCAAGCCCAGTAGGTGTGCTTACAAATTGGGGAACGTTAAACGAGCCGATTTTTAGCACTGTGTCCCCTATCTATGCCGGCGATACAAAACTTTCTTTAAAAGAAGATTTGGTTCCACTTGCAAAAGATTATGATAAAGTTGTAAATTCAATAAACGACGAAAACGAAATAGATTACAGCGTTTTACACGAAGTTGCAGACAATATTTTAGATTCAAAAGTTTTTACAGCACTTGAAAATGAACTAATTAAAATTACAAACAATAAGAAAGAATTTGTAAGTTCGCTAAATTTAGATATTGCGCTTACGAACACTGTAACAGATGTACTCACAAATTTTGAAAATAAATTTAAAGAAAAAGATTTTAATTTCAAAGAATATATAGGCAATAACATTGATATTGCTTTAAACGAGCTTGAAAACAATATAGATTTGCAAAATATTTCTTCTTTTATTGAAGGAATAGTTACTAACAATATAAATTTAGTTTTTAATAATGAAAACATTTCGGCGGCGTGCTTGCTACTTGAAAGCGTGGTTAAACTACCAATAATTGAAGAACTTTTCCCTATAGCAATATTGGGCATGAACCAATTGCCAGCTTTTGTTACAGATATTGTAGATATATACTACTTAGATACCTATGAAAACACGCTAAGTGAAGTTCCTTATTTAACAAACGTTGTTAGGGCTTTAAGTTCTGTTACAGACGTAGAAAGCAATCAAACATTACTACAAATTTTGATATCTAGTGACACAACCTTTATGCAGAAGTTTTTAAACAGTAGCGTTGCAGAAAGCGTTATACAAAACATGGCTTCTAGCAAAAGTTTAAACAACTTAGTTATTAACGTTTTTGAAAGAATGGATAATTCTCTATATAACTCGCTTCAAAACATAGACGGAAACTTTAACAAAAACGAGCTTTCTTCTACAATTGGTTTTGACGATTCCGAAGCTATAATTAGAGAATTCATGACAAAAGTAAGCCTTCAAGCAAACGACATAGTAACGCTTGCAAATGTTCTTGTTGATAAAACTGTAAATTTTGAAAGCGGAGAATTTTTAAACACCTTAAAAGAATATATAATTAAAAATTTTAATTTTCAAACGCAAAAATCTGACAGTGTATTTGCTACTCTCTTTGAAAATATAACAAACTATTTTAATGGTACTGTTTTAAAGGCAGATGACACGCCAGTATTTACAAAATTTGAAGAGTTTAACAGTTTAATAGATAATAACTTTGAACAAGTTCCGGAAGAAGACAAAATTTATGGAGAACTTTCCAAATATTTGTGTGTGGACTATATGGAAATATTTAATGCTTTAAATATCTATTAAAATATGAGTTATTTTCAACTCAGTTTGTAAACAAACAAATCAGACTGTAAAAAAACAAGTGAGGCAAGGCTCGCGAAATGCCTAAAAGCAGGAGTTTAGTTATCTAAATGACTGTTTTTAGGCGTTTTGCAGTAAACGCAGCATCGCGACGTTTTTAGACAGTCTGAGATGAGAAATGTTCTCATCTTTTTTAACCACATTTAGTTGACAATAAAATTTCTTAAATGATATACTAACCTTGTTTTTTAGGAGATTATAGATGAAAAAATTACCAGTAATTTTAACCGCCTTTATTATGGCAATTTCTTCACTTTGTTTTATAGGTTGCGGAGACCCGCCGCCACCAAATAATCAATCCGATATAGTTAAGTACGACGGAAATTATAACTTTAAAATTGTTGGCAGTAGCAACGAAAATAATATTACGCTTGACGTCAGCAATGTCAGCCAATCGGATTACGCAACAAATGAAACACTAGACATTGTGATGTTAAAACCCTATGAATACTATAACGGCGAAAAGGAACGCGGAATTTACTTTGAACGTGAAACTAGCGACCAGGGCGAGATAATAGGAACTTATAACGTTGATAATGAAAAGACCATTACAATAGATAGGTTTACCACAGAAGGCTACGATAATTTGTACAACAAATTTATTCTTGCCAAAGATGGAAATCTTGCAGCTGGGCCATTCTTTGTAAGTAATATAGAGTCTGAACGAAACTACGAGCAAAAGATAACTGCCACCACTAAAAAAGGAATACTTTCCCAGGGTAACGACGAACTTTTAAACCTAGGCGTTGGCTGGACGGAATACAACATTAACCCAAATAACTTTATATATCCAAATGAATACGTAGACAGCGAAGGAAATATTGTTCCAATAGACAACTCCAATCTTTCTGAAAACGATGCAATAACCTTTGAATCTAACGGACAAACGTACTATTTTAGAAAAAGCGTTATTGAAAACATGGACAAAGACCTACTATTTTGCAAAGAAAACAACATTAAAGTTGTATATATCGTATACTATTTAAAAATATTAGACCAAATGCACGCACCTTACTTTATGACCTACCCTGAAGCGCGTGACTACGATAAAAACAAAATATTCGCCATCGACACTTCCACAGAACTTGGTGCAAACTACTTTACCGCAGCTATGGAATTTATGGCAGAAAGATATTCCAGAGAAGACGGCGAGTTTGGTTGGGTACACCGCTTTGTTATTGGAAATGAAATAGATTTAAGCTCTGAATGGAACCCGGTGTTCAATTACAATGAAAAAGAGCCGCTAGACACAAAACAATATCTTGAAGAATACGCAAGAACGCTTAGAATAGCAGAACAAGCAACAAAGAGATATTATTCCGATAGTATGGTTTTAGTATCGAACTGCGATTCTTGGAACGGAAACAGAACAGCACTTGCCTCTTATAGCGCAAAAGAACTTTACGACTATTTAAACGCAAAAGTAAGCTACCAAGGTAACTACAACTGGGGAATAGCAGGACACCCGTATCCTAAGGACTTATCCGCAGCTGCATATCTTGAAGAAGAAGTAGGCAGCGCAGATGTGAACGGAGATATAGACACTTCTCTTTACATTACTTGGACAAACTTAGAAATTTATGACATCTATCTTTCACAAGAACATTTACTTTTTAACGGACAAATTAGAAAAGTATATCTTACAGAAGGCGGAGTTTCTAGCGGTGGATACAACTCACCTACTGCTAGCAGAAACGAGCTCTGCCAAGCAGCCGGAATTGCCTATGCTTACTATAAATCTATGTCGCTTGAATGTATAGATGCATTTATCTACTATAAGCTTATAGATAGCGCGGCAGACGGTGGCGGTTGCAACTTTGGAATTTATACCGATTCCATGCAGCAAAAAGCTTCCTATGAAGTGTTTAAATATATAGATACACAGTACAGCTTCGACGTAGCAAATGAATATCTTTCTAGCATAAAGTTTAGAAAGGACGGACAGGTTTACAGCGTGGCAAATGGTAAAATTACAAGCTATGAAAGCATTATGAACGTGTGTGATAGCGACTTTGACTGGGAAAAACAATGGAGCGAGGATAAGATTATTGTTAGAACAGTTAGCACGTCGCCACAAATAGATTAAATTTAAAATAAAAAGGAGAAAAAATGAAAAAATTTAAAAAACTACTTGGAGCAGTAGCAGTGGCATTTGTTTTTAGTTTTGTGGCATTTGCGCTTACTGCTTGCGGAGAACCCACAGACCCAAATGCCATAACTATTTCAAGTTATGAAGAATTTAAAGAATATTCACAAAACGACTACTTAGACCTAGATATAGCAAACGAAGGCAAATATATTCTTCTTACAGACGATATAGATTGCCAAAACGAAGTGCTAACTCCACTTCTTTCAAAAGATTACCACAGCCTTGAATTTAAAATTGACGGAAACGGACATTCTATTTCGAACTTTGTACTAGATAATTCTTGCATTCGTGAAATTGGCACAGCAGCTGGAACAGCTGGCGCAGCTTTCAGAGTTCTTTCACTCTTCCCTCGCTCAGATGGTGGACAACTTGTAGATATTGAATTCAAAAACGTAAACATAATTGCAAATCCAGATGACGACCAACTTACAACTTCAGTAGACCCAGACAAGCCATGGGGTGGAACTTATGGAATGAAAATCGGCATTGTTGGTTATGCAAAATCAACAGGAGCAAATGAATCCGCTGAATCTGGAAACACAAATTCTGTTTTCCAAAACGTTAAAGTAACAAACATGAATGTAAATGTTAAAAACAATGCTAACACTGCAAGCGTAAGCGAATTTCCATTCTCAATTGGTTCACTAATAGGTCTTGACGCCGACACAACAAACTATGGAGAAAATTTACAAGCTAACTCTTCTATGGCAGTTAGAGAGAACATTACAGTAGATAACTTTAACGTTAAAGTTGATATGACTGGCGGGGCTATCCTTGTTGGCGGCGTTTCAGGACAAAGCAACTGGGAACGCGTAACTTACGATAACTGTGTAGTTACAAACAGCACTTTCCAAATTGTAAACGATGGCGCCACAGCTGGAACATACGATAGAGAAAATGCAAACGTTAAACTTAATGACACAGTTTCACTTGGTGGAATTATTGGTGGAAGCGTTAAGCCACAACACGAAATTATTATAAAGAACTGCTCTACCGACGTAGACTACATTGTTGAAAGCGGAAACGCAGAAAGTAACGTAAATGTAGGAACACTTGTAGGGCTTGTTGTAGAATCTAACTCCACAGATTCTGACCTTCACATTTTAAACTTTGAAGAAAATAACTCTTCTACTAGCACTTGCCTAAAAGGCGCAACTGGCGGAGAACTTACAGCAGTTGAAAACATTTTAACTTACACAACAAGGTAATTAAAATTTAATAGTAGCCACGGCGAACTAAGCTGTGGCTATTTTTTATTCCCTTTTAATTTAAAAAACTTGATAAAAATAAATAAAAGTAGTAATATAAAACTATTAAAATATGCACCGCTAGCTCAACTGGATAGAGCATCGGTCTTCGGATCGCATTTCAAGGGGTTCGATAATCCCCATAAAAAAATTATCATTTTGCTCCACTAGCTCAACTGTATAGAGCATTGGTCTTCGGAACCAAGGGTTGGGGGTTAGAATCCCTCGTGGAGCACCATAAAACCCTTTATTTTAGGGACTTCTAGCGATTTT
>ERZ1643247.3820-NODE-3820-length-10315-cov-6.635673_pt1 | contig 10315 bp, 8 predicted proteins | sample MGYA00579264_ERZ1643247 | MGnify/ENA primary metagenome ERZ1643247 (study PRJEB29033, sample SAMEA4952262) | chicken gut metagenome | biome: Broiler Chicken; feature: Gastrointestinal Tract; material: Caecum | place: Ireland | collected 2018 | study: Broiler... | reverse complement strand
TCTTCCCCACCATCTACCGCCTGGACAGGATACAGTCCTTCCAGGTGCTGGACGAACGGTTCCAGATTCCCTACAAAGACCGGTTCCAGGAGGGGGAGTTCCGGAAACGGGTGCAGTTCATGTACGGCGGAAAGCTGGAGCGCATCCGTTTCAAGTACACCGGGCCCTCCATCGAGGCCGTTCTGGACCGCCTGCCCACGGCGAAGATTATGGAGCAAGACGAGAACGGTTGGACTGTGGAGGCCGAGGTGTTTGGGAAAGGGATTGAGATGTGGATGAGGAGTCAGGGGCCTTATGTGGAGGCTTTCTGAAAAGATACGAATCAAGAGAAGAAATGAGATACTATGGAGTAATAATTGTAGAAGGAGGAACTTCTTTGGCAAGAAAAAAGAAATTAAAAAAGATTCCCTATGATCTGGTTTCCTATATTCAGATCGAGACGGAGACGATTGAGGACGCCGACGACAAGATGATGATCGCCTCGTACTGTCTGGGAAAGCTACAGCTTGTTGAATGGTACATCCAGCTGATTGATACCAATAATCCGAACTACATCGTTCCTCAAACCAGGGAACAATTAGTGATGATTCGGGATCAGCTTAAAGAATGCCATAAGGAAATCATGAAAGTGAAAATCAAAAGGCCGGGCGAGCGGCCGCTATTTGATATTCGCTATCTTGACGAATAATTTAGAAAAATTGTTTACTGAGGTGATTAGATTGAAGCTCAAGGATATGCTTGCAAGGATAAAGCCACCCTGTCCCAAGTGTCCGTATAAACTGGGGCAAGTACACACGCCTGTCAATCCCTGCCCGATGTGCAAGATCAACAACTACCAGATGTTTGATCTATTTCGGAAAAGCTTACCAGGTAACCTGCGGTAAGGCTGTTGTTTTCGGAATCAGGGCGGGTTCCCACCTCCTATTAGGGAGGTTTTATCACATAATATGAGAACAGCCTCTGGAAGAGATGGCTGGAACTGTCTATCTTTTATTATGGTGGCACCATGCGAGCGGAAGAATTTCCAGGGCAAAGGAAATATATAACTCCACGGACCCTACCATCCACTCTAGCAATATGTGCGTTGGACACTGAAACTGCCATTTGTGTATTAGGACAGCAATATAGGCTCAGGAGAAAAGGCGAAACTATATGACAAGTATTATTGCTTTGGAAAAATTCCAGCAGATTATCCGACAAGACCCAACTAATATCAACTTCTGTGAGAGAGAACTTGACTGGATTGAAAATCGCATACATGACTGGAGCTCTGATAGAATACGCGTAGGCGTAATTGGAGTCACGAGTAGCGGGAAATCCACTCTCATAAATGCCGTACTGGGTACAGACATTCTTTCTAGTGCCATAGCTCCTTCATCAGGCCAGTTGGTTTGCTGCTCATACGGAGAGAAACCCGAAATCACCATTCGCTTCGAAAATGGCACTGAGCAAAAGTTTTCCGGTAAACAATTCGGCCGAGACATTTTGCAAGAATTCAGTGATGAACGGTTTAATCCCCAAAACCAAAAAGGAGTATTAAGCATTGAACTTACCTCTCCATTATTTGACTTTGGCAAAGATGTACTTCTTGTGGACAGCCCCGGCCTGGATGCGTTCGGCCTAGAGGCACACGAGCGGTTGACCCTGGAAAGTCTGGTTCCCACCATAGACGCCTGCATCTACGTAACGACGATGAAGACTAACAGCGATCAGAAAACTCTGGAGATCCTAAATACTGTCGCTAAATATCAATGCCCCATCATCATCGTGCAGAATATGCTTGACGCAGTACGACCCAGCCCCAGTGGAGATAAAACAAGGGAACAAGTCGCGACCGATCACAGAAATCGTGTCAAAAGAATTGTGGATCGATCAGATATTGAGGACAAAGACTCTGTTCAAATCATTCAGATTTCGGCAGAACTTGCCAAGAAGTGGAAGTCTGCCAAATCGGCTGGGACTGAACCACCCATCACTGAGGATGCTTATCACAAGTCAAATTACGAACTCTTCGTGGACTCTGTAACAAGGATCTTAGAAGTTCAGCGCCCTAGAATCGAAAGGCAGAGGCTTCACAGTATTCAATTCTGCGTTGATGCCCTGTCAAAATCCATACAGGAGAGGATCAACGAACCAACTGCCGCTATCGAAGAAACATTCCCACTCCAAGACCTCAAAGCAGAAGTCGAGAAGAGAAGAACTTTTGTCCCGCTAAAATACCAGGAGATACTTGAGACTTATTCCACTGCAGCAAAAAGAATTCGTGTCGCCATTGGGGTAGAAAAAGCAGACGGTCGGAACATTAAGGATATCCTGAATAACGCAAACCAACTAGTCAGAAAATTTGAGAAAGGTCTTGCTACTATCATTTCTGAACACAATAAGTTTATCTGTTCTATTGAGAAAGAGATAAATATTCCAAGCCGTGATCTTTTATGCTCAAGCACTTTTCACACTTTCAAATCGGTTGCTTTAGAAAAAACAATTCAAATAGAACACCAACGTGTTGAAAAGGAGGGATTTTGGGGTAAAGTTGCCCGTAGGGTTGGTGATAAACTTAAAGGTATATTTGATAATGATTGGGGCTATGAGAACGAATCACGCGAGATAGTTGTCACAGACGTTAAAGCGACCAAGAGAAAAATCTCCTTTCGGTTAACAGAAGCATACAAACGCTACACTAAAACAATGGAAGATTGGGAGAAAAGGAACTTTAATCGATCTATGGATCTCATTGAAGCAGAAATTGAAGCTTCGGAGAAGAGCTATCAGCGGAAGAAATCAGCCGCTGTTGAAGCACAGTCTCTTGCAAAGCTGGAAAATGAGCTAAAGATTTTCATAGAACAGCTTCGAAAGGACTTGCCAGATTCTGAATTAACAAAATACGAGGAAAAGAATAGTACGCCTTCTTCGTCGAAAAAGGTTGATGTGACACCATATGTTGGTACCGTTCTGCAACTATCGCGATTTGCTTTGCAACAGCAACAGCGAGCCATTGCACACTCTTTTATCTCGGCCATCGCTTGTGAGAACCATGTTCCGATACTTATCTCCTGGGATGACCATTGCAGCAACGATTTTATGTGGCAGACCGGTATTTCGGATGCCGTGGTAATCCGTTCGCCTGTCTCTAACGCTGCTATTCCACAAGAGCCAAACAGATGCTTTTTTGTCCTGGTGAACGCAATTCAATATGGTGCGGCGCACAAACAGATTGATGCCCTCCATCTGAATTCAGTTCTAAATGAGCAAGATCATGTTGTTTGGGTCATTCAGGATTTTCAAGAACTCCTGACTAGTGATCGTGCGGTGGAAGGCTTATCAGAGATGGCAAAACTCTCTGGTGTTTTGCAGATACCATGTAATAGTTCACTTTTCATTTTGCATCAAAATCCCGTCTATAACGTTGCTTTACTAAAGCTACAATTTAATCCTTTTTTAAAATATGCACCACACAAGCTAATCGACGAAATACAAGCGGGCTTTGACGTTTATCTAACCCCCAGCGTTTTAGAGACCCTTGGTGAGATTGTCAACAAAGTTCATTTAAGAATAGAGGAGGAGACGCATCATGATATTTGAAGTAGACAACACAACCGAGCAACTGATAAATCGATTGCAGGAAAGTATTGAGAGGACGATTAATGCACTGGAAGATGGGCAGCGTGAAATCAAAGATCTAATCGATGAGGTCAAACAGTCCAGTACCAACCTTGCAACAGCCGCCCAAGCAGATTTGATGACTGAGGATGTGTCAAAAGTGAGAGCAGCAATTCAAAAGCTTGCTACCACCGAGCAGCTGACAGAAATTCAGTCCGCTCTACCAAAGATGAGTGACGATATCGAGCAGCAAATCCATACCATCATGGACGCACAAAGTGCTAGTGAAGGCCAGCTTGAAAAACTTCTCACGAAGATGTTCTCCAGCGAGTCCGAGTCCAGAATTGCTCAACTCCAGGCTATTGCAACAAACCTGGACACTCTGTCCAGGCACATAGATACTCAGATGGTCAAGCTATCTTCCGAAGCGGATGATACCATGGCTATTGTAAAAAGCAATAGAGCGGTTCTTTCCTCTATTGCAGATTACCTGAGTTTGCCAGGCTATAAGCGTTTTTTCAAAGGAATGGAGGTGCCCACAAATGAAGCCGCTCAATAATTATCCGGAACTGTTGCGACTTTTGGAAAAGTACAGCCCCATGGGTCAGAATTACGCCCAACTTATTCTGGAAATTGAGAAAAAGAGCAGTACGTCAGATATGATTGTTCCGATTCTTGGAACACAAGGCATGGGAAAGAGCACAATGATCAATGCGATTCTGGGCGAAGATATTCTCCCAAGCGAAGCCGATGAAACCACCTGTGTTCCGGTCGAAATCAGGTATGGCCCTGAGCCAAAAGGCATCGTTCGGTTTTTGAATGACAAGCCAGAGACCCCCGTTAATACAAAAACTGAGTTGAGTGAGTTTGTAGACAACAACTTCAACCCCGGGAACGAAAAGCGGGTAAGCCACATTGTTTTGTATCGCGACTATCCCCTTTTGAAAACAGGTCTTGTTATTGTTGACCTACCGGGAGTAGGCAGCCTTACAAAAGCAAATGAAGAAACGACTACAAAATACATTCAAAATTTATGCGTCGCAATCTTCATCATCTCGACCTCTCCACCCATTTTGAAAACAGAGGCCAATTTCATAACTTCCGTGTGGCGCAGTTTTAGCTCAGCTTACTTTGTTCAAAACGTTTGGGATGATAACTCCGAAGAAGAGACAAGAGAAGGCCTGGACCATAACGAAAAAGTCCTTTCAGAAATATCTCAAAAAATCAGCGCTCCTAAGCTGCATTCCATTATTCCGGTAAATGCATACGCCGCAGCAAAGGGATCGCTCGAAAAGAACCAGGAATTGATCCACACATCCAATATCAATGAACTACTTGAAGCGTTGACCTCCTTTGCCAAGAGTTATAGGGAAGAAAGCACATCCGCACTAGAAGCGCGGGTTAAGCTACTTGTTGCATCGGCAGGAGAACAAGCAGCATATGAAGTCAGGCTGGCTAACATGAACCATGATGAGCAACTTGCTGCTATGGAAACGGAAAAGAAGCACTTTGAATCTGTAAGCTATGAGATTGAGGAAAAGGTTGGGGCTATCAAACGTCAACTTCAATCAGATCAGCGTAAGGTTCAGTCGTTTGCGACTACAACTGCCAGGAAATATTCAGAAAAACTGCGTCACGATATTTACCAACAGGTGGACCAGGGTATAGTTGACGGAGAACTTCTTTCCAATGCCTTTACCGATTATCAATCACAGTATGCCACAGAAGCAATGGACGAGGTCCACGAAAAATTCGAAGCCATTTGGGAGGAGTTGAAATCCAAATTGGAGGAGCTGGATGACGTTCTCCAACAAGAGGATCTTCATTCCCCTGAAGCCGGCGCATTTAACAAAGCACAGGCTTTCAAATGGGAAAAAGGCATCGATGCATCTTTCAAAATCGGCGGCGCCATTGGATCTGCCATAGCGTTTGCTGCAATAGGTGGACCAGCTGGGTTTGCCGCTGCTCTGGGCATTGGGTTGGCAGGTAGCCTTTTCGGTTGGGCATTAAGAAAAGCAGTTGTGAAATACCGCGGGAACCAGGCGAAACGTGAGTTGGAGCCGCCTATTAAAGATTTTAAAAGTTCAATTACTAAAGTCATAAATGATTCCTTTTCCGAGTTCGCAGACACAATCTGCAACAGGTTGAACGGTTATATTTCTGCCCGTAGTGAGGAATTAGACAACATACAAAGGAAAATTACAGAGTTAAAAGAAAATGGAGTGACCATCCACAGGCAGATTGATGTTTTGGAGAACGAACGGGATTATTTGATGAACTGGAGGCCCGACAATGGTTGATTTGAAGAAAAACGTAGACAAGCTTTGCAGCATTGCTAAGCAGCTTGATAACCAGAAGCTATATCAGGTGTCCTTGTTTCTTAGGCAGAGGATTAATCAGCCAGATAGCTATGTTGTTTTCGTTGGCGAATCATGCAGCGGGAAGTCAACAATTATCAATAGTCTTATCAGGAAAGATATCCTTCCTGTCAGCAGTGTTCCCTCTACCGGGACGATTACCGAAGTTTTTGTTGACGAGAATACTGACCATGACTCTTATGCCGTAATCAATCGGAATGCTACAATGGAGTTGCTAGATTACCCGACCTTCTGTGAACTGGCCTGTCGGCCGGACCCTAATGTACAGCGGCTTCGCGCAGTACTGCCTTCATCCGGACTCGGGATTCCCGGAGTGAGGTTATTCGATACGCCTGGCTACGGTTCTTTGATTGAAGCACATGACGAAGTGTTGATGGATTTTTTACCCAATTGCGATTCCGTGGTTTACATAGTTGGATATAAAGTTGGAATTCAGAAAGAAGATCACGAGTTCTTAGGAAGGCTGGAGGAACTTACCCGTCTCGGCATTCCAATTTACCTAGTGATTAATAGGTGCCCTGCTGGTGTAACCGATTCTGACCGTCGTGTTGCGGAAATCTATCGTACTGCTACTTCTCTCTTAACCAATCAAGAAATTCCTCTCTTTCTTATCCCGTCTGCACCTACTCATCAGGAACTGTTTATTGCTCCTGCTCTGAGTGATCTGAAAGCAAAAATTGTTCAGGATTTGAATTCTCAAGACCGCAGGCAAGACCTCTATGCAGCATTTCTTGCCTATCTGAACGAATTGGCTGCTCTGCTTCGCTCCGAACTAGAGCGGAGGATTCGGAACCTGGAAATGGATGCTGCAGAAGCCGCGTCCTTGCGGGACAAAATGGAAAAGCTTGGAGCGGAATTCCAACACGCAATTGATAGTATCGTACGTCCAGGATTTCATAAGATTAAGACAAACCTTCCGAAATGTGTTGCTAACAGACGCGACACAATGGAGAAAAAAATCTGTGATGAGATTAGCCGACAACATGTTGGTAGTAAGGATGAAATGATTGTTTATACCACTGAACATCTTCTTCCATTCTATGCACGCGAGGAGGCCAAAAACATCCAGCATTATCTTTCTGTTGAACTGGAGGCCATCGACGAAGAGGTAAATGATTACTTGAACACGGCGGTTATCAAGTTTGAACAAGATATTCAATTGCAATTTTCTAACTTTGCTGTTAAAGCGGGCGAGGGATTTGTAAAGGATGCGGCTGGCAAGCTTTTTAATTCCGGGCTTTTGCAATATTTTGCGAAGTTTGGTGGCCGCGGTGGGGCTGGTGCTGGTGTCGCAAACGCTGCATCCCATGCTTTAAAGGTGTTAGGTGATTTGTTTGGGCACACCTTCAAGCGGGAAACTCATATAGCTTTAAAGCAGGCCATTAGTAAGATTGGCCTCACCTCAACAAAAGCAATTGGCGCTGCTGCTTCTGTTATTATTGAGCTAGTAGTTATGGTTTTCGAATACGGAACCTGGAAGCCTATGCTGATTTCCAAAACAAAAAAGGGACTTGGCCAATGGAAAGATGACACTATTGAGTTGATCCAGAAAGATTTGGATAAGTTGGAAGAGGAAAACATTAATACTATTTCTTCAATTGCAAAAACATACGCAGACTCTTTTGCAGTTGATGAACACCCTGTGGGAAATATAGATGAATTACGGACTTTGTTAAATTCTTTGGAAAAAGTAGAGGAGGAAATCACTGTATGACAGAGAACTTAGACTTTGAAATCGTCCCAACCGCCAGAGGCAGGTTAGATAACAAGATACAGCAGGACGCTGCGGGTTTCGATAAGTTGGCCGCTGCTGCTGCCGATAATTTTGATCGAATCTTGGATATTGCCGCAACCATTGTTGACATTCAAAAGATGCAGGTACAGGCGGATGCTTGTATTTGTATGCTTCACGAACAACGAATGATGTTGAAAGAAGAAGCTGAAGCCTATGTTAAGAAACTGCAGGCTGAAACGAGCGCAACTATTAATAAGGCGGAAGCCATTCGAAAGATGATGAATGACTACTATTACTCTGGCTATGACAAGCTTAGCGGCGACGAGTTCTCTGCTATCATTTCTAACATACTGGACCATATGGGGGAACTTTGAATATGGCCGGTGGAAGTCAGGAACTGCTCAAATTAATTGACGTAGCATTGGGCATTGCCCAGGATAAAGCGTTTCGTGAAACTTTGATACGAGTTCAATCCGCTCAACGTGAATACCTTATCACCCAGGCAGATGCGAATCGTAAAAAAGCTAGTGAAATCATACGAGCTATGGCAAGCTTGGATATAGAAATGCGGAAATTTGAGGCAGCGTTTCAAAAAATAGAAAAGGGTATGTCACAAGAGGCAAAATCCCCTTTCTTAAAATTAATTGATGCACTCCGAGCGCAGCGGTGCTATTTAAACCGAAAGAAGAAAGAAATTTCTTCATCTATACCACAGAATCTTCCCATCACATCTTCCGCTGAGGATATATATGGCACTCCGCTATTGCCTGGTGATGTGTTGGCCGCAAGCAGAAAGGCAGGCCTATATCAACATTTTGCAATCTATATAGGCAATCAGAGAGTAATACACTATGCCGCTGAAAATGGAGATTTCTCAGGCCGTATCACTATTCATGAAGCACCATATGAAGAGTTCCGTGGCGACTCAACATTCATTTACATCCTTGATTTTCCTGACAATAGTGGCAGGCCAACTCATAGAGGACAGAGATCTGATCTTCATGAACCTACTGAGGCTCCTTTCTTTGACCTCATTCGCAGAACGAAATATCATTTGTATTCGCCAGAAGAAACGATTTCTCGCGCAAAGAGTCGATTGGGCGAAGAAAAATACGGTTTGCCGTTCAATAACTGTGAGCATTTTGCAATCTGGTGCAAAACAGGAGTGCATGAGTCCCACCAGGTTAATGAATGGCTGACAAGACTCGCAAAACTAGCTCAAAGGTATATTGAATAGCAAATGTCAAAGGGCTTATCTACTGTGTGTGCATTGTTCCCCACACGGCAAGCACAGTTTCCACAACCTGTGAGAGTTGGGCCAGGCGATCCAAGAGTACCAGGTGCTATAAATCCAGTACCAACGGACGTAGGAGCCAAAGCCGACACATCTGTTTAGATTCACTCTTTAACGGAGGATTTACTATGGCAAAGAAATTATCACAACTTGAAATTGCAAAACAGGAAGCTGAAAACATCGCAAAAGAAACTTATGAAAAAATAAACGAATTAGGTTTCCACGCTAGTAGCTTATACAGATCCATGAACTCCTTACAGTTGTTATTCGACCGAATTCAAAATCTTCCCATAGACCATAAAGGAATCTATGAGAAACACAAAGAAGTTAGTGCAGACTGGAAGGAGCAGGTAGATAATCTTACGGACGAGTATAAAAAGAAGGAATTAGGAGGTCCCGGAGTAAGTGCTTTAGGCATTGGTGCCGGAATTGCTGTTGCTACTATTGGACGTACTGCTGCCTTCCTAGTTGGAGGCAGAATAGTGGGTGGCGCCATGTTTGCTCTTGCTGGCGGCCCTATCGGATGGGCGATTGCAGGTATTTCCATTCTGAAAATGATTACTCGAAAAAAAGACACCGCAAAACTGGAGCAGATCTATGAACGCATCTTTAAAAGAGATGTTGAATTTTATAGCAAAGCTATTACTGAGATTAATGAGCGGGTTCACAGAATTGATGATGAATTGGAAAAACTCGACCGGGCTATTGGACGAATTGCAACGTTTGGAACAGATTATAGTTCGATGACCACTACCCAGCAATTTGACCTTGCTGCCTTTTTCAACTTATTTGAAACCGCTACCATGCTTCTGGTCACGCCGATCATGAATCTGCAGCCACATTTTTCTGAGCAGGACTTCTACGATTTCTACGAAGATGAGGTTGATCCTGCTTCAAAAGAATACTTATCCCTACATAAAAACATGACCATATTCTTGGCAAATTTCCTGTATGAAATTCCTCTGGATGATAAAGATAAGGAACTGTTGGCTCAGTCACTGACGAGGGAAAAAGTATTTTGCGCTTCTATTGAGAAGAATAATTTTAGTGTCAATGACATCGATGTGGTTGAACGAGCACTGCGGCACAAAGCTAATGCTTAATGTGAAAACGCTGTCAACGATTAAAGAAAACTCAAATGTATTTGCATATTACTGAGGAGTTAGATTTCTTGAACAAGATGTAATAGTAAACTATAAACCACAACTCAAACCGAGCCAACGCACACTGAAACGTCGCCTTTGCCAGAGTCGATGACGTTTTATTGCGCGTTGGCTCGGTTTGCTTATTGGGGGCGATGGCGTAATA
>ERZ1643247.3818-NODE-3818-length-10316-cov-4.174252_pt1 | contig 10316 bp, 9 predicted proteins | sample MGYA00579264_ERZ1643247 | MGnify/ENA primary metagenome ERZ1643247 (study PRJEB29033, sample SAMEA4952262) | chicken gut metagenome | biome: Broiler Chicken; feature: Gastrointestinal Tract; material: Caecum | place: Ireland | collected 2018 | study: Broiler... | reverse complement strand
ACTTTTGAAATCTTGGCGTATCATCTGGAGTTGAAATAATTAAAATATCTTTAATGCCCGCCAGCATTAAAGTGCTGAGCGGATAGTAAATCATAGGTTTGTCATACACAGGTAATAATTGTTTACATGTTACCATAGTCAATGGATAAAGACGAGTGCCGCTGCCTCCTGCTAAGATAATTCCTTTCATTAATAATTCCCTTCTTTTTTCATCAGCAATATTTCTCATTGAAATATTTAATTAAATCAACAATCATATTCAAATCATCTAAAGATAAACTCTGATGCATTGGCAGGCATAGAGTATTATCAGCTGCATAATCGGCATTGGGGAAATTTCCAATAACCCCATAACCCGGAACTCTATGAAGCGGGAAATATCTATATGTTGTATAAACACCATTTTGTCTTAAAAATGTTGCAAGTTGATCCCTTAATCCATTTTTTATTTGAATGTGATAAAAGTAATATGATGTCGTACAATTTGCAGGAATGGGCAAAGGAAGGTCGATCCAATCAAATGTCTTCAACTGTTCATTATAAAAGTTATGAACCTCCTTTCTTTTTTCCATATACATTGGTAATTTTTTATATTGCTCAATTGCTATTGTTGCTGTGATGTCATTCATTATGGCTCTATGTCCAAAACAGGAAATATCAAATTCCCACCATTTTTGAGCTACACTATTTTCATATCCACTTTTTGTTTCAAGACCAAAATATAACCATTTCTCAGCCTTTTCTCTAATCATCGGATCTTTGAAATAAAGCATAGCACCATCTCCGCACACTAATATTTTCATAGCATCAAACGACCACATTCCCATATCGCCAAAGGTTCCGAGCGCTTTTCCTTTATAGGACGAACAAACCCCAGCGGCACAATCTTCAATTAATTTAAGATTGTATTTCTCACATAATGCAATAATTTCATCCATTTCACAAGGGATACCACCAAAATGAAGGAGCAAGACAGCCTTAGTCTTTGACGTAATACACTTTTCAATATCACAGGCCCTTGCATTCAGCGTTCTAGGATCAACGTCGCAAAGAACCATTTTTGCGCCATGAGCGCATATTGCATTTCCTGCTCCAATAAAACTAATCGTAGGTAAAATAACTTCATCCCCAGGCTCAATCCCCATCAAATACATAGAAGAAAACAATCCCTCACTACAGCAGTTTGCGCTTAATATATGTTCATGAGTTGTTCCTAAATGTTCAGCATACATTTTTTCAAAATTTGATGTAAGCTTTCCATGCCCAATCCAATTGGAAGCGAAAGTGTTTTTGAGTGCTTCGAGTTCTTCCTTCCCCAACGTAGGTTGCATCACATTAATCATCTTTTGTTTTTCTCCTTCTAACAATATTTTTTATTTCTTTTATATTTGTATCTTTCGTTATAAAACACAATACAATATAAATTGCAAATCCTGTAAATATTTGAACAATAAGTCGCAACAGATACGAATCAAATAAACGACCGACAAGATATGCGCCTATAAACATAACGATTGAATTAATTAAAGGTCTCCACAAATCAGCGATTCTTTCTAAAAGTGTATACTGGATTACTTTTCGTGATACAAAAAATAAACTCATACACCCTATCCATTCAATTACCGTAACCCCGACTGCAATATATAAAACTCCAAATTGCATGCAAACGAAAAGAGTTGCAGTATTCAAAAGCAAAAATCCAATTTCATAGAATAAGTTAATTTCACTTTTCCCAAGCGCATAATATACCTGTTTGTCAATAGAACTAACAAAGCTGGGCATTCTTAATAGACAAAAAAGCATCAGATATGGAACGCAATTCAACCATTTTTCTGTTAGAATCAAAATGACAAACGATTCCGCTACAGCGGCAACGCCCAACAGCATCGGAAACACAATAAAAGCAGAAAGTCTTATAGATCGTCGAGCCAAATCTTTTAATTTATATTTATCTTCTTGAATTTTTGATAAAGAAGGTAAAATGACACTTGTAACTGATTGCCCAATTATTTGCATGCTGTAGTTTGAAAAAGTGTAGGCCTTATCGTAATAAGCTAGGTCATCGGTAGAATACTTCTTCCCAATTACAAGAGACCTAAGCAAATCACTTCCTCCAGTAATAATGCTTGTTACTATAACTTTTCCAGTAAATGAATAAAGCTTCTTGAAACTATTAAACGAAAATCTTAACTTAAACCAAATTGTTTTATCAAATGACATACTTAAAACAATTAGCGCCATATTAACAAGATTGTGTGTAACTAATGCCCACAAACCAAAACCATTCATAGCCATTAAAATTCCTACCAATCCAGAAACAAGAACCGCTATTATTGATCGAATAAAAATTTTTTTAAACTCCATTCTTCTAGAATATATTCCTGTTTGTACAGCATTCGCCGAATTCAAAAACAATGATAAAGAAAGAATTCTTAAGGGCCAAATTAGCTCTTCTGTCCCATATAGAGTTGAAATAAAAGGAGATGCAAAAAATATTCCGATATATAGAAGCAAAGCAAAAAATAAACTAGAAAGAAACAATGTTGAAATGTCTAGATCATCTATATCTTGTCTCTGAATAATTACAGTCGAAACCCCTGACTGGACGAATATGGCGGCATAATTTATTATTGCAATAATAATTGCAAGATTTCCAAAGTCGGCAGGCAAAAGAACTCGGGCAAGTACTATTTGAACAATAAGATTGATCCCTTGAACCGCACTACGTTCAAAAAACTTCCAGATTAAAGAAGTTGCCACTTTATTTTTTGTCAACTAATCACACCTCCCGTCAGTTAACTTTGCATCAATTTGGTCAATTAAATGTTTCGGGGAGAATTCATCTACATAATGAAAATCCACATTAACGCTACCGTTAATAATATTAGTGTCAATATCAGAAATTTTACCAATATATTGAATATATCTCGGATTATAAAATTTAGACTTCTTGACTTCTGGGTTATCTGTAATTAGAATTTTATTATACATTACAGCCTCTAAAAAACGAGAAGTAAAGCCTGAGGCTCCCGTTTGATTAATATCTAATAAGCACTTTGCATTATATGTATATGAAAGCATGTCTCGATAACTCATCGCTTTATCTGCATACACCATTCCAGGCATTGTTATACGTTGCTCAACAGGCACTTCCGTGACATAAAACAAGCAATTAATCCCCGAATCATTAAATAGTTTACAAGCCTCCAAAAGTCGCGACAATCGATCCTTTGCCTTTCCCGCAAAAAACACATCGCTTTTCGGATATAAAGAGGCGGTGTTAGCCAATTCAATTTTCGATTCAAATTCATCAAAATGTTCCAACCCATATTTCTGAGCTTCTTGATTATCAAAGGTATATTCCAAGTCAAATAAAGAATTCTGTATAAAATGCGGGGCAACGTCTTTCCAAATTTTTAACAAATCTCTATGGAGAGCAACAATTTTACAATCGGGATATGTTCTTTTTAAATACTTATAATAACTCTCTGGAATAATTGGATTAAAAAAAATAAAACAATATGGTTTCTCACGACGCTTTGATTTCTTAAAATATTTTGAATACCATATTTTTTGAAACGGCAATCGAACATATTGATTAATCCGTCTAGAGGTATGCATACAATAAACTAAACGAACCAACTTAGGCATATAATCAAGCGGTTGGGAAACCACTTTAACATCACTGACATTTTCCAAATCTTTTAAACAAATAGTGTAATATCCGTTTGGATTCTTCTTTAATGCATTATTATCGTTAGAATTAAAAACAACATACTCATAATGCAACATTTACTTTTCCCCTTTGCATTTCTTGTTTGCCTTCCTTTTTGGAATCAAGCGCATAGCACGTAAACAAAATACACGACATATACTGAGCGTAAATTGTGTATTCTTTGAATTCTGCCGCAAGCAATATTATAGCAAAAAACAGCATCGTGTATTTCACACCCATTGTCGTTACATGCCGTTGCATTCTAAAAACAAAACTTATGAATACCAAATAAAATATACTGCACATCGGTACCCCAAGCGCCGCAAGCAATCTAAGAAATCCTCCGTCAACATTCACTTCCACACCATTACCTGCAACACCAGACGTAATTCCAATACCCCAAAAAGTATCTGCATTTATTTTTACATACTTATTTCCTATGTTTTCGCCATTAAAATAATAATCAAAAAATTCTTTCTTAACTCCATTTTCAAATAATAGAATGAGTCTTTTTAAGCGATTTGTGAAGAACTCACCTAAATCAAAAATATATAACAAAGCGATCCCCATAGCTATAATTGCCAATATTGATACTCCAGCCTTCAAAAAATAAGAGAATTTTTTAGCTTTGATTGGCTCATATAAAACAACCACAGCCCCTAAAGCGGCGAGAATTAATCCAGTACGCGCAATCATAACAATTACTACAGAAAAAACAAAAAAGGGAATTAAATACACAGTTTTTTTCTGTTCGAGAATAAAATATACACATGCAATTATCCCAAGCGAATACTTAAATGCTCCTGGTGCGGTAATACAAGACAGACCGCCTGCATACATCGATCGATGAGAAGTAATATATTCAAGCGTTTCGCCTGAGGCAAAAGTATGATCTAGTGAATTTGCAAAATTCGGACTAATCAAACATGCAATTATGATAAGAGTTTGTATAATTGTAACAACCATAAGCGCTCCCATCATTTGCTTTAAATTATTAAAATACATATAAAATAGGTATATGGGAAGAACCGAAAAGCAAATATATTTAATAATATCTGCTGTTATCTTTTCGCCTTCACCGCTCCCTATTGCCATTATTAAAAGTACAGAGTAGCATAACAATACTATTTGTAATACCAGTTGCTCCTTGCAAATACTTCTAACGCTCTCATTTGTCAATAAGCTAGTACGTATTCTACCATTCTTTGCTATTGAACGAAACATAAGAAGAATAATAAGCAATAATACAACAACTCGCCTACTGGTAATGAAAGTTGGCAAAGCAAATACCTCAAAATTAAACTCATATATATAGAAAAATAAAAGAAATACCATCAAAAATGTAGGCTTCGATTTAGTCATTTTCCTTTTTTTCCCTCACAACCGCATCTAAATATTCTTCCCAAGAATGCATAATCTGTTTTGGTTCAAAAAATGAACCCCTATGCTTTATTTTTTCAAAATGAAATAAACTTGTTGTCAAAGCAGAAAGCATTTTTTCCCCTAGAATGTCTTGATTTCCAGTAGGAACCAGCCAATCTTTCAATTCATCCCCGAATAGCATTCTCGGTCCACCACAAGGACAATCCGTTGATATACAGGGAATTCCTAAAGCCATCGCTTCCATTAATGAATTCGGCATTCCTTCGTAATCCGATGACAAGACGAACAATTTTGCAGATTTAATCGTATCAGCAACATTTTTTACACTGCCAGGAAGAAAAACTCGCTTTTCCATATGTAACTCTGCAATTATCGCTTCCAACTCTTCACGAAGCTCCCCTTCTCCATAAATAATCAAATTATCCGAAATTTTATCTGCAATCGCCGCAAAAGCACGAATCAGCATTTTATGATTTTTCTGCGCCGTTAAGCGCCCAGTCGTTACTATGTCATGCCGCTCTCCGTTATATATTGTATTGTAGAAAACTTCATCCACCTGATTAAAAATAATTTTTGATTTTTTTTGAATCGATTTTGGAAACCATTTTTTAGCATCTTCCGTTTGAAAAACAACTCCATCCGCTTTTTTATAAAGATGCTTTGCAAGAAATCTGAATATGAAATTTGGATATTCTCTATTGGGATCGTTTCTGACAGAAACAATTGTTTTTACTTTTAAGCCTCTCGCCGCTATGAGCGTTCTAAAATTCGGCTCAGCCATAAAAGAAAGAACAACGTCTGGTTTCTCGCTTTTTAAAATTTTTTTCAGTTTTCTTACTAAAGAAATATTTCGTCTCAAAAAGCCACAATTTAACTGAGATTCAAACAATGTGATGCGTTTGACTTTTTCTCCAATGGAATATTCCCAGCCATCACGGAAAGAAGTAGCGAGAATGCATTCTTCACCGTGCTCGGAGAACTGAGTAGCAAGGTTACATATAACACGTTCAGCTCCACCATGATGAATTGCATTAATGTAGAATAATATTTTCATCTTCTATGTCGCCTCATGTAAACGGCATTTAACAATCCATCAAAAATATTGGCTTTCCTGTTAACATTTTGCACAGGAAAAAGTATAAAACTTTCTTTATTTTTCTGTAGAAAAATCTCTAAACAATCAAAATCACCATTCTGCATCGTATTGGGGTGATAACAGAAGGTTACAACACGAAAAGGCAATTTTCTTGCTCTTCCGCTTTGCTGTGGCACAAACGTAAAACCATATTTACTATACGGTGCAATAGCAATCGTATCTGAAATAATGAGAATATCACTTTCTTCTTTCAAAGCCATCAGGGTATTCTTATCAAACGTATGCGACGGAGCGAAAAAAATTTTTGGATTGATCCCATGCTCACGCATAATCCAAACGCCTTTCTTGATTTTATTTTTTTGTTCTTCTATCGGCAATCCAGCAAACTCACTTCTTTCATTCACTGGATTAAGTCCGCCACACGCCGTAACATATACATGGTTGTATCCATGCATAGCGATTACCCACTCTTTTTCTTGCCAACACTTGACACGTTCCCAAAAGCACTCATCAATAGGATATTCCTTCATCGCAGGATCTTCGCAATGTGGTATCACCCCTACAAGCGGTTTTACCCCATAACGATCGAGCAATTCTTCCATACGATTCCATTTTTCAATATCTCGTTTTTCGCAAGCGTCATCAAGCCTCATTATGTATTTTGACATTATTCTCTCCAAGCGACATATAAAAATCCATTAAGTGTTTTGCCGTGTCTTTTACATCAAATCCGGCCTTTTTTATTTCCGGAATTACATTCATTCTTTTTATATCTAAATTTAAAACAGCTTCCGCCCATATATTTGAATCGTCTATAGGCAATCGTTTCACTAATGCCGATAAATCGACATCAGTCGTAATTTTATCCGAAATCAAACACGGCAGTCCGACCGCTTGTGCTTCAACAACGGTTACAGGTAACCCTTCCCATAAAGAAGGAAATACAAAAACATCCATTGCTTGTAAAAGTTGCGGAACATCAGCGCGGTTTCCAGTCAAAACAACATGCCTTTCAATTCTTAACTCGCGAATTTTTTGTTCAATTGCCCCCCTCAATTCACCGTCTCCAATCAAGAGCAACGTCGCATCAGAACGTTTTTCTAAAACTTTTGCGAAAATCTCTAAAAGAAATACATGATTTTTTGCTTCATGGAATCGTCCCACATGTCCGAGTACGAATTTTCCTTGCAAGCCGAGCGTTTTCCGATAAGTCTCGGCTGTTTCCATCGAAAAATGATATTTATCCGTATTGATGGCATTCGGAAGAAAAATATAATTACTCTTTTTGCAAGCTTTCGCTCCGTAAAGCCATTTTCCCGCTTCGTTTGAACATGCCATCAAATAATCTGCCTGCCGCCTGAGCGGAAACTCCATTATTCTTTTAATCATGCGGCTTATCCCCTTTCCCTCATTGGTGCTATGACTGTGAATTATTGTTTTTACTCCACATCTTTTGGCGATGGGAATATAAAGCGAAGCATAGCTACGGACATGTGAATGAAGTATCTTATACTCGGGATGTTCTTTAAAAAAGCGTTTCCAACTCTTACGAATCTCTCGAAAATTCCAACCTTTAAATTTCGGAAGAACAAATATATGACTGCCAAGTTTTTTAAACTCGTTTGCCAATTTTGAATTTTCGGGATGATCAAGTACAACATCGAATTGCACACGTTTCCGATCAATGTTTCGATATAAGTTTAACAACATTATTTGCGAACCGCCGATATCCAAACTACCTAACATATGGAGTACACGAATCATTTATTAAACCTCCTAATAATTTCATTTTAACATTGTCTCATCGTTGTTTCGCTCTTTTGAATAATTACGGAATTTGCAGCATACTCGTCTTTCAGAATACTTCCTGTACCAACGACACAATTATCCCCGATTTTTGTTCCGCGCAAAATAACGACATTTGTCCCTATCCATACACATTGCTTCCGATTTCAACGAAAGATGTTTTTAACTTCATAATGGCAAGCCTCCCTGCACGAAAATCATGATCGTGGTCATAAATCTGGACTTTGGAAGCTTAACTGAGTATTCGCTCCGATTGTTATTTTATCATGACAAAAATCATACAATTACTTCCTACAGAAACGTTATTTTGCATTGAACATTTGCCATTGTGTCTCACTCGCAACTTTGCCCCGTCACACATCTTAAATCCACGGCCGACAGACAATTTTCCCCCGTGTCTTATAGTGATTTCGGAAAAGGGTGAACTCATGAAAATAGCTGTGCCTTGAAATGCTGTTGGATGAAAAAATTTCGTCCAGCCCATTTTTATTAATCCACAAGAAATGACAAACATTGCCGAACATATTTATTCATAAGCATTTCAACTCCTCACAATACTTTTGAACAACAATCTGCCTGTCAAATTCTTGTTCAACTTTTCTTCTGCCCGCAAGTCCCATGCCCCTTCGCTGCTCATTAGAAAGCGCTATAAATTTCTCCACCACATTATTGAGTGCCTCTTGATTTTTAACGGAAATTAAAAAACCTGTCTTACCATCCTCAACGGTTTCACGACACCCCGCGCGATTTGTTGTAATCACTGGTCGACCAGAAGATGCCGCTTCCAAAAGTACGTTTGATATTCCTTCTGGATAATAGCTCGGAAACACAAGACAGTGCATCTGTCTATATATTGCAGAAACGTCTTTCACTAAACCGTGATACACAATTATTCCTCTTTTTACGAAATCGTCTAATTTCCCTTTATATTCAGCTTCTACAAATCCGCAAACGTGAAATTCAGTGTGGGCATACTTTGATTTTATATATTCGGCTGTTTTTAAATAATAATCAATGCCTTTTTCTTTCATTATTCTGCCGATAAATAAGAACCTAATTTTGTTTTTCTCTTCCGGATACTCCAACGGAATAAATTTTTTAAGATTCACTCCACTTCCAGGAAGCAATTTATGTTTTTCTGGATATAACTTTTTTTCTTTGAAAAAACACATATTCTCTTCATTTTGAAAGAAAATCGTCTGCACTTTTTTCAGCGCAATTCTATATAACGTAAGCGTTATTTTCTGCAATATGCTCTTTTGCTCAACCGCTGTTCCTAACCCCGTTATATTTACCACACAAGGAATTTTCAAAGCTTTACACGCCATCGCCCCGTAAATATTCGGTTTTATGGTAAATGTAAATACTACGTCAGGCTTTATGTTTTTAAATATTTTTTTGCAATTCACCAGAAGTTTTAGATCTTTGATTGGATTTGTTCCATGCCGATTCATATCGATTTTTATATATTGACACCCTAGACTTTTCAAATCTTCAATTCGATTACCGTACGGAGATACGATAATAACCTCATGACCGTCTTGCAATAGCCGTTCAATTAATTCCAAACGAAAATTGTAAAGTACAATGTCATGATTTCCCAATAACAAAACCTTACTCATCTTTTTCTGTTTCCTTAATCGATTCAAGCAATGTCACTTTTCGATATTCCTCTTTATATTCACTTATGCTCTTTTCATAAGTCAGATTTCCGAACGCCTTATTGACAAGCCCCGTAAAGTGGCTCATAATCTTCAAAAGCAATCCCATCCCTTTTATTAATCGGACTTTTTTCTCATGGATAGAGGCAATCATTTTTACCATTTCACTTGTATTACTGTATTCCTTGTTTTGCGGCCAAAATATTCCATCTTCTTCATTCTCTATAATAAGACGAACGAATTCGCAGAGGTTTTCTATATACAGCATGGAACGTTCATTTTTTATGTACGGAAACAGCGGAAATTTCTGTGCAAATTTGGATAAAATTGGGTAATTCCCTTTACTTCCCTTTCCGTAAATCATCGGCGGGCGCAAAATTACCACCTTATAACCTTCTTCCGCTAACTTACGCAACCCGTTTTCCGCTTGTACTTTACTATCCCCGTAACAATTCGCCGGCGAAACCGGAGTTTCTTTTGTTATCATTTTTTGTTTTCCAATCGGTGCGCTTTCGCCATATACGATGGCGCTGCTCATGAAAATAAACTGCTTTGCCCCGTCTTCTTTCGCCTTCTTTGCGGTCCCAATCGTCAAATCGGTATTGACGCTGTAATATAACTTTTCTTTCTCTTTACTGATTTTCCCGTTGTCAGA
>ERZ1643247.3816-NODE-3816-length-10320-cov-4.966001_pt1 | contig 10320 bp, 7 predicted proteins | sample MGYA00579264_ERZ1643247 | MGnify/ENA primary metagenome ERZ1643247 (study PRJEB29033, sample SAMEA4952262) | chicken gut metagenome | biome: Broiler Chicken; feature: Gastrointestinal Tract; material: Caecum | place: Ireland | collected 2018 | study: Broiler... | reverse complement strand
TCCTTCAAATGCGGATATTCCCGAATACATATTCGACGGATGTACGCAGCTCGTTGCCGTCACGTTGCCTGTATCTTTCCAAAGCATCGGAAACTATGCTTTCCAGGATTGCACACTCCTTGCGTGGGGAGAAGAAGGGCCCGTCCTTCCGGATACGTTGGTTTCCATCGGCAGCGGCGCATTTTCAAACAACGCGGCGCTCACGAAAGTGACTTTCCCTACTAACTTGGAAAGCATCGGCAGCAACGCGTTCAAAAATACGGGGCTTACAGAGGTATTTATTCCAAATTCGGTAAAGGATTTCGGGACCCGCAGCAGTACTACTAACGAGTATACTGTTTCGACTTCTGTCTCCGTATTCAGCGGCTGTGTAAATTTAACGAAAGTAACGTTTGAAGAGGGCAGCACGTTGGAAGCTATTGCCGGATCGGCGTTCTTGGACTGCGAGAAGCTCAGTGAAATTATTTTGCCGAGTAATCTGGAACTCATCGGAAACAGTGCGTTCAAGAATACGGCTTTGACGACGTTTACCGTACCTTCAAGCGTGGCAACGGTCGGCTCCAGTGTCTTCGAGGGGTGTCTTGCCCTGACAAGCGTCACTTTCGAGGATTCGGAAGATTCTCCTTCGTCGCTCCAAGCGCTCGGAAACACTATGTTCAAGGATTGTTCAAACCTCACGACGGTGAAACTTCCTTCTTCGCTGACTTTTATGGGAAAGACAACTTTCCAAAACAGCGGCCTTACCGAAATCGAAATCCCCGGAGGAGTGACTGCATTGTCTTCTTCCGCTACCGCGTCGTATTCCGGTGAATCGGCTTTGTTCGACGGTTGCAGGAATTTACATACGGTTACTTTTGCCCAAAATAAAGACGGAGAATATTCTTTGACCGCCATCGGCGGAAAAACATTCCAAGGCTGTGTCTCTTTGAAAACGATCGATTTGCCTTCTTCGTTGACGGGAATCGGACAATATGCATTCTCGGGCAGCGGACTTACGGCAATCAAAATTCCCGCCGCCGTGGAGGATTTCAGTAACTATATCTTCATGGACTGCGGAGATCTCGCGTCGGTCGAGTTTGAAAAAGATAAAGACGGAGAAACGCTGATTGATACCATTTCTATCAGCATGTTTAAGAATTGTACGTCGCTCACGAGTTTTGTCGTTCCCGACAGCGTGACGTTTATCAACGATTTGGCTTTTGAAAATACCGGAATCGTCGAATTTACGATCGGAGAAAAAGTAGATGAATTCGGAGATAACCCGTTCGGCGGCTGTAAGGCTCTCACAAAAATCACGGTGGACGAAAAGAACGAAACCTTTTCGGTTACCGAGGAGGGGGCCTTGGTTCAGGGAGATACGCTCATTTGCTATCCCGCGGGGCTTTCGGGCACCGAAGGAAAGCTGGATCTTTCCAAATCGGGGATTGAAACACTCGGAGTAAAGGCGTTCTACGGATGCGATAAACTTACGGAAATCGTTCTTCCCGAAACGCTTATCAAAATTAATGACAGCGCTTTTGAAAACTGTACGAAACTGACGAGTATCGCAATTCCCGATTCCGTGACGACGATCGGTTCTTCTGCGGGACTTGTGTTTGCCGGATGCACTTCGCTGACGGAAATCGCGTTCGGGGAAAATTCCGGATTGACGGAAATCAAAAAGGCGGCTTTCAGCAATATTCTTTCGGTGGAAACGCTCGTCATTCCCGCAAGCGTGACAAAGATCGGCGCCAATGCTTTCGAAAATTCCGGATTTATCGAAGTGACGATTTTAGGAAAGTTGACAATCGGAACTACCGACAAAAATATGTTCAAAAATTGTCAAGCGTTGGAAACCGTTACGTTAGCGGAAGGCAATACAAAGACGGGAGACTATATGTTCCAGGGTTGTACTTCATTGACGACCGTCAACCTGCCTTCTACTTTGACCGAGATAGGCGTTAATACTTTCGATTATTTCGAGGACGACAACGACGAGATTTTCGGCTGTACGTCTCTTAAACAAATCACCATTCCCGAGTCTGTGACTACTATCGGAAAGTATGCCTTCCGTGGCAGCGGGCTTACGAGCATTGAAATTCCCGCAGGCGTGACGTCGCTCGGGGCGAATGCGTTTGCTCAATGCGCTTCTCTTACTTCCGTGGAGTTTGAGGATACCGAAACAAATCCCGCGAAACTGACCAAGCTGAGCGGGTCGACTTTCAAGGAAAAATGGAGAACTTATTGGACGACTGTCAAAATGATGGTAATTCCTTTGTGTGTCGCTTTGCTCATTATGGGTGCGCTGTATCTTTTTTTCATGTATCTCGGAGGGGGATTCGGTTAACGATTTTTCATGAAAAATTTTTGCAGTAAAAAGAATCGGTTATAAAAGTCCGCCTCTATGGATAAACTAATCAGGTAAAGGAGTAAAAAATATGTGGTGGCAAGGTATTCTCATCATTCTCGGCGTTATTCTGATTTTGTGGCTCGTTTTGAAATTGTTCAAAGTAAGTTTCAAAGTGATTTGGAAACTCTTGATAAACGCCTTGATCGGCGGAGTGATTTTATATCTCCTCAATTTGATTCCCGGCATTTCTATGCCGATCAATTGGTTGACGACGATCTTGACCGGTATCTTCGGCGTCCCCGCCGTAATCGTAATTTTTATTGTCAGCCTGTTTTGAAATTCGTTAAAATGAAAGGAACCGCTTTGAGCGGTTCCTTTTTCCTTATGAGCAGCTTACAATTATTCTTAAAAGAGAAATTCGGACGATACTCTTATCCGACGGTTATACTCTCTTCGTGGTTCGGCGTTAAAGGAGGCTCAGGGCTTTTATCGTGTGCGGAGAAAAATCCCCAGACAACGACGATAATAAAGCGAAGGGCGTTGGCGATGAGAGAGAACCAAACGAATCCTTTCAGGCCGTAAAAATAGGTCCCCGCAATGACGAGCGCGAAGAAGGAGGCGGCATAAATCAGATTCAGGAGGAATTGTTTCTTTTCGCCGCGGAAACGCAATAAAACCACCAAAAGAACGCCTGAGACAAAATAAAAAATTTGACTGAGAATGGCGGGTACGAGAAAGGGCTTTACCGTTTCGTATAGTTCTTCGTATAAAAACGGAATAAAAATGTGGGAAAATAAAATACACCCTCCCGTACAGACGAGACCGCCGCCTATTCCGCAGGCGACAAAAATCGTCCATAGTTTTTTCGACAGTCCTTTGTCGTAGCGTATGAGATAACTGATGACGAGGGAATTGACGGGAACGGTAAGGAGTGCGACGACTTTTCCGAACAGAGACGCCGTATAATAAATCGTCACTGCCGTGCCTCCCTCCATGGCCAAAAGCAGGAGTCTGTCTGCATTCAGGGTAAGGTTCTCCAAAAAATTGGAGAGGAAAAGGAGGACGATGCTCTTGCAGACGAGGTCGAAATTCTGAGACGGCCTGAGAGGCCGACGATAAATTTTACTCGCGAAAGCGGAATAAAGGATACCGAGAATTTCGCCCGTAAGGATTGCCGTGAGCCATTGTCCCGTCCACCGATAGACGAGGAGTCCCGCAAGATATCCGACCGAAATAGCGAGATAAAAGAAAAAGTAACGCAGGAAATTGACTTTCAGCTTGAACTCCACGTCGGAATAGCAGCGGAACACGGTGAAGAACATCAAAGCGGCATAAAGGCCGATGGTAACGGGGGTGAGAAGCTCTAAGTACCAAAGATAAAAAATACCTATAAAGGCGCTGAGGATTCCGCTCAGGAACAGGGGCAGCAGATAATCGCCGTTGGTAGGTTGCAGAGCTTTTTCGTTGACCAAACGCGAATAATTTGCCGCGTAACCGAACGGAGCGGCTATAATCGCTACGAGGGACAACAGAGAAAGCGCTACCCCATACGCGTCTTTTCCCAAACAATCAAGAAAGTATGGATATAGCGCGAATTGAAGAACCATGTTGAACAAAGCGGTGGCGCCGATGTTCAGACAGACGTCTCCCAAGCGTTTTCTGTTGTCTTTTTCGAAAATTACTTTGATATTCATCGTTTATCGTTTAATCGGAATGTGTGGGATGGCGCTCTGCGGGCGGCGGGGGAGTCATATAATCCCCGTAAAGCGTCGTCAGAACACAATCATATCCTCCCGGGCAGTTAAAATATGTATTCCGAAGGGGAAGTCTGACGAAAGAATCGAACGCCTCCTTAGGATAGCGCTTATTCAGTTCTCCTATGAGCGTATTGCTGATGTAATAATAATTCGTTTTACTTTTATTGTGAGAAGTGCTGAGCCTTTTTTGCTTTTTGAGAATGTGATCAAGAGAATGAAATTTTCCGAAAAATCCGAGCACGGAAATTCTGATTTTTTCCGATACAGAGTAGGCGTGTTTCCTTTTGTCAAAGCGATGCGCCATTGCCTCTCCGTACAATATTTTTTGCCGGAGCACTTTTGTGCGGAAAGAGAGTTTTTTATCGGGAGCGGAATCTATTAAAAAAATGTCTACCGATACGCGGTTTTGGTAATTATTTTGAGCCCTGTCCTCCTCTGTTTCTTCGCGCAACGGCTCTTTTGTATGAATGACGCGGGGAATGAAATCAAAGAAATAACCGTTGTAATCCTGCGGCTCTACCAAAAGATAGGGGGCAGGCAATTCCTTTGCCGCATTGCGGAATTTTTCATAATCTTCCCGCTTCATCGTGATATCGGCATCATCGTCCCAAGGTATAAAATCCTTGTGTCTTACGGCGCCCAAAAGTGTTCCCGAATCGAGAAAATATCCGATATTATGCTTTTCGCAAAGCGTTGCGATTTCCTTTAAGATCCCGAATAGAACCGAATGAATCTTGTCGAGATTTTCTTCCATGGTAAAAATTCCTCAACTATTTTTGAGCAGAAAGTTCTGATTCTGAAAAAGTTTCCTCCGATTTCCCTCTTCCGCTTATCGCCCTGAACGTATCGACGAGACAGATTATGCCCAAAGCGACGGTGGAAAGAAGAATACAGATATCTGAAATCGCCGCCCCGTCGCGCAAAAAATGATTTAGGTCGGGATTTCCGGGAATAAAGAGAAAGGGGAGTATGAGAAAGGCAAAATATGCCCAATCGATGCCCTTGAGCTGTTGTTTTCCGTTGCAGAGATAAATGAGCGGTACGAGAAAAATTCCCCACGCATAGGTGGCGTGGATGGAGGGAACACACATGAACACCGTACAAGCAAAAAGAATGACTTTCCAGTGTTCTTTTTGAATGTAAGAAGCAACGACAAACATTATTACGACGAAGGCAATCAGTGTCATGAAAAGGATTTTCAATAATTGTTCGGGAAGATGCAACGTTTTTGCAATGCTCGTCCAAGCCCCGGAATCGGAGAAGTCGGCGACGTTTTCCAACATCCAGACGAGACATTTAGGCCCTCCGAAAAAGAAGGAAGGCAAAAGGAGCAGTAAAATTCCGTACAGCGCACAGCGCAGAGCCTCTTTATAACGTTTGTCCGCAATCAACAGCCAGCCGAAAGCGGCGGGATATAATTTGAGGGAGAACGAAAACGCGAGTGCGACGAGAGAAAGCTCCCGTACGACTTTGTTTTCGCTTTGATAAAAGAATAAAAAGACTGCCGATGCCAAAGTGGACAAAAGAACAATGTTTCCCCTTTCCAATAAAGAGAGCATGGGGACATTGACGAGAATAAAAAAGCAGAAGAGAGTTTTTTTCTTTCCCGAAAAACGTACCCGGTTTCCGCAGAGGAAGAAAAACAGAAGTGCAAATATGAGCAGAAACAAAAGGCACGCAATGATGGCGGAAGGATAATTGACCCAGTCATGGCGCTGATCGAAAGGCGTCGTCGCATATTCTTCGGGCACCAACCGAAGGCATAACAGAAAGATAAGATTTGCCATGGGAGGATAGATGACTCCGCGGTCGGTATAGACGCCCGTTCCCTGTGAAACGTCCCGGACGGAATTAAAAAAGTCCATGAACAAATCGGTTCCGTCCGCAAAGAAGATTCCGCAAAACACCTTGCCGCCCCATATCAGGGAAGCAATCAGATAGATGACCAGACTTACCGCCATGAAAGCCGCAAAAAATTCCGCGGGATTTTTTCTTTTGAAAAAATCTTTTATCGGGCTCGGGCGATCTTTTTTCTGCTCCGCAGCTTTTTCTTTTTGCATGGTACCTCCGAATGGATAACGATATAGACTTGTTCATTATAGCATGTTTTGTCCGAAAAGACAACTGATTATACGACTTTCGGCAAGTTATGACGGATTTGAAAAAATAATTTTGAGGAATTTTTGTCCGAACTCTTGCGAAATTAAGGAAAGTATGATACAATAACGCCGTAAAGGAGAAGTTTTTTATGAATATATGGCACGATATTTCCCCAAAGCGCATATCCGCTAAAAATTTTGAAGCCTTGATTGAAATTCCCAAGGGCTGTAAGGCAAAATACGAGCTGGATAAAGAAACGGGAATTCTGAAATTGGACCGCGTCCTTTATACTTCCACCGTCTATCCGGCGAACTATGGTTTTATTCCCCGTACTTTGGCCGAGGACGGAGATCCTTTGGACGTTCTGGTTTTATGCGCGGAGGCTATTTATCCGATGACGCTGGTCAATTGTTATCCTATCGGAGTCATCAAAATGATCGACGGAGGTTCTCTCGACGAAAAAGTAATTGCGATTCCCCTGGGCGATCCCACATATAACGGATACTATGATATCCACGAGTTGCCCTCCCATGTATTCGATGAAATGATGCATTTCTTTGAAGTGTATAAATCCCTCGAACATAAACAGACGACCGTCAAGGAGATTTGTCATCGGGACGAAGCGGTAGATATCATAAATAAGTGCATCGCCATGTATAAAGATAAATTTGAAAGATAAATAATTTTTCTGTAACCGCGCATAAAACCGATTGTCGGAATCGATAAAATTCGACGAAAATTGCAGACGGCTCAGGTTATAAATTTTCATGTTTCCGCATGGAATAATAGGGAGGAGGCAAAACAAAATGAAGGAGCTTTTGGTCGTTGTGGACATGCAGTACGACTTTGTTTTCGGGGCGTTGGGAACCATGGAAGCGCGGGCCGTTCTTCCCGCCGTAAAGAGAAAGGTGGAAGAAGCCAGAAGGTCGGGAAAGAGGGTCGTATTCACGAGGGACACGCACGGGGAAGACTACCTTTCCACACAGGAGGGAAAGCGATTGCCCGTTTTGCATTGTTTGCGCAAAACGAAGGGATGGGAAATTGTCGAAGGCCTTTATTTTCAAGGGGAAAAGATATTCGACAAACCCTCTTTCGGCAGCCTTTCCCTCGCGGAGTTTGCCGCGGAGGAAGGATACGAAAAGGTGGAGCTCGTCGGAGTCTGTACAGACATTTGCGTGGTATCGAATGCCTTGATTCTGAAAGCCTTTTTGCCCGAGGCGGAAATCGTCGTGGATGCGGAATGTTGTGCGGGCTCTACGCCCGAAAATCACCTCGCCGCGCTGAAAACGATGCGTTGTTGTCAGATAGAGACGAAAAATTTTCAAGAATAAAGAAGAAACGAAAAAATATTAAAAAACTTGGCGAAAAAATAAGAAAAGAATATTGACAATAAAAGAAAAAAAGATTATAATATAAAGGAATAATATCGGTGTAAGTATTTGTGATAAATGGGATAAATATGATACCGGTGAAAATGAAATTTTGAGGAGGCTTCGGATGAAAAAGAAAGGCAGAATCTGCGGGACGATCGGTTTGATCCTTTCTCTCGCGTTGGCCGGCGGAACTGTCGTTTACGGCACGATGTTCGCGAAAAATACCGTCGGTAAGGCCGAAAAACCTATCGGCAGCGCGACGGGCAACGTTTTCGACGGTTGGATCAACAAAAGCGGGTTTGATGAGACAAAGACGCTCATGACCGAATCGGGCGGTATTTTCGACGGCAGTAAAAAGGACGGGAAATATAAGTCGTATTCTCTTTCTTTCACGCAGACTTCGACGATGACGGTCACGGGGGACGGCGCTCAGACGGTCAATACTTTGACCGAGGGGGTCATCTATACCGACGCGGATTATACATATTTGAAACTTTCGTTCAAGAATTTCGAAGGCCGCACGACGACGATCAGCGCGGGAGAATATGTGCTTTCTAAGTCTGACGGCGCATGGTTTGCCCGTACAAACGTTTCTTCCGCGACGGAGAACGTCGACGACACGCCGCTTTTGGATGTGGCAAAATGGGAGCAAATGACGGAGACTTCTTCCGATCAGGCGTATATATTGTTGGCATCGAGTATGTTCGGCCGCATGACCGAAGTATTCGGTTCCGTCAATTCCGATAATCCCGTCTATCTCGGCCTTACGGGAGAATATCATTTCGAAGATACCTCTGTGACCGCCGAAGGTCAGGCGGGGGAATGTCGATTCACCGTAGGCCTTTGCCCGACGATTCGTTACTGCACGGAGATTTCGGAAACGGAGGAAACGAAAACATACGGCACTATGAGCATCGATTTGCATTATTCCAACCTCAATAATACGAAGGTCGATCTGCCCGATTCCGTCAAGGAGGCAATGAAAAAATGAAAGAGAATATTAAAAAGACCGTATCGGTAAAAAAACGCATTGCCAAGGCTCATTCCAAAGCGGAATTCGTGGGGATTCTCTATCTGATCGCCACGGTATTTCTCGCCGCGATGGCTTTTCTCCCCCTCGTTTACGGCACGTCCGTGGGTTCGATGTGGGTAAAGAATTTTTGGAAACCCTTCCTCGAACTTAAAAATATCAAGACTTCCGAAACGGCCGTTATACTCAACGCTTTCGTCGCGCTCGTATATGCGCTGTTGCTTCTCACCGTCGTTATCAACGTGCTGAAATCCTTGTCAAAGCTCGGACGGCTGTTTAAGAAAAGAGCTTCCAGACTGAACGGATTTAACCGCAACGTCATCGCGATGGAGGAAATGGGTAAAATTTTCTCCGGTACATATTGCGTATTTATCGCGTTTCCCTTTATGATTCACCTCGTTTCCGGCGCGGGGTTTGCCAATTTGTTCTATATTTCCGTCGCCGTGGGACTCATTTTCCATTTCTGGTGCGGTCTCGTGGGCGGAAACGTCAGTTTGTTTACGGTAGGCGATAATCCCGTGGAGGAAAAACGTACGCTGGGAAGAGTTGCACCCTTCTTCCGCAATATCGCTCAGCTCGTTTTTGTCGGATTGATTATGTATTTCATCTCTGAGAGCAATCTGATGCTCAATGCGGTGAAATGGTTGGAAAATAATGCGTTCAGCGAACTGTTCAAGTCGAAGATGGACGTATTGATCTATGGCGTTCTGCCCTTGCTGCAACTTCTCGTCTGCATTTGGACGCTGGTGCTTTTGAAACATGCCACTGCAACGACCGAGTTTGACCGCGAAGGTATGGAAGCTTCCGGCATGAGGAATTTCCGGGTATTTTCTATCATTACATTCATCACGGCGGCCGTGTTTTTCGCGCTGTTGTTTGTGGCGAAAGGAAAGCAGGATTTCATTGCTCCCACGATGAGCACGCTGTATCTCGCAATCGTCGCTCTCGCTGCGATTATCGAGGAATTCTGTATGTGTCGTCTGCCCAACGTAAAAGGTAATCCCGCGGAAGTTGCCGAGGAGGCTTCGGGAACCGAAGAAGCGACGGATAACAATGCTTCCGCAACGCCGAATGCGGCGAAGGAAACGGCAAACGAAAATGTCCCTGCAATGTATCATGTTCCTTTGCAGTGCATTACTCAACCCGCCGTATTCATGCAGCCTAACGGACAGCCGATTATGGTCATGCCGATGATTGCCGGACCTCAGATGCCTCCCGTGCAGTCGCCCGATTCGGAAGAAAACGGTCAGCCCGTTTACGAATATTCCAATCCGTACATGAATAATCCGTATATGCCTCCATATAGCTCTTATTGGAATAACGGAAGACCTTATCGCCCGTTTAATCCTTATCAGTATGTACAGGAACCTGTTTCCGAAGAAAACTCGGAGACCGAAATCAAGACGGAAGAAAAGTCGGAAACTCAGGCAGCGGAGGAAGGCAAGCAGGCTCGCGTCAATGAGAAAGAGGCGCAGCCACAAAGCCGTGCGGCGGCAGACAGAGCCGCTTTAGAGAGAACTTTGGCTGAAAAGTGGATCCGTAAGGCGAAACAGCCTGTTCCTTCGGACGATAACGAAACGGCTTCTTCCGTAACGGGATCGGCTGCGGAGGGAAGCTCGAACGTACCCGCATTGCTTCCGGCTTCTGTTTCCGAATCGGATCAGATAAAAGGAGCTTCCGTTCAGAACGCCAAGAAAGAGAATTTCGACAATTATCCCCAAGCCTCGGATT
>ERZ1643247.3812-NODE-3812-length-10331-cov-11.097411_pt1 | contig 10331 bp, 15 predicted proteins | sample MGYA00579264_ERZ1643247 | MGnify/ENA primary metagenome ERZ1643247 (study PRJEB29033, sample SAMEA4952262) | chicken gut metagenome | biome: Broiler Chicken; feature: Gastrointestinal Tract; material: Caecum | place: Ireland | collected 2018 | study: Broiler... | reverse complement strand
CCATGTAAAAAATCCAGTTCTCTATATCTATTGTATGTTAATTTTTTGTAACAGTAATCTTGACTTTTCTCTGTGCCGGTCCTATATTATATATTGTGTGGTCGTTAGCACACTTATTCCGTACAGATTACTCTGTACTTACGACCAGGGGTTGTACTGGTTTCGACAGGGATCTTGAAGATGGAGAAGCTATCCGCAGGCTGATGCGTCAAATCGCAAACTTAAAATTAAACGCTAACGATAATTACGAATTAGCTGCAGCCTAAATGCTGCATGCCGCTCCTGATGCACTCACACATCGGGAATCCGGTATCAAACATGTGAGAAACGATGCCGGCAAAGCTTTGAGCCGTCAGGCGTAATATGAAGCTACTGAACCTGCAAGGATGTTCGTTTCCGTGCAGCAGAGGGAATGTAAAAGAACGGACTATGATAGTAGAAGTACATGGGATGGGTTTTTGGACGCGGGTTCGATTCCCGCCAGCTCCACTTGACCGCGAAGAGTTGAACATCTTCGCGGTTCGTTATAGATGGAAACATAGCTCAGCTGGGAGAGCGCTCGCCTGACTAGCGGGAGGTCATGGGTTCGAGCCCCGTTGTTTCCATAGGGAAACCGCAGAATCGGTTTCCCGAAATAATAAGATATGGGGTATTAGCGCAGTTGGGAGCGCGCAACATTCGCATTGTTGAGGCCACGGGTTCGAATCCCGTATACTCCAGTATTTTGAAAAACCGCGAGTTTATGGGAAATGTCGATAAATCCCGTAAATACGCGGTTTTCTCAATTTTAGTTATTTAAGAATAATTCTCAAATATTAGAATTTTTATAACATTATGCAACACAATGCAATATGAAATGCAATACGATGCAACATAAAAACATGAAGATGATACAATATTCCACCCCGGAGTAACTGCTCCGGGGTAAATTATTACTTATATTTTACGCCAATGCTTTTTCCAGATCCGTAATTCAAGATGTAATACTCTTCGTCCAAACCGGTCGGGATCAGAACCCACCTCTGCGCAAAATTTCCCTTCTTCTTCTGGATGCACAGCTTTTCTCCGCTCGCTGCAACAACATAGTCATTATCGGCTACGCATTTAAGGTATACGCAGGATGTAATATCGTCATTTTCTACCTGTTCAAGCACGAACCGCTGAGATTTCGTTTCGTTCCAGCTATATGCCCAGACCTCCTGATTTTCTGCCATCTTTCCGTCGCGGACGCTCATGTATGTTGTTGCATCCACGTTCTTCAGGGAATAGGTATTGTCGCTGTGTTTATGCACGATCCAGCGATGATCATTGGAATAATTAAGGTACTCCATCCGCATCGTTGCCCAGTAATGTCCCGGCGATCCGCCATGATCAGCACTGGTTCCAGATGTTCCGCTCGAAATTGTACTTGATGTTGCTGCTTTTCCTGTAATCCCTTTATATATTGCTGTGGCGCATCTCTCTGCATTCCAGACTTTAGCGTCATCTTTATCGTCCACAAAACAGCACTCGATAAGAATAGCTTTCGATTTTGTGTTTCTCAAAACATATAATCCGGTGCTGTATTTGACTCCGCGGTTATGATATCCAAATTCATCCGCAATAGCATCTGTAATCTTTTCAGCCACGCTTTTTGTCTTGCTGTCATAGCAGAATACTTCTACGCCACCTGTGTTGCCGTCTCCCTTTGAATCGTTGCGGCCGGCGTTAAGATGAATAGATATATCAAGGTCTACGGAATGCTTATTACATTTAGCGACAATGTTGGCCAAATTGGCTCCCGATGTTTTTCCAGCATCATCCGTGCAGTCGTACACAGTATGCCCGTCGCCTTTAAGCAGGGAAATCAACTTGTTTTTTACCTTTCTGTCTTCTGTTACCTCGTTCAGTATGCTTGCCGCTCCCGGGACGATACTGTTGTGTCCACCATGTACATTATATTTAGCCATCCTGTTCAGCCTCCCATTCATCTGCGATCTTATTTGCCGCCTCAATCTCTTCCGCTGTCGGCTCTACATCCATATCCAGTTCATAGCCTTCTTTTTCCATTACTTTCTCATCTGACATATTATTCTCCTTTCCGTTGCGACGTCGCAACACTAAAAAGAGGACGGCTTCCCCGTCCCCTGGTTTATTTTGTCTTATTATATTTCGTCCGTGCCCACATCTCAGCGACCTTCTCCCAGCCACCCGTAGCGACCAGATACACAATAAAGGCAGCAATCACCGCTCCGACAATGTAATACCACAGAATCGCTATATGCAAATAGATACACAAAATCACCACCGCCAACGGGCACAGGATCAGCGCAATCACAAGTGCTACAGCGTTTGTCTGGATGTTCTTGAGTCCCGGCATCTCTTTGATCACCTGCGTGATGATACTCGTCAAGAATGCCAATACGCCGATCGCAATCAGTGCATAAGTAATATACTGCATTAAAACTTCCATGTTCATAGTCATTCCTCCATATCATGCGCCTGTTTGTTCAGGTGCTTTTCAATCTTATTAATTGCTTCTGTCACCGGACCATTACAGCCCTGTTCCTTGAGTCCTTTTAGGCAGGCGAGAAGCCCGTAGGTGATCAGACACTGTTCTTCATTGATCTTCCGAATATCCTCTTCATGGGTTTTGCGTATCTTTTCCGTCTTCTCCTCGAGTTCTTCCGGCTTTTTGAAGAATTTATACGCCGCGATCAGCACTCCTCCGATCACTCCCAACGCACCAATCAGGCTACCTACTGTAATAATTGTCCCTATGCTTATATACACGGGTCTATACCTCCATATAATTTATGCATAAAAATAAGACCTGTTACGGTCTGTCTCGGATTGCCATATTTTCACCTGCCTTATGCCACCGTTACCTTTACCTCGTGTATAAGGATCTCCGGCGGTATCTCATAATTGTACTCTAATGTATACGTTGCACCTTTGATCATTGGCTGGATCAGTGCGGATAGTACTGTCTCCTGATCGTTGCGCTTATCAATTTCGCAACTTCCCGATGCCTCTATCTGATCTCCATTCCGTAAGCTGTATTTCGCAGAAGTCACGTCAAATGGTTTCTTATTAGTGCTTTTTACACTGATGCAGACATATTTCTTTTCTCCAAGCTCAAATGTAGCCCTATCCATTCCGCACCGCCTTTCTGCAGCATTTCAGCCGCGCATTATAGTTTTCCTGCAGGATCTGTGTCTCCCGGAGAGTGACAAGCTGCGCCACCCACGGTAGCAATAGCAGGTGTACCGCCCTTTCCTCTACCATCTCCGCTTCCGTGCGCTCACGGAGCAGCTGTGATTTGGTATGCGCATGATAATCTAGCATCACGGTACACTGCAGATGCCCCCGCAGACCGCTGTCAGACTCCGCCCAGATCTCAATATCCTGCAGTCCCGGCATTCGCGGAGCATACCCTTCCCAGTACCCCGGACGGTCCGGGATGGGTGTAAACTCTACCTCAGTAGAATTTACTATACCCCATACCCTGGTAATCATATCAGTCCGCCGGATCAACAATCTTGAAGGTCAGGTGGATCGTGCTGTTAGCGTCTACGGTGGTCGCCTCTGCCTCTACATCGCTGATAATCGGTGCCTTGGTGTCTACAGTGACGTGCCTTGTTACGGATGTAGTCTTACCGATGCTATCCTCCGCTACGATGGTGATAGTGTTCTCACCCTCCTGCAGAGCGATCTCCTTGCTAAACGCACCGCCCTCACCGACGGATACCGTCTCACCATTGATCTTAACACTTGACAGTGTTACAGCATCGGAGCCAGCTGCAGCAGTACCGGATACAGTAACCTTATTGCTGTTGGTCAGCAATCCTTCTGTCGGGCTTGTGACATCAAGAGTCGGTGCCGATGTACTGATTACGAATGATACTTCCGCAACATCGGAAACGTTACCATCATTATCTGTTACCTGCAAGGATACAGAGTTCGATCCATCGCTGAGGTTGGCCGCATGATACGTGCAGGTCTTCTTGCCGCCCGCTCCATCCTGCCATGTAAGCCCCGTAGAAACCTGAATATTGTTGACCTTAAAGATCACAGACGCCATGTTGAGTCCGGATCCGCCGGCATCGGAAAGCTCCAGAACAATATCCTGTGTCGCTGATCCAAGGACGGATCCCTGTGTCGGGGACTTGATCGTTGCGACCGGTTTCGTCTTTTCCAGCACTCTGATGTTCAGCTGGTCCCCGTATGTATCGTCCGTGGCATACATGATTGTCTCATTTCCGGCAGCATCAAACGCATGCAGTTCGATCGGGTATGTATGATTCGCCTGACCGTATGATGATTCAGACCCGGACGGGATGTCTACGCTCCACTCTCCCTCGCTATATGATGCATTATACCGCTGGCTCTTATAGACGGCATATGCTCTTGTAATTTCACTCATATAATAATCTCCTCCTATAACTTATTTACGTTCTGAAGATATTGGATAGTCAAACGGGTAGTCATAGGGATAATCCTGATCGTACCAGAATTCAAAACTGATTTTGATACGTTCTCCAGTATTCACCGTGGTCTTCTCTGTCTTTACCTCTTTGATTTCAGCCATACGCTACCCGCCTTTCTTATTCCGTTTCTACTTCCTGCCACAGCGCTTCTGATCCCTGTGCACCGGGCTCCCATACATTATTATCCACTAAGGATTCATATGTCTTGCCGTTATGTGTCACCCGGTCTCCTGCCATATAAGGATTTGTAGATCCCGGCTGTGCCCACTCTCCAATCCCAGTACCCTCCTGCCCCGGGAGCACCTCTGCAAAGAGAGACGGTGCCGCATCCGGCGCCCAGTCTTCCTGTGATGTATGTGTCTGCAGAACCTTATACAACTTTCCGTTATGCGTCAGATAGTAATCCTTCTGATATGACACACCATTTCCATCCCATATAGGATAAATATCTTTCACGGCAATGGCCTGCTCATCCGTCAGGCTTTGTGCCTGTATCTGCGCAACAATGACCGCTGCCTGTACCATAGATGACTGTGCTTCCGGCGTCTTCTCCGGCTTGTACATTACTACACCATAGATCTTACCTGTATAGATCTCAGTCCTGTAAAATGCTGTATATCCCTCATATGTGGCAATCGTCTGACCGCGTTCCTGCACGATCATGCGGGATGTGCGGGATGAGTCAGTAAACAGCACTTTAAGCTGCTCAGGAGTATTTCCTACTGTCAGCACGCGCAGATAATCGCCGTTTGGCTCTACCTGCTGGACGGTGATTTCTGTGGCGTCATTAAAAATAATCTTCATTTTGTCTCCTCTCCGGAGAGTTTCTTATCTAATTGGTAATATTACGGATGCCGAATCTGCTGAATTGAGGAATAATTTTAATAATCTGTTTGGATACGCAGAACGTCGCGGAAAACAGGTGTCAATAACCTCTGTTTTTGCACAAAATCAGTGGACGTATCAGACAGCAAGCTGGGTAACACTCGGAACACTTCCCGTAAGTATGCGCCCACTGCGTCAACAGAATGGAATGGCCGCATATGGTAATACGCAAGATAATGTTATCGGATTCCGTGTAACAACAAGTGGACAAGTTCAAGCATATTTTCCCGCTGGATCTGGCCAATACCTAAGCTTTTCAATGTCGTTTTTTACAGAATAGCTATACACCAATCGCATATCGGAATACCCATCCGCTGTTAGGTGATGTGCCATTTGTGGCAGCACCTTCAATTTTATCATCGGATACATATATATATTTAGATCCTGTAACAATTGATCCGTCTGAATATTTGACGAGAGGAATGTCGAATCCGGGTTTATCTACTCCGAAATCAAGACATTCTTTTGGTACAAAGTATGTACAGTACCCGTAATCCTGTGATGCTCCGCTTTCGTAACGGCTCAGGACCAGCACGATGCCGCGCTTTTGATCGGATAGTTTTTCGCTCAAATTAATGCTCTGAGCTGCGTTCAAGAACATTCCAGCGTGACTCCAGAGAACTTTTTTGCTGTATATATTACCAATTAAATAAGAAACCCTCCTTTTCTATATTCTTATTGGTTTCATAATTCAGCGCATGACAAAAGCACCCGACTGCTGCCGGATGTAAATAAATCAGTTTATTTACTTATCTCTATGCGCTCAAATACTTTTTATGATGATACTGCACTGCTTCCATGTCCACGGTGCAATATCGCATTGTTGTTTCTGGCTTCGCATGGCCGGCAAGCAGCATAGCTTCCTGCAGCGGCATTCCTCTGTTGAGAGCATTTGTCAGCGCCGTCCGCCTGAATCTGTGAGGATGCGCTTTTTCCACTCCTGCGCGCTGGCCGATACGCCGGATCGCGTCTTCTATTCCCGCCTTGGTCATTCGGCCATGTGGTAGCTTTATGCCTGCAAACAGTGCAGGATTGTCATCGGTGCGGCTCTGCAGGTATTCCCGCATATACATATTTGTGCGGTCATTCAGATACACTCTCCTCTCTTTTGCGCCTTTTCCGTAGACGATAATATCTTTCGTCCCAAACCGGATATCTTTTCGATCCAAGCGGGCAAGTTCACTCACGCGGACCGCGGTGCTGTATAAAAATTCCAACATCGCCTTATCCCTAAGCGTTGTACACGCCCGGAACATCTTTTCCCTGTCTTCATCACTGTAAGGCTTCCGAATTACACTTTCTACTTTCACATCTTCCACTAATAACATCGGATTCTTTCGGATCCTGTCCCGATCCCTCAACCAAGTAAAGAAACTACTGTATACTGTCCGGACATTCTTGAGCGTCTGATTGCTCACTTGCCGGATTTTCTTATACATCCGCATATATCCGCTGATGTCCCCGGGCAATATGTCTGCCACACCCTTGTTGACATATGATAGTAGCCTGTTCAGTTCATAACGGTATCTGTTTATCGTCTCCGGTGACTTCCCTTCAAGCGCCTTACTCATCAGGAAGTCATCCAAATCTCCCATCCAGGTCCTGTCTACCACCTGCAGTTCCGTGTTCTCCGCCAGTTCACAGCCGGCAAATACCATGTTGAGGACATTTTTCAGCTCGTTTAGCTGTGTCTCCTCAATTACCGTCTGCATCCGCCGCAGCACTTCCATAATTTTCCGTTCCATAACACCACACTCCTTTTTCTTTTGAGTGTAGCATGTGGCAATCTCTTGAGTTGCAACGATCTGTTGTATCTCAATTAATTGGTAATATCAAAAAACAAAAAATATTGTGGTCAGGATCAAATTATATGCAGGCATCTCAGACTGTTAATCTGCTTGAAAAAATATCCGATCAAAAAACGGGAATCATCCTTGTTTGGAGCAGATACGATCCTGGAGAGGGAATCAGAGAATATGGATGGAATTATACGCATATCCCCAAATCCGATGCGCTACTGCATGAAGGAACTGGTTGCGTATGCCTCATGTCAACCACTGGGAATCCTCCGACCATTGCGGCAAAATACGTGTATGTATCCGATGATAAAATTACAGGTCATGATCAGAACAAAGAATCACCACAAAATCTATATGTATTACGCAGAGTTGTCGGATATTAATATGCGAGTACTTGCCTTAGTGCAAAATTACGATTGCGCGTCGTTATGCCGCTACCAGTTACGTTATTAACTGCATTATTTGTAGATCCAACAATCTGAGTATCTGATATATAGAGATACTTGCTTGCTACATATCCCAGCGATTCACCAGATAGGAAGAAATTGTGCCCATTGTTAGAATCGCCTTGCGCAACGGAGTCTTTCGGAATATACGAGTAGTTCCACCCATAATTAAGAGAGGATCCTGCATCTGGATCGTGTCGGCTCCATACTAATATAATTCCGTTTTTCTGTTTCGAAATTGGTTCTGGTAATGTGAGCGTTGATCCATCAGCCATCATCCAACCCGGACTATGTAGAGCCCATAACTCTTTTGTGCCGTTATTGATATTACCAATTAAATCAGGAAGTGTCGGTATCTTCTTCGGAATAATATCAACCCCGGTGACATTGATCCCGTTCAGGTTCACAATCATAAACGGGCAGTCCACCGTGGAATCTCCCGCCTGTATGTCTCCATCCGTTCCCGTCGGTGCTACCGGATTGCTTGCAGCCGGTGTTCCCTGAATTACGACCCATTGAGCAGATTCGATATTCTGCGACGAATCATATGTATACCGGGCAACAACCAGATCTTTTCTCTGCATTCCCTGATTGCCATTGTTGATCGTGATCTCATCAGTAGTTCCTACTTTGACCGAAAATAATGCGCCCTGAAACATCAGAGCGCCGTCTTTGATCAGTATTTTATTGCTGCTCTGTACTTCCGGCTCAAGCTGGTTTCCCGTTGCAAGAATATATGCTCCATCGCCCCAGATTCCCTGATGCTTCTGCCGATCCTGCTGCGCTGTGATATGCGGGCTTCCCGCCCGTCCTGTTACCAGTTCCATTAACTATCATCTCCTTCAATTTCATATTCAAGCGAGGCCGTCCCGCCTGACACCTTATAAATTTTCTTTGCAATCGGTTTGGCCGCATACATCCCTGTCACATAATCCCGTCCGCCGATAATGTCTCCGATTTCAACTTCTATGCCCAAGCTTTCAACGTCCATCGAGAATGATGTGGAGTCCATGAGTTCCTGCAGTTTCTCCCTGCCTTTCTCCTCCAGTTCATCGCTCTCAGATGATGTGTCCTCGTATGTTTCGGCGACTTCTTGAATCCCTGTATAATACTGTGTTTTCCCTATACTTCCACTCTTCCCTACATATAGGTCAACAACCTGTCGCTCCTGAAGCTCTCCTTTTCCGAGGCAGATCAGGTGATTCACTCCGTTTTTCGTCTCGTCAAACACAAAATTCAGCCGGCTGTCCTGCGACAGCTCGATCCGCTCGGAGTAGTCCACGATCTGCACGGCGGACAGTTCCACGTATCCCGGCTGTCCGCGCTCCTGTTGAATGTATTCGATATGCAGCTTATATCCGACACTTTTCAGCATTTTCACAATTCCGGCCGACAAGGTGCAATACCGGTCAAACTGATAGTTCGTTACGCTGACTCCCGTATCATTCTGTGATACGACAAAATAATCGCCGAATTGCTCCGTAACAATCGTATTCAGCACCATGTTCAGCTCCCCAGATACTTTCCGGTAATCCTGCCCAGACGGTGGCCGTATGATCTTCTTGTCCAGCATTCCGCGCCATGTCCGTCCGTACAGTGATATTGTGTCTTCTGCGGTATTAGTCTTCTTCCGTCCGATGATCCCTCCAAATTCCGTATTTTTGATGTAGAAGATATTTCCATAGACGTACCGTTTGTCCCACCGGTCCTGCCGGATCTTGACCTCGTAGTCATTTTCGTCTGATCCGATTGCGATATCGATATCCGCATCCATCACTGGCTTGATATCACGTAGGTTCTGATCCGCGAGGATTAACTGTCTTGGGTCTTCCATCTCGGCTCGCTCCTTTCGCAGAATAGCGTCAGATCGAATCCGAATTCTCCCGACCACACTACCCGGATATTTCCCGGTGTGATCGGTTCGAATAGGGATCCTGTTATTTTTACGCGGTAATCATAGAGATCCCGCTGCGCTCCGTTTGCCAAGTATTGAACGACAGAATTTTCACGGCTGTTGATCTTCAGATAGTCATTTTCGTCCAATGTTGCGTACACTTGGTAAATGTGTCCATTGATCACCACGCGTGGATCCACGCAGGGACCATAGACGATCATTTCATATTCGCATGGAGCATAATGGTCCACCTTCCAAATCACATCGCCGCCATACGGCATTGTATAATCGTAATTGTAGTCGTGCTCATAGTCCAGAAACTCTTCGGACTCGCCCGATCCGCTGACAATCCTCTGAAATGATCGCTTCGCTTCAGTTATCCACACAGGCCGATCCGATAATATATTCATTGTATTAAACATAATCGGAAGCCCCATTTTCCAATCCGACTTTTCAGAACCTATAATCTTACACTCCATATAGAATCCGGTGTTGGTATACAGCTTCCCATTTTTATTATCAATCACATCTGCAGATATCACTTCACATAAATGGTCAACCGCCTCTTCCCACTCTTCTTTTCTTTGCTCCATTGGTATTGTAAAATTACAGAGCACCGCGAGCTGAACTGGAATTTCTTTTGCGGGCATCTTATATTCCGATGTGATATCTGTGGATGCAAGGCTTCTCGTAGTGTAAGAATAAGACCAATTCAGAAGATCACCGCTTTGAAACATATATGGGAAATCCGAAAGATCATTTTTTATACCTCGATTATTTATATGGTAGTGTCAAAACTACCATCTTTTTTTATTGTAAAAGTTACGTTTTACCTTGA
>ERZ1643247.3811-NODE-3811-length-10331-cov-11.713021_pt1 | contig 10331 bp, 7 predicted proteins | sample MGYA00579264_ERZ1643247 | MGnify/ENA primary metagenome ERZ1643247 (study PRJEB29033, sample SAMEA4952262) | chicken gut metagenome | biome: Broiler Chicken; feature: Gastrointestinal Tract; material: Caecum | place: Ireland | collected 2018 | study: Broiler... | reverse complement strand
CCGCAGGAACTCTGCGAGGCTTTTTCTCACGGAAGGTTTTTCGACAGCTTGAGGGGCGCACCGGAGGTGCGCCCTTTTTTCAGCCCGAATTTTCTGCAAATGCAGAAAACATCTTGACAGTTATCTTCTGCAAATGTAGAATAGAAGCAGGAAAATTTGCAAATGCAGAAAAAGGAGGGACGGCCATGAAGCGGGACGGACGGCTGCCCGAGTCGGAGCTGGACATCATGCTGGCGGTGTGGGAGGCCGGAGAGAAGGGGGCCACGGCCCCGGGGATCCTGGAGGGGCTGGCCCGCCCCCTGACGGCCAGCGCCCTGCACAGCTATCTCAAGCGGCTGGAGGACAAGGGCTTTCTGGCCTGCCGGAAGGAGGGGAGAACCAACCGCTACTTCCCGCTGATCTCCCGGGCGGACTATGAGAAGCAGGAGAGCCGCACGGTGCTGGACAAGCTGTACGCCGGGTCGCTGAAGCGGTTCGCCGCCGCCCTCTACGACGGGGGCGCCCTGTCGCCGGAGGATGTGAAGGAGCTGGAGGACTATCTGGACACCCTGAAAAAGGAGGGGTAGTATGGAAAACCTGTTCCTGCGGGTGCTTACCCTGTCGCTGACGGTCTCCCTGGTGCTGCTGCCCCTGCTGGCGCTGGCCCCCCGGCTCCACCACCGCTACGCCGGGCGCACCTTCTATGTGCTGTGGCTGCTGCTGGCCGTCCGGCTGGTGCTCCCCGTCCAACTCACCCTGCCGGAGCCGGCGGTGACGGTGGAGCTGCCCCCCTCCCAGGTGGTGACCGTGCCCGCCGCGGTGCGGCCCCGGGCGGAGGCGGCGGTGTCCGATGTTCCCCAATCCGCCGGGGCCGCGGAACCCGCGCCCGCTGCGCCGGAGGCGGGGCGCACCCTCTCCTGGACGCAGCTGGGAACCTGGCTGTGGCTGGGCGGCATGGCGGCCCTGCTGGTGTATCAGGGGGCAGGCTACGCCCTGGCCCGGCGGAGGCTGCTCCGGGACGCGGAGCCCGGCTCAGAGGAGGAGACCGCCCTCCTGGCGGCCCTGGCCGCCGGGCTGGGGGTGCGGCGGGCGCCGCCCCTGCTCCGCACGGCGGACGCGGCCTCCCCCATGGTGCTGGGGCTGGCCCGGCCGGTGCTTCTGCTGCCGGAGGGGGCGCTGCCGGCGGAGGAGCTGGAGGTGGTGCTCCGCCACGAGCTCACCCACCTGAAACGCCGCGACGTGGCCTATCAGGCCCTGCTGCTCCTGGCCCGCACCGTCCACTGGTTCAACCCCCTGGTGTGGTGGATGGGCCGGGAGGCGGGCCGCAGCCTGGAGCTGTGCTGCGACGACGCGGTGGTGCGGGGGAGGGACGAGGCCTTCTGCCGCCGGTACGGCTCGGTGCTCCTGCGCACCGCCGCCGGTGGGCGGGTGCCCCTGTCCACCCGGCTCGGCGGAGGCAAGGGACAGCTGAAAGCCCGCCTGGGCAACCTGTTCCGGAAAAAGCGCAACAGCGCCGCCCTGGTGTGCCTTGCCCTGGCCTGCGCCCTGCTGGTCACCTCCCTGGTGGCCTGCGAGCAGGCAAAGCTCACCCCCGAGGAGGCCCTGGACGCCCTGGAGGACAGCATCGCGGTGGAGGGCGACCGCATTTCCTTCACCGTCCCGAAGCACTGCGGCCCGGAGGATCTGTGGGAGATCACTGTCAGCGGCTTGTCGGAGACGGAGGAAGGCGTGGTCAGCCTGCATTACTTTGAGAACGAGGCGTGGAAGGCGGGGCAGGGCTACGCGGTAGGGATGACAACAGAGGTGTGGCAGACAGTCACCGAGCTGACCCTGGAGGCGTATCCGCCCCAGGCCTACGGCACGGGCACTTATACCGCCGCGCGGCTGGGACGCACCATCGACCTGCTGGCCCTCTGGCGGGCGGCCAATGGCCTGATGACCGGCCAGGAGGCGCTGGATGCCGTGGAGAGAAGCGTAGCCTATGAAAACGGGGTGTTGACCTTTACATTGCCGGGCGGGTATTCGGCGGGGGAGTGGACGATCAACATCTTCGGCTTCGAAAGCAGCTCGGAGATGGTTTCCTATCTGGAGGACACCGACTGGCAGGGGGGAGAGACCTATACCCTGGATTTCACACCGGAGCAGTTGAGAGCGCTCACCGGGCTGTTTATGGACATATATCTCCCGGCGCCGGAGGGGGCGGTGGATGAATGGGGCAATGCACTTCTGGGCTACAGCCGAACCCTGGATCTCCGGGAAGCCGCCGGGCAGACGGCGGGCCCCTCTGAGGTTTATGTCAATGAAACCTACGGCTTCTCCCTGACCCTGCCGGAGAGCTGGGCGGAGTACGGGGCTTATCAGGAGCAGGAGGACGGCAGCGTCCTCTTCTACTGCGCGGCCCTGGGGCCGGAGACGGGCGGCATCGCCCAGGTGCATATCCTGTCCCAGCCCATGGAGGCCACGACCGGCCGGATCACCCTGCTGGGCTGCCGGCCTGGGTGCTATGTGTACAGCTATGGCTATCAGGCCCCGCTGGCCGCCCTTCAGCAGGCGGCCCTGACGATGCGGGAACAGTACAATATCCTGTACAGTGAGTTCTATGACGGCCTGACTCTGACCTTTGAGAATTAGCCTGTGACTTAGTGGAGTATTAAATGGTTTTTAATATAAGATAATATAATATAAAAAATAAACAAACGGACAAGCTGCAAACAAGCCTGATTTTAAGCAAACTGCCGTTTTTGTCTGAAGTTTTGACAGGAAGCGGATTTTGTCTATTTCACTTCCGAAGGATGCGCGGTATCATAGCCACAATGAAAGGTATTGCAATGCCGCGAAAGGGGAAAGACAAGATGAAGATTCCTGACAGCCTGAAGCGCTACGGTCTGGCCAAGGTGTTCGACTACCTGGATAAGGATCCCATGAACAACATGGCCAAGGTGATGGAGCTGGTGAACAAGTTTGCCGGCCCTGAGACGCTGGCCACCCAGCGCCAGGCCTTCGACAACGTGATCAACGACGAAAACTCCTGCTGGCATCAGCTGATTGAGAAGGTCTGGACTCAGACGGATCCCAACGTGCTCAAGACCCTGTTCAACAACTTCTTTGTGAACGCCAACCTGGTGGGCTGGCCCAAGCAGGAGGAGATGCGCAAGAAGTACGGCTGCAACATCCCCTGGGCCATTCTGCTGGATCCCACCTCCGCCTGCAACCTGCACTGCACCGGCTGCTGGGCCGCCGAGTACGGCAACAAGCTGAACCTGACCTTTGACGAGATCGACTCCATCATCACCCAGGGCAAGAAGCTGGGCATCTACCTCTATATCTATACCGGCGGCGAGCCCCTGGTACGCAAGAAGGATCTGATCGCCCTGTGCGAGAAGCACAACGACGCAGCCTTCCTGTCCTTCACCAACGCCACCCTGATCGACGAGGAGTTCTGTCAGGACATGCTACGGGTGGGCAACTTTGTCCCCGCCATCTCCCTGGAGGGCTTTGAGGAGGCCAACGACTCCCGCCGCGGCCAGGGCGTGTACAAGAAGGTCACCGACGCCATGGCCCTGCTGAAGAGCCACCACCTGCCCTTCGGCATCTCCGCCTGCTACACCAGCGTCAACTACAAGGACATCACCAGCGAGGAGTTCTACGACAAGATCATCGATCTGGGCGCCTACTTCATCTGGTTCTTCCACTACATGCCCGTGGGCAACGACGCCGCCCCCGAGCTGATGCCCAACCCCGAGCAGCGGGAAGAGATCTACCACCGCATCCGCGCCATGCGGGAGACCAAGGGCATCTTCGCCATGGACTTCCAGAACGACGCCGAGTACGTGGGCGGGTGCATCGCCGGCGGCCGCCGCTACCTGCACATCAACGCCAACGGCGACGTGGATCCCTGCGTGTTCATCCACTACTCCGACTCCAACATCCGGGAGAAGACCCTGCTGGAGTGCCTCCAGTCCCCCATGTTCATGGCCTACCATGACAACCAGCCCTTCAACGAGAACATGCTCCGTCCCTGCCCCATGCTGGAGAACCCGGAGTTCATCGAGAAGATGGTCAACGAGACCGGCGCCCACTCCACCGATCCCCAGTCCCCCGAGAGCGTGGAGCACCTGACCGCCAAGACCCACCCCTACGCCGACAACTGGACGCCCACCGCCGAGAAGCTGTGGAGCCAGTCCCACCCCGGCTGCGGCGGCTGCACCGCCTGCGCCTCTGAGAAGCAGTAAAACACCTGCTGTCCGCCCGCACGGGTTCCGTGCGGGCGGCTTTTTGCGTCATGAGTGAATAAAAGTCATTGACTTATTTTCACTGACATGGTAAACTGGGGCCGAGGTGAGAACAATGGCGCGTATATCCAAGCCGCCGGAGGTGCGGCGGCAGGAGATTCTGGACACGGCCATGGAGCTGTTCGCAGAGAAGGGGTACGAGGACACCTCCATGGCGGACATCGCCAGGCGCATGGGGGTGGTGCAGGGCCTGTGCTACCGCTACTTTGACTCCAAACGGGTGCTGTTTCAGGAGGCCATGGAGCAGTACGTGAAGGAGTGCTGTGCCGCCGGCCTGCCCATCATCCACGACCGGAGCCGCACCATCCGCCAGCGGCTGGACGACATGGCGGAACTGATCCTCCGGATGGAGGACACCGCCCGCCACCGGGCCTTCTACCACCGGCCGGGCAGCCAGTCCTTCCACACGGAGCTCAACCTGCGCATCTGCGAGTATCTGGTGCCCCACGTGGCGGAGGAGCTCTCCGACGCCTGCGCCCGGGGGGAGCTGCGCCTGGAGCACCCGGAGCTGACGGCCAGCTACCTGCTCCACGGGCAGATCGGCCTGCTGGGGGAGAGCGGCACGCCCCTGGAGACCCGGGTGGCGCTGCTCCGCCGCTGTGCCGACCGGATTCTGGCGCCGGAGAACTGAATCCCCCCATCCGCCCCGGCCGGGGAGACCCGCCGGGGCCCTCTCACCCCACACGAGTGAACTATATTCAATGACTAAAATTCAACGAAGGGATGGACAACCATGCAAGATTACAAGGAGAACTCCCGCCGGGCCTTTGACCGGCAGGCCCCCACCTACGATACCGCCAGCTTCGGCAGCCACGCCCGGGGCCTGTACCCCATCCTGCTCTCCCAGCTGGCCCAGATCCCCCGCCGCCGGGTGCTGGACGTGGGCTGCGGCACCGGGGAGCTGCTGCGGATGGTGGGGGAGCGGTTCCCGGAGACAACCCGCACCGGGCTGGATCTGTCGGCGGAGATGCTCTCCGTGGCCCGGCACAAGCTGGGGGAGGGGGTGGAGCTGGTGCAGGGGGACGCGGAGCGCCTGCCCTTCGCCGACGGGGCCTTCGACGTGGTGCTCTGCTGCGACTCCTTCCACCACTACCCCAATCCCAGGGCCGTGCTGGCCCAGTTCGCCCGGGTGCTCCAGCCCGGCGGGATCCTGCTGCTGGGGGAGTGCACCGCCCCGGCGGGGGTGCGGGCGGTGACCAACCTGCTGCTCCCCCTGTCCCGGGAGGGGGATGTGCGCATCTACAGCGCCCGGGAGCTGGAGGAGCTGCTTTCCACCGCCTTCCACGGGGCGGAGTGCCGCCGGGCTGGCCCCACCGCCCTGGTGGCCTGGGGGGTAAAATAGCCGGAATTTTGGATAAAAATGGAGAAAATGCCTGCAAATTTCACAATTGTGCGGCGAAAGGAGACGTGATACACTTTTTTTATTCCAAATCCTAGAGCAAAGCGGTGAATTTCCATGGCAATCCACGAAGAATGCGGCGTGTTCGGCGTCTATGACCCGGCCGGCGGCTGCGCCCGCACCACCTATTACGGACTCTACGCCCTCCAGCACCGGGGCCAGGAGGCCTGCGGCATCGCCACCATGCAGGGGCTGGAACTGCGGTTCCACAAGGATCTGGGCCTGGTGGGGGAGGTGTTCGACGCCCAGAAGCTGGACGAGCTGGGGGGCACCCTGGCGGTGGGCCACGTGCGCTACTCCACCACCGGCGGCGTCCGCCGGGAGAACGCCCAGCCCCTGACCCTGAAGTACGTCAAGGGCACCCTGGCGGTGGCCCACAACGGCAACCTGGTGAACACGGCGGAGCTGCGCACCGCCTTTGAGTACCGGGGGGCCATCTTCCAGACCACCACCGACTCGGAGCTGATCGCCTACGCCATCGCCCAGGAGCGGCTGCGCTGCGGCTCGGCGGAGGAGGCGGTGTGCCAGGCGCTGAAGGGCCTGCGGGGGGCCTACTCCCTCATCGTCATGTCCCCCCAGAAGCTCATCGCCGCCCGGGATCCCTGGGGCTTCCGCCCCCTGTGCATGGGCCGCCGGGGGGACGCGGTGGTGTTCGCCTCCGAGACCTGCGCCCTCAACGCGGTGGGGGCAGCCTTCGAGCGGGAGCTGGAGCCCGGCGAGATCGTGGTGGTTCACAACGGGGAGGTGCGCTCCATCAGGGAGAACTGCGCGGCGGCCTCCAGCCACCTGTGCATCTTCGAGTACATCTACTTCGCCCGGCCCGACTCAGTGCTCTGCGGCCAGTCGGTTCACGAGGCCCGGCGCAACGCGGGCCGCTTCCTGGCGAAAGAGCACCCGGTGGAGGCCGACGTGGTGATCGGCGTGCCCGACTCCGGCCTGGACGCCGCCATGGGCTACGCCCAGGAGTCCGGCATCCCCTACGGCGTGGGCCTGGTGAAGAACCGCTACATCGGCCGCACCTTCATCACCCCCGGCCAGCAGAGCCGGGAGCAGGCGGTGCGCATCAAGCTGGGCCCCCTGAAGAGCTGCGTGGAGGGCAAGCGGGTGGTGATGATCGACGACTCCATCGTCCGGGGCACCACCTCCCGGCAGATTGTCACCCTCCTGCGGGAGGCCGGGGCCAGGGAGGTGCACATGCGCTCCTCCGCGCCCCCCTTCATCGCCCCCTGCTACTTCGGCACCGACATCCCAGACAAGGACAGCCTGATCGCCTGCCGCTACTCGGTGGAGGAGATCCGGGCGCTGATCGGCGCGGACAGCCTGGGCTTCCTCAGCCTGGAGGCCCTGCACCAGATCGCCCCCGACGCCGCCTGCGGCTTCTGCGACGGCTGCTTCACCGGCGCCTATCCCATTGCCACCTGAGCGTCAAAATGCCCGGACGGATTTCCCGTCCGGGCATTTTTGGCCGGCCGCCTATTCAAACTGGCTGTAATAGAGGGCGGCGTAGGCCCCGCCCTTGGCCAGCAGGGTCTGGTGGTCGCCCTGCTCGATGATGTTGCCGTGCTCCATGTAGAGGATCAAATCCGCGTCCCGGATGGTGGACAGGCGGTGGGCGATGACGAAGCTGGTGCGTCCGTCCATCAGCTTTTTCATGGCCTTGCCGATCTCCACCTCGGTGCGGGTGTCCACGCTGGAGGTGGCCTCGTCCAGGATGATGATGGGCGGGTCGCACAGGAACACCCGGGCGATGGTCAGGAGCTGCCGCTGCCCGGCGGAGAGGTTGGCGGCATCGTTGTCCAGCACCGTGTCGTAGCCCTGGGGCATGGTGCGGATGAAGTAGTCCACCTTGGCGGCCCTGGCGGCGGCCACAATCTCCTCCCGGGTGGCGTCGGGGCGGCCGTAGGCGATATTCTCCGCCACGGTGCCGCCGAAGAGCCAGGTGTCCTGGAGCACCATGCCGAAGTTGTGCCGCAGGCCGGCGCGGCTCATGGCGGCGGTGGGCACCCCGTCCAGGGTGATCCGGCCGCCGTTGACCTCATAGAACCGCATGAGCAGATTGATCAGGGTGGTCTTGCCCGCGCCGGTGGCCCCCACCACGGCGATCTTCTGGCCGGGCTTTGCCTCGAAGCTGATGTCCCGCATCAGCAGGCGGTCGGGCTCGTAGCCGAAGCTGACGTGCTCGAAGGCCACCCGGCCCACGGCGTTCTCCACCACGGCGGGGGAGGCGGGGTCGGGGATTTCCTCCTCCTCGTCCAGCAGCTCGAAGGTGCGCTTGGCGGAGGCAAAGGCGGACTGAAGGGAGTTGATCATATAGGACGCCTCGGTGAGGGGTTCGGCGGTCTGGTTGATATATTGGAAAAAGGCCTGCACCACGCCCACGGTCATGGTGCCGTTGAGCATGGCCCAGCCGGAGATCACGGCGATCACCACCTGGCCCAGCCGGTTGAGCATACGGATGAGGGGGTTGACGCAGTTGGTGAGGAAGTCGGCCTTCTGGTTGGCGGCCCGGTTGGCCTCGGCGGCCTCGGACACCTTCCGGATGCTGTCGGCCTCATGGTTGTAGGCCTTGATCACATCCCGGCCGTGGTAGTACTCCTCCACCACGCCGGTGAGGACAGCGATGGTCTCCTGCCGCTGGGCGGCGCAGGCCAGGTTCCTGCGGGCCACCACGTTGGTGATGCCGATGCCGATGACCATGAACACCAGGAAAATGCCGGTGAGGGTCAGGCTGTAGCAGAACATGACGATCAGGGAGCCGATGATGGTGCCCACGGCCACAATCAGCTTGAGCAGGCCGGTCTGGAGCACCTCGGAGATCTTGTCCAGATCGCTGGTGACCCGGCTGAGGATCTCGCCGGCCTTGTTCTGGTCGAAGAAGCGCAGGGGCAGGCGGTTGAGCTTTTGCGCCACCTGGCTGCGCAGGGAGAGCACCAGGCTCTCGGCCACGCTGGCCATCAGATAGGACTGGAGATAGTAGAACAGCCAGGTGAACAGGTACTGGACGGTGAGCTGGGCCATTTCCCGGCCCAGGCCGCCGGCGAAGGTGAAGGCCGCCCCCTCCCGCCAGCAGGCCTGGATGGTCGCCCACAGGTGGTCTATGACAATGGCGCTGTACATGGGGTTCCAGATGGACAGGGCCACATAGATGACGATGGATACGGCCACCACCCCCAGGCGGAGCCGCTGCCCTTTCAGATTGGCAAACAGGCGTACCACGGTGCCCGGCCTCTTTTGAACTTGGGCGCTCATGCTTCCCGGGCCTCCTTTGTCTGGGATTCGTAGATCTCGCGGTAGACCTGGCAGGTCTCCATCAGCTCCTCATGGGTGCCGATGCCCGCCATCTTACCCTCGTGGAGCACCACGATCTGGTGGGCGTGGCGGATGGAGCTGACCCGCTGGGCCACAATCACCACCGCCGCATCCTGTGTCTCGGCCGCCAGGGCGCGCCGCAGGGCGGCGTCGGTCTTGAAGTCCAGGGCGGAGAAGCTGTCGTCAAAGATATACAGCTCCGGGCGCTTCACCAGAGCCCGGGCGATAGACAGCCGCTGCTTCTGGCCGCCGGAGAAGTTGGTGCCCCCCTGGGCCACAAAGGAGTTGAGCCCGTCGGGCAGGGAGCGGATGAAGTCCCCGGCCTGGGCCACGTCGGCGGCGTGCATCAGCTCCTCCTCCGTGGCGTCGGGGCGGCTGTAGCGCAGATTCTCCGCGATGGTGCCGGAGAAGAGCCACGCCTTCTGCTGGACATAGGCCAGGTGAGAGCGCAGGTACTCCTGGGGCATGTCACGGATGTCGGTGCCGTTGAGCTGGATGGAGCCGTCGGTGACATCGTGGAACCGGAGGATCAGGGAGGCCACGGTGGACTTGCCGCTGCCGGTGCCGCCGATGATGGCGGTGGTCTCCCCCCGGCGGCAGACGAAGTCCAGGTGGCTCAGGGTATCCTCCTCCGCGTCCTGGAAGCGGAAGGACACGTCGCGGAAGGAGAGCACCTCGGCGGGGTGGGACTCCGCCGGGGCCTGGTCGGTGAGATCGGTGATCTCCGGGCTGTGATCCAGCACCAGCCGGACACGCTCGCAGCACTCCAGGGCCCGGGGGAGAATCAGGATCACCAGCTGGGCCATCATCAGGAAGAACATGACCAGGATGGAGTACTCGATGACGGCGGTGATGTCGCCGATCTGGAATTTTCCGGCGGCAATGCGCCCGCCGCTGACCCAGTAGACAATCACCACAAAGAAGTTGATGCAGAAGAAGGCCAGGCCGTCCAGATTGGCAAAGCGGCGGTTGGCCTTGATGGAGGTGGCCGCGTAGTTGGCAAAGGCGGTGATGAGGCGGCTCTCCTCCCGCGCCTCATTGTTGAAGGCACGCACCACCCGCACGCCGGTGAGGTTCTCCAGCAGGATGGTGCTCATCCGATCCAGCAGCTTCTGCAGACGGCGGAACAGGGGAGCGGCCCCCCGGATGATGAAAAAGGCGATGAGCAGGATCAGCACCACCACAGCCAGCAGGATCAGTCCCATCTGGACGTCCAGCCCAAAGGTGAGCCCCAGGGCGATGGCGCAGATGATGGGCACGGGGACGATCATCTGCAGGGTGCTGGTGAGGGCAAACTGGATGGTGGTGATGTCGGAGATGGTGCGGGTGGTGATGGAGGCGGTGCCGAACTG
>ERZ1643247.3810-NODE-3810-length-10332-cov-6.205507_pt1 | contig 10332 bp, 7 predicted proteins | sample MGYA00579264_ERZ1643247 | MGnify/ENA primary metagenome ERZ1643247 (study PRJEB29033, sample SAMEA4952262) | chicken gut metagenome | biome: Broiler Chicken; feature: Gastrointestinal Tract; material: Caecum | place: Ireland | collected 2018 | study: Broiler... | reverse complement strand
AATCGAAAACTTCCAAAAACTCTTGTTATTGCGGAATAATTATGTTACAATTCAAATAGAAATTGCGTATTTGTTGCGATATACCCAAGAGATAAGGAGGTTGTCGGAGATGAGTGTTCAGTTATTGGACAAAACACGAAAGATTAATAAGTTATTGCATAATAATAATTCTCATAAGGTTGTATTCAACGATATCTGCAAAGTTTTAAGCGAAATTTTGTTGTCCAATATTTTGGTAATCAGCAAAAAGGGAAAGGTACTGGGGGTAAGTATCTGGCCTGGAGTGGATGAGATTGAAGAACTGATTGAGGACCAGGTAGGCGGATATGTGGATCAGATGCTCAACGAGCGTCTGCTCAGCGTTCTCTCCACTAAGGAGAATGTAAATCTCGCTACTCTTGGCTTTGCTGAGGAAAACGTAAAGAAGTACCAGGCGATTATTACGCCCATCGATATTGCCGGGGAACGGCTGGGGACGCTGTTTATCTACAAACTGGATTCCCAGTATGATATTGACGATATTATTTTAAGCGAGTACGGAACAACTGTCGTGGGACTGGAGATGATGCGCTCGGTTAATGAGGAGAATGCTGAGGAGACCCGCAAGGTTCAGATTGTGAAATCTGCCATCAGCACACTTTCCTTCTCCGAACTGGAGGCTATCATTCATATTTTTGACGAGCTGGACGGGAATGAGGGAATTTTGGTTGCCAGCAAGATTGCGGACCGGGTAGGCATTACCCGCTCGGTAATTGTCAATGCCCTGCGCAAGTTTGAAAGCGCCGGCGTCATCGAGTCCAGGTCCTCCGGCATGAAGGGAACCTACATCAAGGTGCTTAACGATGTGGTATTTGATGAGCTGAAAGCCATCAAGGCTTCCAACTCCAACCTGAAATAAAAGACGGCTGTTTAGAACAGTTGAATAACCCTGCACTGTATCAGGGAATGATAAGGCCAGAAGCGTAAAAACTTCTGGTCTTTTTTATGTGGAATTCCTTGACATTCCAGAACTAACATGTTACTATAAAAGCAACAGAACTGACATGTCAGTTAGAACTAAGATGTTTCGGTTCAGGACTGTTACGGTATTTCACAAAATGAATTGGAGGACATTGCTATGGAGATGACATTGCGTTGGTATGGACCTGGTTATGACAGCGTAACCCTGGAGCAGATTCGGCAGATTCCGGGAGTACACGGGGTGGTTACCACCTTGTTCGGAAAGCAGGCGGGAGAGCTGTGGACTTATGAGGAGATTGCCGAGCTGAAGAAGACGGTAGAGGATGCGGGGCTGAAAATCGCCGCCATCGAGTCCGTGAACGTATCCGACGACATTAAAATCGGAACCGAGAAGCGGGACGAGCACATTGCCAATTACATCGCTACCCTGGAGAATCTGGCAAAGAACGACATCCATATCGTCTGCTACAACTTTATGCCTGTATTTGACTGGACCAGAACGGACCTGGCCAGAGTGCGCCCCGACGGTTCCACCGTACTGGCCTACAATCAGGATATCGTAGACCAGATTGACCCGGAGAATATGAAGGAGTCCGTGGAGAAGATGTCCAACGGCTTCGTGATGCCCGGATGGGAGCCGGAGCGCCTGGGACGTCTGAAGGAACTTTTTGAGATGTACAAGGATGTGGACTCCGAGAAGCTGTTCAATAACCTGGTTTACTTCCTGGAAGCCATCGGACCGGTCTGCGAGAAGTACGATATGCGGATGGGCATCCATCCCGACGACCCCGCATGGCCCATTTTCGGTCTGCCAAGAATCATTACCGGGAAGGAATCCGTTGAGCGCCTGTTAAAGGCAGTGGATAAGCCCTACAACGGAATTTCCCTGTGCACCGGCTCCCTGGGTTCCAACCAGCACAACGATATCTGCGGCATCATCCGGGCGGCTCAGGGCAGAATCCCCTTCGCTCATGTGCGGAACTTAAAGTACAATTCTCCCAGAGATTTCGAGGAAGCAGCTCACCTGTCTTCCGACGGCTCCATGGATATGTACCAGATTATGAAGACTCTTTATGACACCGGCTTTGACGGAATCATCCGTCCGGACCATGGACGCATGATTTGGGGCGAGGTTGCCATGCCTGGCTACGGCCTCTATGACCGGGCTCTGGGCGCGATGTATCTGCAGGGACTTTGGGAGGCAATTCAGAAGAATCAGCAGTAAGCCTTAAAGACAGAAGGAGGGCGTATCAGTCATGAAATTAACATTAGAAGGAATTCAGAATAAAGAGCAGTGGGAGGCCTTGGGAGTTGAGCTTCCCTCCTACGATGTGAAAGTGGCAGCGGAGGAGACGAGGAAATCTCCGGTGTGGGTTCATTTCGGAGCAGGAAACATTTTTCGTATCTTTATCGGCGGAATCGCGGATACCCTGCTGAATGAGGGGCTGTCCCAGAAGGGAATCACCTGCGTGGAAACCTTTGATTTCGACGTGGTGGACAAGATTTACAAGCCCTACGACAATCTGGTGCTGGCCGTGACCCTGAAGGCAGACGGCTCCACAGACAAAAAGGTAGTGGGATCCCTGACCGAGGCCATCAAGGCCCAGTCTTCTGACGAGACTGCCTGGAACCGCTTAAAGGAAATTTTCCGGAATCCTGGACTTCAGATGATTTCCTTTACCATCACGGAAAAGGGATACGCCTTAAAGGGTGCCGACGGAAATTACTTCCCCTTTATCCAGGCGGATATTGAGAACGGACCGGAGAAGGCCGGCTCCGCTATGGCGGTGGTATGCAGCCTTTTAAATGAACGTTTTAAGGCGGGAAAATATCCCCTGGCAGTGGTTTCCATGGACAACTGCTCCCACAACGGGGAGAAACTGAAAAATTCCGTTGTGACCATGGCGAAGGAGTGGCAGGCCAAGGGCTTCGTGGATGAGGAATTTGTAAGCTACATCACCGACGAGAGCCAGGTCAGCTTCCCCTGGACCATGATTGACAAGATTACGCCCCGGCCCGCCGAGTCCATCGCCAAGGAACTGGAGGAGAAGGGCGTGGAGGATATGGCTCCGGTGATTACCTCCAAGAAGACCTACATTGCCCCCTTTGTCAATGCGGAGGGACCCCAGTACCTGGTCATCGAGGACCATTTCCCCAACGGTCGTCCCGCCCTGGAGAAGGCCGGCGTCTACATGACAGACCGGGATACGGTAAACAAGGTAGAGCGGATGAAAGTAACCACTTGCCTGAATCCTCTGCACACCGCCCTGGCTGTCTACGGCTGCCTGCTGGGCTACGACCTGATCGCCAATGAGATGAAGGACGAGGTGCTGGCAAAGCTGGTGGACCGCATTGGACCGGTGGAGGGCATGCCGGTTGTGGTGAATCCCGGAATCCTTTCTCCGGAGGATTTTGTCCATGAAGTCATCCATGACCGTCTGCCTAATCCCTTTATGCCTGACACGCCTCAGAGAATCGCCTGCGACACCTCCCAGAAGGTGGGAATCCGCTACGGCGAGACCATTAAATCCTATGTGGCCAAGTACGGGGATGCGAAGAAGCTGACGGCGATTCCGCTGGCCATTGCCGGATGGTGCCGTTATCTTTTGGGCGTGGATGACAAAGGCGAGGCCTTTGAACTGTCCCCGGATCCCATGATTCCGGAACTGAAGAAAACCCTGGAGGGAGTGGAGGCAGGAAAGCCGGACTCCTACAATGGTCAGTTAAAGAGCATTCTGTCTAATGCCAATATTTTCGGAATCGATTTGTATGAGGCGGGAATCGGAGAGCGCATCGAGGAAATGTTTAAGGAAGAGCTGGCAGGCCCGGGTGCTGTGCGGGCTGCCCTGGAAAAATATCTGGCTTAATCGGAAACGGGTGAGAATATGGAACGGAACCTGAATGAAACCACCTACCAGCTTTTAAAGCAGGATATTATGTCCTTTGCCTTAGCGCCGGGTGAGGCCATATCGGCCGCAAAGGTGGCGAGCCGCTACGGGGTCAGCCGTACTCCCGCCCGGGAGGCCATTGTAAAGCTGGAAAAGGAAGGACTGGTGGACATCTATCCCCAGTCCAAAACCCTGGTGTCCAGAATCAATCTGTCCAGGACCAGACAGGAGTGGTATGTGCGCTATACGCTGGAAATCGGCATGGCGGAGCGCTTTATCCGGCGGGTCACCCAGGATACCATCCAGGCCATGGAGCGCAACCTCCGGCAGATGGAGCTGGCTAGGGACGAAGCAGGCAGAAGTCTTTACCTGAGCCTGGACCACGGGTTTCACGATATTATCTATGATACGGCAGAGGAGTTTCTGGCAAAGGAGATCATTCATACCCAGATTACTCATTACAACCGTCTGCGGTATCTGACGGATTTAACGCCGCCGGTGCGGGAAAAGACCATATTGGAGCACCGGCAGCTGATCAGCGCGGCCAGAAAGAAGGACGAAGGACTCTTTGAGGAATGCTTAAGAGCCCATATCGGGCGCCTGGAGCAGGACCAGCAGCTGATACAGAATCAGTATCCCGACTATTTTGAGACTGATGAGATTGAATAAACGAAGAGAAGGCTCACCGAAACCAACATTAATTTGGAACGGTGGGCCTTCTCCGATTTGTATTGATTTCTCTTAGAATCTTTAGTATATTAATATTTGGACGCGGCAGGGCCGCTTCCGAAAGGAGAATGAATATGATCCGAATTGCAGTAGACGCTATGGGAGGCGATTATGCGCCGGCAGAGATGGTAGCGGGAGCAGTGGATGCGGCCAACGACAGACCGGATATCCGGATTGCTCTGGTAGGACGCCAGGAGGAGATCCAGGCAGAGCTTTCCAAATTTACTTATAATAAAGAGCAGATTGAAGTGGTAAACGCCAGCGAGGTCATCGCTACCGAGGAGCCGCCGGTGAACGCCATTCGCAAGAAGAAGGATTCTTCCATGGTAGTGGCTTTGAATATGGTGAAAAACGGGGAGGCCGACGCCTTTGTATCGGCGGGCAGTTCCGGCGCTATTTTGGTAGGAGGCCAGGTGATCGTAGGAAGGATTAAGGGCGTGGAGCGTCCTCCGCTGGCCCCACTGATTCCCACGGAAAAGGGCGTTTCCATCTTGATTGACTGCGGAGCCAACGTGGACGCCAGGCCTTCTCATTTGGTACAGTTTGCCCGGATGGGATCCATCTATATGGAACATGTGGTGGGGATTAAGAATCCAAGGGTAGCCATTGTCAACATCGGCGCCGAGGAGGAAAAGGGCAATGCCCTGGTGAAGGAGACCTTCCCGCTGTTAAAGGAATGCCCGGACATCAACTTTATCGGAAGCATTGAGGCCAGAGAGATTCCCCACGGAGGGGCGGACGTAATCGTCTGTGAGGCCTTTGTTGGAAATGTGATTTTAAAGCTGTATGAGGGAGTGGGAGCCACTTTGCTTGGCATGGTCAAGAAAGGCATGATGAGCGATTTGCGCAGCAAGATTGGAGCCCTTCTGGTAAAGCCGGCGCTGAAGAAAACCTTGAAATCCTTTGACGCCAGCCAGTATGGAGGAGCGCCTCTCTTGGGACTGAAGGGCCTGGTGGTGAAGACCCACGGCAATTCCAAGCGCCTGGAGGTACACAATTCCATTATCCAGTGCGTGACTTTTAAGGAACAGCAGATTAACGAGAAAATCCGGGCCAGTCTGGGTACGGAGTAAAAGGAGCGTTTGCATTTAAGATGGAATTTCAGAAGCTGCAGAAAATTATCGGGGATGTGCTGGAGGTTGACCCGGAGGAGATCGGGCCGGAAACGGCTTTTGTGGAAGATCTGGGGGCCGATTCCCTGGATATTTTCCAGATTGTGATGGAAATTGAGGAGGAGTTTGGAATCCGGATTCCCGGCCAGGCGGTCCGGCAGATTCTCACGGTAAAGGATGCGGCGGAGCAAATCCGGCAGACGGTGAGCCAGTAAAGAGAAAACCATCATAAATATACAAAGTACTAGGCTCGAAAAGACCTCACCAAGTACTTTGATGTATCGCACGTAAGCGCCCAAAGGACGGGCGCTAAGTGCTCGTAACTAAGTGGAGCTGTAGTCCTGCAGCTCCTTTTCAATCGTCAGGTATTTGTTAAGGAGGAATCTATGAATCGAAAGTTACAGGAATTAGAGGAGAAAATCGGCTACCAGTTTCGGAACAGGCAGCTGTTTAAGCAGGCATTGACCCACAGTTCCTATGCCAACGAGCACCGGCTGGATCACAACAGCTGCAACGAGCGCCTGGAATTTCTGGGAGATGCGGTGTTAGAGCTTTCCAGCAGCGAGTTTTTGTATAAGAAGTATCAGAATTTACCGGAAGGTGATTTGACGAAGACCAGAGCCAGCATCGTGTGCGAGCCGACCCTGGCTCTCTGCGCAGGGGAGTTAAGCCTTGGCGAATACCTGCTGCTGGGAAAGGGAGAGGAGGCCAGCGGAGGGAGAAACCGCAATTCCGTGGTATCCGACGCTATGGAGGCATTAATCGGCGCAATCTATCTGGACGGTGGTTTTGCTAGCGCAAAAGAGTTTGTGGAGCGCTTCATTCTCAACGATGTGGAACACAAAAAGCTCTTTTATGATAGCAAGACTATCTTGCAGGAGATGGTTCAGAGCCGGGATGAAGGGAATTTGACCTACGAGCTTTTAAAGGAAGAAGGACCGGACCACAACAAGTCCTTTGAGGTCTGCGCCAAAATCGGCGGCGTGGAAGCGGGCCGGGGAACGGGCAGGACGAAGAAGGCGGCGGAGCAGATGGCGGCCTACCATGTGCTCTTAAAGTTAAAAAAGGATGAAAACGAATCCGCTGAAAAAGAAGGTGAGCCATGTATCTAAAGAGTATCGAGATTCAGGGCTTTAAGTCCTTTGCCAATAAAATCGTTTTTGAGTTTCACAACGGAATCACCGGAATCGTGGGTCCCAACGGAAGCGGAAAGAGCAACGTAGCGGATGCGGTGCGCTGGGTGCTGGGCGAACAGCGGATTAAGCAGTTAAGAGGGGCTAGCATGCAGGATGTGATTTTTTCCGGTACGGAGCTGCGCAAGCCCCAGGGCTTCGCTTATGTAGCCATTACCCTGGACAATTCCGACCATCAGCTGGCCATCGACTATGATCAGGTGACGGTTTCCAGGCGGCTGTACCGCTCCGGCGAGAGCGAGTACATGATTAACGGGAGCGCCTGCCGGCTGAAGGATATCAACGAGCTTTTCTATGATACGGGAATCGGAAAAGAGGGCTATTCCATCATCGGTCAGGGACAGATTGACAAGATTTTAAGCGGAAAGCCGGAGGAGCGCAGAGAGCTTTTCGACGAAGCGGCGGGAATTGTAAAATTTAAGCGCCGCAAGGCCATCGCCCAGAAGAAGCTGGAGGACGAGGAGGCCAACCTGGTCCGCGTCCGGGATATCCTGGCGGAGCTGGAAAAGCAGGTGGGGCCACTGGAGCGCCAGTCCAAGGCGGCCAGAGAGTACCTCAAATTGAAGGAGCAGCTGAAAATCTGCGACGCCAACCAGTTTTTGATGGAAAACGGACAGATTCGGGAACAGCTGGCCCAGACGGAGGAGAAAAAGAAGATTCTCTCGGAGGATTTGGAAGCCTCCAAGGGTCAGGAAGCGCAGCTAAAGATGGAGTACGACCGCCTGGAGGAAGAAATATCCAGAACGGAGGCGGAAATGTCGTCCGGCCGAGAGGCATTAAACCAGGAGACGGTTTTAAAGGGAAACCTGGAGGGCAGAATTAACGTACTGAAAGAACAGATTCACACGGAGGAAATCAACCAGGAGCATCTGGAAAGCCGCAGGCAGGCCATCTGCTCCGATTTGGAGACAAGAGAAGGGCAGCTTCGGGATTATGGGGCCCAGAGAGGGGAACTGGAAGTTCAGGGGGCTCAGGTGGCGGACCGGAACGAGGAGGCCAGGAAAAGGCTGGAGAGCCGGGATGTGGCCATCCGTCTGCTGGAGCAGCAGACCCAGGAGGAGAAGAGCCAGATTATCGGCGCCCTCAATGAGAAGGCGGGCCTGAACGCCAGGCAGCAGCGCTATGAAGCTATGCTGGAGCAGGTGAACCTGCGGCGCAGCGAGGTGAGCCAGAAGCTGTTGAAATACAAAAGCGACGAGTCCGTTCAGGAAGAACAAATCCAGAAGGAGCAGGCCGCCCTGTCCGAGGTGGAGGAGAACCTGAAGGAAACCCGGACTGCCATCACTCAGACGGAAACAGAGCTGGCAGCCGGTGAGGAGGAGCAGAGACGGCTGAACGTGCGTTTGAACCACATTCAGCAGGAGTACCACACCTCCTATACCAAGCTGGAATCCCTGCGCAATCTGGCGGAGCGGTACGAGGGCTACGGCGGCAGCATCCGCCGGGTGATGGAGGTCCGGGACCGGATTCACGGGATTCACGGCGTGGTGGCGGACCTGATTGCGGTGGAGCAGAAGTACGAGACGGCCATTGAAACCGCCCTTGGGGGAAGCATCCAGAATATCGTGACGGACTCCGAGGAGACGGCCAAGCGTCTGATTGAGTATCTGAAAAAGAACCGTTATGGCAGAGCTACCTTCCTTCCCCTGACCAGTGTGAAAAACCGCCAGGGCTTCCGGCAGAAGGAAGTGTTAAAGGAACCGGGGGTTTTGGGCCTGGCCAGCCAGCTGGTTGAGACAAAGGATATTTATCGGGAATTAATCGGCCATCTTCTGGGCCGGGTGGTGGTGGCCGATACCATCGATCATGCCATTGCCCTGGCGAGAAAATACCGCTACAGCCTGCGCATCGTTACCCTGGAGGGCGAGCTCTTAAGCGCCGGCGGCTCCATGACGGGCGGTGCCTTTAAGAACAGCAGCAATCTGCTGGGCCGCCGCAGGGAGCTGGAAGAGCTGGAGGAAGCCTGCAAGAAGGCCATCGGTCAGGTGGAGCAGGTCCAGAAGGAAATCCATATGCGGGAGGAGCTTCAGCGGGAGTTAAAGGAGCAGCTGGAAGCACAGAGAGGGAAGCTTCAGAAGCTGACCTTGGAGGAAAATACCATTCAGCTGAACATTTCCCGCCTGGAGGATAAGAAGCAGGAAATCGCCGGCTCCTATGAGGATTTGTCCCTGGAGCACGGACAGCTGGAGGAGCAGGTCCGGGATATTTCAAACAGCAGGAAACAGCTGGAGGAGGAGATGGGCGCCCTGGAGGAAAAGAGCGCTCTGCTGACCAGGAAGACCGAAGAGCAGGATATCCGCCTGGAGGAGGAAAAGAGGCTCAGAGGGGAAGAAGCGGACGAGCTTTCCAAGGTCCAGCTGGAAATGGCCGGCTTAAAGCAGAAGCTGGATTTCCTTCAGGAAAATGAAAACCGGGTAAAAAGCGAAATCCGGCGTCTGAAGGAGGAGTTTGCCGGTCTGGATACGGGAAAAGAGAGTTCGGAGAGAGCCGTTTGGGAGCGCCGGACGGAAATCGGCCGGATGGAAGAAGAAATCCGGTCCGCCGTTCTCCGGATGGGAGAATTGGAAAAGGAGATTGCCGGAAAAGCTCAGGAGAAAGAGGAAATGGCAAAGCAGCAGAAGGGCTTTTTTGCCAGACGGGAAGAAATCTCCGCCAGGCTTTCCGCTTTGGACAAGGATTTGTTCCGCATCCAGGCACAGGAGGAAAAGCTGGAGGAACGGCTGGAACAGTCTGCCTCCTATATGTGGAGCGAGTATGAGCTGACTTTTTCCACGGCCCAGGAGCTTCGCAGTCCGGAATACGATTCCCTGCCGGAGCTGAAGCGGCAGATTGACGGGTTAAAGGGCAGCATCAAGGCCCTGGGAAACGTGAACGTCAACGCGATCGAGGACTACCGGGAGGTGTCGGAGCGGTACGAGTTTATGAAGACCCAGCACGAGGATTTGACGGCTGCCAGAGCGGAGCTGGAGAAGATTATTCTGGAGCTGGATTCCGGCATGCGCCGCCAGTTTTCCGAGAAGTTTGGCCAGATTCAGGCAGAGTTTGACAAGGTGTTTAAGGAGCTGTTCGGCGGAGGCCGGGGAACCCTGGAGCTGATGGAAGGGGAGGATCTTCTGGAAGCGGGTATTCAGATTATTGCCCAGCCTCCGGGCAAGAAGCTGCAGAATATGATGCAGCTCTCCGGAGGAGAAAAGGCCCTGACCGCCATTTCCCTGCTCTTCGCCATCCAGAACCTGAAGCCCTCCCCATTTTGTCTGCTGGATGAGATTGAGGCGGCTTTGGACGATTCCAATGTGGACCGTTTCGCGGGATATCTGCACAAGCTGACGAAGAACACCCAGTTTATCGTCATCACCCACCGGAGAGGGACTATGGTTTCCGCCGACCGCCTCTACGGAATCACCATGCAGGAGAAGGGCGTGTCCACTCTGGTTTCCGTAAACCTGATCG
>ERZ1643247.3809-NODE-3809-length-10332-cov-69.087088_pt1 | contig 10332 bp, 12 predicted proteins | sample MGYA00579264_ERZ1643247 | MGnify/ENA primary metagenome ERZ1643247 (study PRJEB29033, sample SAMEA4952262) | chicken gut metagenome | biome: Broiler Chicken; feature: Gastrointestinal Tract; material: Caecum | place: Ireland | collected 2018 | study: Broiler... | reverse complement strand
TTAATCCAGAGGTCATGCGGGAGGAAAGCGCACAGCGGCAGCGTGTCAGCCACAAACTGAAGCTTTGTCCGGAGCACTATTTACCAGTCATTGAGGGCGCAATCGACGGAGCGCTGAAAATTAAACAATCAGCGAAAGAAACGGAGGGTGTGTGAGCACCCTCTGTTTTCGTTTTCCTAGGGCGGCTCTGCCGCCCTTTTCTTTTTGAAAAATCCGGGATTTTGCGGGCAGATAAAGGTGTTTCCGGCATTGTATTTACGGGGGAAGGAGCGTAGAGCAAGCACAGCAAGTGTGGCCACACTTGCGAATTTTGCTTTAGGGAACCCCTTCCCCCTAAACACAAAATTGCTTGTTGGGATACTCCCAAACCCTTTTGCAGAAAGGACGATGTCGCCCTATGGCAAATCGCAGACGCCCCATCATCCTGCGCTGCCCGGTAACAGTGGAAGAACGCACCTTGATTGAGCAGAAAATGGCCCAGCTCCAGACAAAGCGGATCGGCGCCTACCTGCGGAAGATGGCGATTGACGGATATATCATCCAGGTGGACACCAGGGACATTAAGGAGATGAACAAACTTCTGTCCGCCATTGGCCGGAACATCAATCAGATCGCCAAGCGGGTCAACGCCGGAGGCCCCACCTATCAGGCCGATATGGAGGAAATCCGGGAAAGGCTGGATCAGATATGGCAGTTACAAAGACGCATCCTATTAAGTCAACGCTGAAAGCGGCCATTGACTATATCTGCAATCCCGACAAGACGGACGGTAAGCTGCTGGTGTCCTCCTTCGGCTGCGCCGCCGAGACCGCCGACATTGAATTTGAATGGACACGCCGCCATTCCATCGACAAGGGCACACACCTGGGCCGCCACCTGATCCAAGCCTTTGAGCCTGGGGAGGTCTCCGCCGAGGAAGCCCATGAGATCGGGATGCAGTTGGCAAAAGAAATATTGGGTGGCAAGTACGAGTTTGTACGTAACCGCTCCATAATCCCCCGTACAGCAAAAGAAAAGAGCCCTGGAAATGGGGCTCGGAAGGGGTGAACTCATTTGAGCTTGCAATAGTCGGGCAAGGTTTCCGCCCAGGGCAGCAGCGGGGTCAGTTGTTCTTCAGCAGGATTTTCGCCCAGTTTGGGCAGTTCCTGCAGCAGGAACAACAGGTAACCAAAGGGATCGAGGCCGTTGCGTTTGGCCGTCTCCATCACGCTGAAGCAAAGAGCACTGGCATCGGCTCCTTTGGCGGTATCGCAGAACAGAAAGTTTTTGCGGGCCGTCACAAAAGGCTTCACGGTGCGCTCAGCAAGATTGTTGGTCAGTTCCAGGCGGCCATCCAGAAGCACGGCGTTCAGGGCATCCTTCTGGTTGAGGGAGTAGTTTTTCGCCTTGCTCAGTGCGGTTCCCTCCGCCGCTTCGAAACTGTCCAAAAGTGCCCAATATTGTTCCAGCAGCGGCCGGAGCTTTTGCTGCCGCAAATCAAACCGGGCCTGCGGGGATTCATCCTTCCACGCCTGCTCCAGGGCAAACATCTCTTCAATCAGTCCAAACGCTGCTTCGGATCTGCTTGCCTGTACCGGCTTGCCGTCCACAAAGCAATCCACCCATTTGCGACGTGCATGGGCCCAGCAGCCCACATGGGTCACGGAATCCAGACAATGGTAACCCGAATAGCCGTCGGTCTGGGTGTAGCCGGAGAAGCCCTGCAGCATCTCTCTGGCTACCCGGCCTGAACGGCTGGGACTGTACTGGTACAGTGCGATTTTCTTTTCGGCGGAACAGAACACCCACATCTGGGACATCTGTTTGGATTCCCGACCATCTTCTTTCAGGACATGGACGCGGGTTTCATCCACATTCACAATGTCCTGCCGCAGCAGCTCCTTGCGAAGCAGCTCATACAACGGCTTGAACCAACGGGCGCTGCGGATCACCCAGTTGGCCATGGTATTGCGCCGCAGTTCTACCCCCTGGCCCTTCCAATAGGCCTCCTGGCGATACAACGGCACTCCGTTCTGGAACTTCTCCTGCATCACATAGGCTACCGTCGAGGGTGCCGCCATGCTTTTCTTCATCACCGGTACCGGTGCTTGGGCCTGCCGGATATAGCTTTCTCCGGTCTGCGCTTCGCAGTGGGCACACTTGTAGCTGGCAGCATAGTAATCCACCACATACACCTGGGCCGGGACAATCACCAGTTCAGAGCGGACAAACTTTTCCCCGATCCGTACCATAGCGCTACCGCACTTGGCACAGATCTGTTCCTGCTCCGGCAGTTCGCAGACCACCTTCTTGCGTTTCAGCCCTTCGGTCAGTTCTTCCTTGGTTCGCTTGGCTTTCCGGGCATGTGCCTTCACCGGTGTCGTTTTCCCCGGTTCCGGCGCAGACGCGTCGCTGCAGACCTCCGCTTCATTGAAGAAGTCCAGCTGTCGGGCATCTACATACTGGATCTGCTCACTGGACTGCCCAAACATCCGTTTGCGCATCTTCACCAGCTGTTCGTTCAGAGACTGCATCTTCACCAGCTGCTTCTCCAACTGCTGGTTTTTCTGCTCCAGCGACCGGATATATGCCGCCACTTCCGGCGGAAGATTTTTTGTGTCCAGATTCATGGCGGCGCTCCTCCCGGGTGAATTTTCTGTTTCCATTATACCGGGAAAAGAGCCTGCACGCCAGCAAAAACCACCTTTCCAAGGTGAGAAATTCCCGGTGGAAAACCGCGGCATTTCCGGCAGAATATTCCCCGAAAATATCTTCCTCTGTGGAAATCACACCAGCTTTTTCGGACGCCCGGGACGGATCGCCCTGGGCTGCTCAATGTTCAGCCCCTGCATGAGCCAGGTGAACTGCTCCCAGGTCAGCGGCTTTACCTCCTGAGCGTTCCGCGGCCACTGGTAGCGACCATTGTCCAGCCGCTTGTACAGCAGCACAAACCCATCCGGTTCCCACAGCAGGGCCTTCAGCCGGTCACACCGTTTGCCGCAGAACAGAAACAGACTGCTGGAATAGGGGTCTATCCCAAAGTTCTGCTGCACGAATGGCACCAGACTGTTCAGGCCCTTGCGCATATCTGTGTAACCGCAGACAATGTAGATGTTTCTGGCCTGCCGGATGTCCCCCAGCATCTCAGACCAGCTCCTTTACCAGGCTGGCCAGATAGTCAGCCGGTGTGTTTCTGGGTAGACGAATGTGGATATTGCCAGTTCGGATCTCGATGCCTTCTTCGCAATCCGCAGGTTCAGCCTTTGCCAGAGCCGTCCCTGCGTTCCAATGGGAAGCTTGTTCCGGCAGTTCCACCTGCACCGGCACGATCTCCTGCGGCACTAAAAGTTCTCCGGCCAATTCATCCCGAAGCTGTTTTTGCCACCGCATGAAGGTGGAATAGCCAATGCCGTTCTCTGCGCACCACTCCCGCTTGCTTTTTCCGCTGTGCACACACTCCTGCACGACCTGCAGGCAACGCTGCTTCTTCAGGTTTGCGTATTCGTTTCCCATTTTACCGCTCCCATTGTGAGACTTCTGGGACTTCTGAGATTTTTGCGACTCCTTGGACTTTTGAGCCCGCATTTCTCATTTGTCTCATTTTCCCTATTGTCTCACATCCGCCCGTCCTTCGGTAGCCGGGGGATTATGGAGCGGTTACCGTCGATCCACGCCATGAGCTTATCTCGGGGGAGAATAATGCGGCTGCCCAAGGTGATGGTGGGAAAATCCTTCCGGTGAACTACCTCGTAAGCATGGGCCAGTCCGATGCCTAACACACCGGCTACATCCTGTATAGTCAGCATCAGAGGGAGTTCGTTAAACGAGTTATACTTGGATCGTTTCATTGAATTCCTTTCTACCCTTCCGTAACACCTTCTTCGCCGAGAGCCAGAAGGTATACGAGGCCACACAGGCTGCCGGCTACCCGCTGTTCACACTGGTGGCTACCAGCGATTTGGACTGGAACCACGACATGGCCCCCCCTGGGATAGTCACTCGCATTCAAAAATGCGGGGCGCGGACGACTATCTTCGCCTCCTGACCGGAGAAATCATCCCAGCGGCAGAGAAAGAGGTCAACGAAGCCGCTCATTGGCGAGGCATCGCCGGATACTCGCTGGCCGGATCATATGTACTTTTATTTGGGGGATAAGGAGAGCAAAACTCGAAACCCGGTTCTGCGGAGTGTTCGACGAACACGGAGGAGATTCAATCGTTTTATCAGAATAAGGGTATCGACACGGTACTCCAGTTGAACCTAGTCAACCACTTTGTCCAGAGTGCAGAATGCACCTCTGCCGGTATCCCCTAGATGTTGAAACCGGTAAGCCTGTTGGGCTGAATGTTTACCGTTACATAGTATTTTATTTGAAAAGAGGATATAAAATGAACAGACAAGAAGAGTTGTTTTTTTCTGCGCTAACAAAAGACAGAGCGGAAAGTGCAGACACACTTGAAAAGCCATCCATGCGCGGCATCAAAAACAGCGTAGTGGAGAAATATTCTGATCAAGCTCATTTTATCTACGAATTGTTACAGAATGCAGATGATGCAAATGCTACAGCTGCAAGATTTGTGCTGGAGCCCAACCGATTAATTTTTGCACATAACGGCACAAGGCATTTCTCCGTTTCTGACCCTACAAAGGAAGATGAGGATTCATCTTTTGGACAATTGGGAGATATTAACGCTATTACATCTATTGCGAATTCCAACAAGACCGAAGCCTCTATTGGTAAATTCGGTGTTGGATTTAAAGCCGTGTTCCAATATACCTCTACGCCTTACATTTATGATCCTGAATTTCGATTCAGAATCGATCGATTCATTGTTCCAACTCCGGTAGATGATGATTTTCCTGGGCGCAAGAGAGATGAAACACTTTTTGTTTTTCCGTTTGATCATCCTGACAGAAATGAGAAAGAATCCTATGAAGACATCTCAGATAAACTGAAAAATCTCTCGTTTCCGCTACTGTTTCTATCAAATTTGAAGGAAATTGAATTTGAGTTCAGCAATACTATCGGCTTATATGGAAAGAGCATTAAAAGGACTCTTACTTACGACAATACGAGCGCAGAGCATATTTGCTTGACGCAAAATTCTAGTGATGAACTATATGATGAAAATCTTTGGCTCTTTTCCCGACTGGATGATCATCAGCGGCGATATTCGGTCGGCTTTTTCATGGATTCCAATGGGCATTTGAAGCCTGTCAATGAGCCGGCCTTTTGCTTTTTCCCAACAAAGGAGGTTACGGAACTCAACTTTATCCTTCATGCCCCTTTTCTGCTCACAGACAGCCGTGAAGGGATTCGCGCAGGTGTAGCGCATAACGGTGAGATGATACAGCGTTTGGCAACTCTTGCGGCTGACGCTTTCGAGTATCTACGAGATATTGGTGAGGAATCATCTGTGCATTTAATCGAGGATAATATTGTTCGGATTATCCCTGTAGATCCACAAAAATTCAGTTCGCCTTCTGATAAGCGCAGAATTTCGTTCCTGCCCTTTTATCAAGCGATTAAAGAAAAATTCGGAACCGCTGATTTGTTGCCTTCGACAGAAGGGTATGTATCTTCGAAAGATGCCTACTGGTCAGCGGTGCCTCAATTGCCGCAATTGTTTTCTAATTCCCAGCTGGCAGATATTACTGGCAATGAAAATGCACACTGGGTATTTGCAACACTGAGTCGCGATGAAACGCAAAGAAATAATAAGGCCCTCTTTTCATATATCGATTCTATAGTGCGCGCGAATATCAATGAAGATACGATTATCAGCGGCCGCTTCAAGGGACCTTTCTATAAACCCGCAGAAAGCATCCCTGGGATTTCTACGCATTTTATAGAAAAGCAGACTTTTGAATGGCTACATAAATTCTATAGGTGGCTGTCAGAGACAAAACACAGAACAGAAATTTCTGCTAAGAAGCCTGTCTTCTTGGACCAGAACGGAAATGCTGTAGCTGCCTTTGACAATGAAAAGCAGCTTATTCTATTTCTTCCGGCAGATAATATCGAAGGCTATACTGTTGTTCACCCAGAACTTCTCAAAAATCCGGAAACCAAGCAATTTATAACTGATATTGGAATAAAACAACCTTCTCTCAAAGACCAAATTTATAATATTATCCTTCCCCAATATAAAAAAGGCGAAAAAATAGATACTGATTCACACTTTTTGCTGTTTTTCAAGTATTATTGCAAGTGTTCGAATGACGAGGTTCACGAATTCATTAATTTAATCAAAAACTATCCATTCCTAAGATTTTATGAGGGTGGACAAGCGTATCGAACTACGGCAGCTCAACTTTATTTACCGACACCAAATCTAAAACGGTATTTTTTGAGCAAACCTTCAACGCGATTCATTGATTATGATAGATATGTAGATCTTGTTGGCGCCAAACAAGAAAAATTTTTAATTTCTTTTTTTAGTGAGTTGGGTGTAAAAACAAGTCCCATCACATATGAGATTACTTGCTTCAGAGTCACTGCCATCCGAAATTGATGTTCAGGTGGGCACTATTCACGGTTTTCAGGGCGATGAGTGTGACATTATTTTTGCCGTATTTAACACGCCTCCCTCTATTTCAGGTTCCAAGCAGATGTTTCTAAACAAGCGGAACATTATTAATGTTTCCATAAGCCGCGCAAGAGATTACTTGTTCATTGTAATGCCGGATGACAATACAGAGGGCATTTCAAATCTGCGCCTTGTAAAACGAGTTGAAAATCTGATCCGCGATACGGATGTCTGGAATGAGTTCCTGTCTCCATCGCTTGAAAGCTTGATGTTTGAAGATCCCAATTATATAGAAAATAATGTATTTTCTACTGGTCATCAAAGCGTTAATGTTTATGGATTACCTGAAAAGCGTTATGAGGTTCGTACCGAGGACAATGCTGTTGATATTCAGATACATAGAGATGCTCCCAAAACTGTTATATTGTCAACAGAACAACCGTCAACATCGTCCGGAGGCGTTTCCGATGTGCCAACGATATAGCTTTGCCAGAGCATCAAAACACCTCATCAGAGTAAAAGTGCGTTGCAAATTGAGGAAGCTTCTTTGAAAAACAGTCTTCACTTTCGCCTCACCAAAGCTTCAACTGTCTTAAAGCCGAATAATTAGAAGAGCCCTGCTGAGTAGGTGGCAGCGGTTGCCAAGCCTGATCCGGGAGGGATCTTCTTAATGTTAGTTCAATGGGCACTTTGTATTCGGGACAGTACAATAGGTGGGCCTGTCTGGCAATCCAGTCAAGCAGAGAGGGCGGTCTACTCGCCCCTCAGTATCTCCGTGCCAGCGTTCATACGTTTATTTTTTGTTTATGCTGCGCAATTCCTGCGCCCCTCCTCTAAGACGATCCAGCCTGCCATTGCCCCTCAAACCGGGCGGAATATCTTTTGATTCACAGAATCCAATCCCACACAAATCCCAAAAGACAAAAGGCTTCCTTGAAACAAGCAGGGCGAAAGAGTATTAAAGAGGAATTGCCGGAACAGAGGAAAGGGCCAAAGAGGGTGGTAAAGTGCCTGTTGAAGGGTTCGACACACATCTGGGAGCAGGAGGCCCCGGGGGGCGAGTCCCTGCACTCCGACCACCTTACGCAGAAAACTGCCATTTCAGGCGGTTTGATAGCGTATAATCAAGTCCGCAAAAGCAAATAAGAAATAGATAAGCCATTAGGGCTCCTGTAAAATGAAAGTTGCCTAGACAATCACAATACAAAGGAGAAAACCCTAATGGCTCAAAAGAATCATACCACAAATCTGAACGAATTGCTACTGCAATGCGTAGCGCAGCCGGACCCCATGCTGAGTATGCTGGAATGGCTGTGTAGCCAGCTCATGGAAGCCGAAGTAAGCCAGCAGCTGGGGGCGGAGAAAAGCGAGCGCTCCGAAAGCCGCAGTGGGTATCGCTGTGGCTACCGGCCTCGCCGACTGGATACGCGGATGGGCACCATGTATCTCATGGTCCCGAAGGTGCAGCACGGCGGCTGCATCCGTACATCTCATGCGTAATATTCTGGCGCATATTCCTCACAAAGACAACTTTGCCCAGAATCTCAAGACTATCTGGTTGGCCCCCACCAGAGAACAGGCTCGCAGGCTGGCTGAAGAAATCTGCAGACAGTACGAGCACCGTTTTCCCAAAGCCATTTGTTTCCTGGAAGACGGTTTGGTGGACTCTTTGTCGTTTTAGGCTTTTCCACAGCTGGATGCACGAAAGATTTCTTCCACCAACGTGCTGGAACGTCTGAACCGGGAGATCCGCCGCCGCACCTGTGTGGTAGGCAGCTTCCCGGACGGCAACTCTGCCCTTATGCTTGTCTGTGCCCAGCTGCGCCATGTGGCTGGCCCCCAGTGGGGCAACAAGAGGCACATGAACATGAAGCACCTAGAGGTCGCCTTTGAGGATGCCTCCATTGCCAGCTGACTTCATTCACACCAGGTTCGGCAAGCCAAAGTGTGAAAAATCCTTGACACTACCCTATCGACACAGTGCCCACCGGAAAAGAAGCTGCAATTATGGAAGCACTAGTTTTTCTTCTCCTCTACTCACGAATAATTCGGTATATCGTGATGAAATTTATCAGAATATACTTAGATGTGTCTTAGTTATATTAACGTTTGAACACCCAGTACAGCGCTTTCTAAAAACGTTTCACCATTCTACCTATTCAATCGTTGGTATGGTCTTTGTCTTCTGAGTTCTGCTGGGGCTTGCCCATCATTTGTGAAAGAAGTCCGGCTGCTTTGGCCCACTCTACTTGCCCAGTCATAATTTGGTTATTCATTGCAAGCTGTTGATCTAATCCTTCCGGATAATATGGATTTTGAATTACATCCCATGTGATTTTATCTTTATATCCGAGATCATTTGCCATTAGCTCCAACAGTTTACATTCCTCACGATATTGTTCCTCTCTTGCTACGTCTTTTTTGCATTTAGAGCGCCAGATGCCAAGCTGGTTCCTGATCTCTTTGTTATCGGTAAAAACAATATCAATAGAATTAATGGCATTTACTGCCTCTAAAGCTGCCCACCCGGTAATACGGCGAGTCATGAGACACTGAAATATTTGCATCTTATCTTTTCTTTTTTGGGTCCTTTCCTGAAGATATTGGCCTACTATTACAGCAACAACAGGAATAAGTAGCACCGCAATCAGGTTGAGAACCGCCATTATTTTTTCAAAGGTAGTCATTATTCGTTTTCCTCCTTCTCTTCCGCTTGATATTCAGGGAAAATATCCATAATGTCTCCGACATTGACTTTTAATACGCCACAGATTTTTCCCAACGTCTCCAGAGTCACTTCTTCATCACGGTTCAGTTTTGTCATGGTGTTGGGGGCAATTCCCGCTGCACGGCGCAGATCCGCCTTGCTCATCTTCCGGTCAATGAGAAGTTTCCAAAGTTTGTTATACGAGATGACCATGAGGGATACCTCCATCAGAGAATTCAACCGTTTTATTATACCAGATATGGGGGCTTAGGACAATCGTTTTTCGCACCCCAATACGAAAATCTCCAATCAAGACCGCGGGTTCCATGTATGTTTTCCCAGACGTCGCCGAACAAAAACAGGCACAGAAATCTACCCGCCACCCAAGCAAATTTCCGTACCTGTATTACCTATTCGAAATCAGATTTTAAAACACCGCAAGAAAACTTTCCTCATCTTTCATCAGAGAATGCAAAAAAGTCCTTGAGTTGGCCTTACCCGATGTGATGGTTAAGAGAGATTATACTGTGACTATAAGCGTGGCCATCATCTTTTATGAAATAATCAAGAACGGGCACCCCCAAAAAAGGCGCCCCGTTGTTAATGATTCACACGTGAAGTACACATCTACAATCTCTTTCAAAAAATACTTTGTCATAAAATCTGTACACTCGCTCAGCGTATATAAGTCTAATTTTCCCGAATCACTACAATTGTCACCGCAATCTTTTTAACTTTTCGCAAATTTCGCCTGTGGAAATCTCATTTCACGGGCCATTTCCAAAACACTTTTTCCTTCTCGGCAAAGCTGTGCAAGTTTATGTTTTTCTTCATTCTCTGCCTGCTCTCGAAGGAGGCGCGCTTGTTCAGATAAAATTTCTTTCTTCTCTTTGCGTTTCTCCGGTGAGCGCTCATGTGCCTTTGTCGTATATGATTCCAAAGAGCAATGCTCCAGAACGATACGCAATGCTTCCTGCACGGTTTCATTTGCACAGACGTCATTATCGTCCAATGCTTGCCCTGATATTGGGTTGACTCCTAAACTGAGATTTTCAACTATTGTGCGCGCCATGAGATCGTCCATATCGCCGATGGAGCCCGTCGGCTCCGGAGGGA
>ERZ1643247.3808-NODE-3808-length-10333-cov-5.601284_pt1 | contig 10333 bp, 17 predicted proteins | sample MGYA00579264_ERZ1643247 | MGnify/ENA primary metagenome ERZ1643247 (study PRJEB29033, sample SAMEA4952262) | chicken gut metagenome | biome: Broiler Chicken; feature: Gastrointestinal Tract; material: Caecum | place: Ireland | collected 2018 | study: Broiler... | reverse complement strand
TTCGCATACCGAAACCGCGAATTTTGGTGCAAGGGATATTATGTGGATACGGTACGTTTGGCGGGACCTGGCTTTCGGACTACGTTCCCAACCGTTTGGGCGGGTTTATAGAAACGTCAGCCGAAGAAGACCGCGCGGAGGCGGAAAAAGCATATAAAAACGTTTATTTGCCCGAGTACGGCAAAGATACCGACCGCACGGGTCAGGCGCCTGTATGCTTTGAAGAATTCTATACAAATGAGTGGCAGGATGGCGAGTATAGAGAATATCTGCGTTCAAAGCTAAAAGGATCGGCGGCGCGGCCGGAGAAACAAAAGCCGGATTGTCCGCTCATCGGTGAGGACGGAAACATCTTTAACCTTATCGGCATTGCCGCACGGACATTGAAACGGAACGGAATGGCGGAGGAAGCGAAAGAAATGACGGCTCGTGTGCAATCGAGCGGGAATTATTATGCCGCGCTCGGGATAATCGGTGAGTACGTCAATATCACTTCTGCCGAAGATTCCGAAGATGCGATGTGCATGAAACAGTAAAATCAGAAAGAAAAAAACAAGCGGTATCGATCGTTTCCGAAGAGACGGTCGGTACCGCTTTCTCTTTTCGAAACGGTTCCGCAAAAGAGAGGTGACAGACATCAAAACACCTGTATCAAGAGTGGGGAACAAGACGGCAATACTCCACATTCTGTATGCCGTATTCCCGATGCGTTACGGCAGGTTTATCGACGTGTTCGGCGGATCGGGCAGCGTACTGCTCGGCAATCCCAGCCCTCCGCCGTTCGAGGTCTACAACGATTTCGACCGAAACCTCGTCAACCTGTTCCGCTGTATGAAAGAGCGGACAATGGCGACCATCCGCGAACTCGGTTTTTGCAATCTCAATTCCCGCGAGGATTTCAACGCCATACGGGAATTTTTCGAGAGGGAAGAATTTGCGGACGAGCATCTTGGCGAGGAACTGCTTCTTACCAAACTCATGCTTCCTCCGCCGGAATCGGAGGAACTGAAAGAACTGCGGACGCGCATCGCGGGCGAGTATGACGTGCGCCGCGCGGCGATGTTTTTGAAACTCCTGCGTTACAGTTATTCGAGCGGCGGCAAGTCGTATGCCTCGCAGCCGTTCGATCTGCGGCGGTTGTTTTCCCTGATACGGGAACTGGAAAACCGTATGGCGAACGTGGTGATTGAGAACCAAGACTTTGCAACACTCGTAAAACACTACGACCGGCCGGATGCGTTCTTCTACGCGGATCCGCCGTACTATACGAGCGAGGACATGTACGACACGGAATTCGGTTGGAACGATCATTTGCGCCTGCGCGATTCGCTTGCGAACGTAAAGGGGAAATTCCTGCTCTCGTATAACGACTGTAATGAAATACGGGAATTGTACGACGGCTTTGCCGTCTTCGACTTTTCGCGCATCCATTCGATGGCGCAGCGGTATTCGGCGGGAAAGGAATTCAAGGAACTGCTTATCGGGAACTATGACCTGTACGAGCGTGAGCGCAGCAGGCCGCGGCAGATGTCTATGTTCCGGAACGATTTCGACTATGAAAAAATTTTGAGGGAGTGTATATTATCATGCAAGATAAAAAACTGAACTATGTACTGTTATCTGTCCCAGTGGAAGCATTGGAAGACGCGGGCATAAAACAGGGGAGTTTGTTGGAGATAACGGCGGAAGAGAACAAGATAACCATCCGCACGGTGGAAGATATCGGCGACTACGTCTGCGACGGGGATTGTGAGCATTGTCCCGTCAGTGAAACGGATTGCGATGGCAACTGCGCGGCATGTCCGTGTAAGGGCAAATGCGAAGATGCGGAGGAAAGAGAATGAAAAAGATATACAGGATACTTGGCAGAAGGGGAAGAATCACGATCCCGTATGAGATACGGCAGCGCGTGGGGTTTAAGCGGGACGAGGTGTTGTCGTTTACGGAATCGGAGGACGGGCAGGCGGTGACCGTCCGCAAAGAGCGTATCTGCGATTGTCAAAAATCGGGGCAGGCGGGTACGGGAAATGAGGTGACGCTGTACGATTTTCTGAACGGCCTTTCGCCGGAACAGCAGCGCGCTGCGCTCATTCACCTGTCGGTGAAATGGGCGGAATCGCAGGGAGGAAAGGGAGATGCCGAAGCATAAACCGCTGTATACCTATTCGCGTCGGGAGGCGGAACGGTTGGGAGAGTTAAACGAGTGGGTGGAGAGTTTCGCGGAGAACTGTACCTGCGCCCGCGCTATCGAGCGGGCTATCACGGACGGGTACGGGGACAACCGCCTGGACAAAGACAGCGCGGAGAAGGTCATTAGGGAATTCGGGTTCGACCGCGTGAATTGGGTGCTTGCCAATACGATCAGCGAGGGGGAACAGGACGGCAGGTACAGCCGGGAGAATAAAGCGTGGGCGAAAAAATTTGCCGTACCGAAAGATTTGAATTTTAAGAACTATAATTTTGCGGTACAGTCGCATCCGGGCCTGGTCGATCTTTTCACGAACCTTACGCGCAAGGCATGGCAGAGCCTCGGACTGTACGAGGACGCGCAATGTTATCCCGAAAAACTGGATTTTACGGGGAAAATTGTGGCGATCCGTCCGGACGCGCTCATAGACGAATATAAGAGCGCGGATTACCAGTTGTTTTACGCGAGCGGCGGCAACGGCTGCCGCCCGGACGCGCTCGGCAGGAAAGTGTTCGGGCGGTTCGTAAAGGACGGGGAAAATGCGTGCTTTTACCGCAGCGAGATACAGGGCGTGGTCAAGCTCGAACTTCTGCCCGATTGGGCGAAGGAAAAACAGGCGGAGTGGTCGTCGCATTTGCCGCAGGGGGAAATGTATATGGAGGAAACACAGTGAGGTTAAAAGTATATCAGATCGTTCCCGAACGGGATAAACAGAACGTGAAATTCACGGGCTTGGACGAGTTGGAGAAATATCAGGGCAGCAAAGCGGTGGATGCGTCGTTATACGAAGAAGTCTTTGACGGCGACGTGGACAGGAACACTTTGGAAGGAATATACGAGCTATTCAATACAGGCATACCGCCGCTGCACAGAGGGCACTCGATGTCGGTATCGGACGTAGTCAAGACGGATGACGGGTTTTACTATTGCGACAGATTCGGGTTTCAAAAGACGGACTTCGACGAATCCCTTGCAACAAAGCAAAAGAAACTCATGCGCGTCGTGTATGTGGAGCCGGGCAAGCCTGCGTATGCGGCAGAGATCGAGAATTCGCTCCGCAGCCTGCAGCGGGCGGTGGGCGGATATATCCAAACGGTATCGAACGGAGACGGAACGGTTATCGTCTGCAACGAAGAAGGTAAACTCAACAGCCTGCCGCCAAACCGCAGGATAGCGGACGGAGCAGACATACTTGTCGGGAATTTTTTCGTGGTCGGGGAAAAGGGTACGAGTTTCCGCTCCCTCACGGATAAAGAAACAGAAAAATACTTGGCTCGGTTTGCCGAGCCGGAAGAAATTACGGACGAGGAGGTGAAAGCGAGTATCTGCGCGAAATTTATTCCCGAATAAGAGAATGAAAGAGCAGCGTGGCGGTGACGGGGCATGAAGAAAAAAGTATATATCTGCGCCCCGCTCGGCGGAAACGTAAAGGAAAACCTGCGGCGCGCGAGCCTGTTTGCAAGGTATGCTCTGTTGAAGGATACAGCGCCCGTTGTGCCGCATTTCTATGCGCTGTGCCTGAATGACGGCGATCCGAAGGAGCGCGAAATCGGAATGAGCGCAGGGCAGAGCCTTTTGTGGTTCTGCGACGAGATGTGGATATTCGGGGACGAGATCAGCGCGGGAATGGAGGAGGAAATACGTTTCTGCAAGAATATGAAGATAAAAACAAGAAGGATCCGGGGGAAGGAATTGGAGAAAATCATCGGAGGTGCATGAAAGGAAAATGAACAAAAGGTATTGGAAGATACTCATCGTCGCGGTGATTTTGGCGGCGCTCGCGGCATTTCTGTCCGTATCGATGATCGGTGCGGCGGCAGCGGAATCGGGCGACGTCGCGGGCGCGGTGGAGGATACCTGGAAATCGGCGCAGGGTCAGATCAAGGAAGTGGTGAACAACGTCGTGTTCCCCGTGGTGGACATGATTCTCGCCATACTGTTCTTCGTCAAACTTGGAACGGCGTACTTCGATTACCGCAAGCACGGACAATTCGAGTTTGTAGCGCCGTGCATTCTGTTTGCGTGTTTGATATTCACGCTGACGGCGCCGCTGTATATCTGGGATATTATCGGATAGGAGGTGCGGCATGAACTTCTTTGAAAAAGAAATGCGGGAGATGTTTGAAAACAAAGACCTCTTGCAAGACGCCAAATTCTGCGGCAAGATGATGCTGGCAAAGCTGGACGAAGAACTGCGTTTGAAACTGTTATTTGTGACGATGGGCTATGCCGACAATTATGAAGCGATCAAGGCTACCGTTCTGAAACGCGACGAAGGTGCGGTGGATTGCCATATATTCAGATTTTCGGATATTATCGGATATAAAAGTAAGTATACGTCGGAGAAGGTAAAACCATATATGTGGGAATGCGGCGAACGGTCGTGTTGGTATACGCCTGTAAGTAGTGCGGAAAAGCAACAAATCGCGCAGACAGTCTTGGAATATGCAGGAATGTTCATATCGCCCAATATGGAACAGCAGATGTAAAGGAGGAACGACGATGTTCGATTGGTTGGGTGAAATCGTCGACGGGATAACGAATGCGATCATGAACGCATTTGCGGGGATAGGTTCGGTCATATCCAATACTATCTGGTCGACGATGATGAATTGGCTGTACGAGACGGTATTCAACGCGATAGCGGATTTCTTTTCGAGAATGGGTAGCATGGGCGCGGAGATATTCGACCTGTCGTGGGTACAGGCAACGGTAAAACTATTTACGCTGTTCGGCTGGGCATTGTTCGCGGCAGGCGTGGTGGTAGCGGCATTTGATCTTGCGATCGAATATCAAAACGGGCGCGCGAATATCAAGACGACTGCATTGAATATCCTTAAAGGCTTTTTTGCCTGTTCGCTCATAGGAATCGTGCCGATAGAGCTGTACAAATTTTGCATCTCTTTGCAGAACACGTTTGCGGGCGACCTTGCGGGGTTGATATCGGGCGGGAAGGCGACAAGTATAGCAGATCAAAGCATGTATATTCTGCAAAACAATTTCGCGGAACAGATGCTTGCGGGAAATCTTTTCAATCTGCTCACGCTCATAGCCTTCGCATATTGCGTGGTGAAAGTATTCTTTCAAAATATAAAGCGCGGCGGGATACTGCTCGTGCAGATGTCGGTGGGTTCCTTGTATATGTTTTCGGTGCCGCGCGGGTATTCGGACGGATTCACGCAATGGATGAAACAGGTCGCGGCGATATGCCTTACTGCATTCATGCAGACGACGCTCTTATTCTTGGGGTTGATGACATTCACGGACAATATGTTGTTGGGACTCGGCATCATGCTTGCGGCGAACGAGGTGCCGCGGATCGCGCAGCAGTTCGGATTGGACAGTTCGGCGAAGTTCAATCTCATGAGCGCGGTACACGCCACGACGACGGCGATCAATCTTTCGAGAACGGTAGCGCGGGCAGGCAAATAAGGAAGAAGGCATGAAAAGAAACAATGAATTGGAAACAAAGGACCTGCGCATTGACGATTTGGAGGCGGATGACGAGTGGCTGCAGGTTATCGTCGCGCATATGGAAACGTGGTTCGACGTCGATAGAAAGTTTCATTTGGATATCAATGCGCAGGATAGCACATGGCTGAACATGACTGTGTTTTTTAATCCTTATAAAGACACAATCAGTATTCTGTGTGAGATTGATAGCGATGAAGGAATCGAGGAGTTTTACTATGAGCCGACGAGAAACGAAAAGGAGCTGATAAAGGATATGATAGAACTGAAACTGCAGATTGAGTGCGACCAGTCGCCGAGAGAGTTCTGCGAACAGTATTTTAATGAAAACTTGGAGGGGATAAAACAATGACGCATTATCTGTACCCGAAGAATCTGAAAGCAAAGGCAAACCTGTGGCTGTGGGGGATGCGGGATTTCCTTATTCTGTGTGTTCTGGCGGTAGTATCGGTCATCATGCTCGTAGAATTCGGCTGGCTGATACCGGCAGCCATAGCGCTGTGCTTTGCGTTTCTCACGATCCGAAAGGAAGATATGACCGTACTCGATTATATCCGGTACGCGGTCAAATACTTTCTGACCGACCAGCAATATTACGAATGGAGGGAGTGATTTTTCCATAAACGCTTGACAATATTTCGGTATGCCGATATAATGATACCCGTAGGGTAAAATACAAATGCGATTGAACGAGATCATACAAGAAAAGGGAATCACAAAATATCGGCTTGCGAAGGAAAGCGGAGTGCCGCACGCAACGCTGAACGATTTATGCAGCGGAAAGACGCGGATAGAGAAATGTTCGGCGGAAACGCTGTATAAATTGGCGCAGGCGCTGGATGTCCCTATGGAGGCGTTAATGGAAAAATCGAAGGAAACGAGGGCGGAAGAGGAACGGATCCGTGCCTATGAATACGGCCTGCCCGAGTATTTGCAGCACGATTTGGACGCATATAAGGAAGGCTTGAAAAACGGCTCGACGCTTATGGACTGTTTATGGGGTGAACTGTACGGGAGCATCAACATTGCAGAAATCAACGACGGGGCGATCACGCCGGAACACGCGGATTATCTGCGGCAGAAATACCTGTGGGGAAACGGAAAAGGAGAGAAAGAGGAAAATGAGTAAAACTTCATTCGTATCGTTCTGTGTGGAATATTATGCGAATCATGTCGGAAAAACGAGCGATGAAGTTTATAAACTCTTTAAGAAAGAAAAACTTCTCGATCTTTTGGAAACGGATTATGAAGACTTGCACGGCATGGGAATGGAATATCTGATGCAGATGTTCGATGAATACCTCGGAGGGAATGCGGAATGATAGTCTATCACGGAACGACATTGGAGATAAAAGAGCCGAAGATAATCAAGGGAGAAATCGGCCGCGATTTTGGTTATGCGTTTTATACAACGGATATAAAGGAACAGGCAGAGCGTTGGGCGATACGCAGAGCGAAATTGATGTCGAGAAAAACGAAATCGGCTGTTCAAGCAGTAGTCAATGTATACGAGTGGATACCGTCCGGCTCTTTGCGCGAAAAGAGATTCGAAGGCGCTACGATGGATTGGCTGGAGATGGTTGTTCAATGCCGGGGGAATTCATTCTATAAACATGATTATGACGTTGTGATAGGAAAGATAGCGAATGATAATGTCGGCGAGACAATCTCGTATGTTATGCAGGGTATCATGCGAAAAGAGGATGCGATAGAACGATTAAAATTTGAAAAGATCAATAATCAGATTGCATTTTGCACGGAGACTGCATTACGGGAACTTACGTTCATAAAAAGCTATGAAACAGAGGTGAAGTAAAATGTCACATGCAACGATTCGGGCGACGATATTGCCCGAAATAGTAAAGATGATCAGCAAAGAGCAGAACGTTTCGGAAATGGAAGCCATGGATATGTTTTATACTTCTGCGACGGGTGCGAGTTTCGCAGACGATGAAACGGGGTTGTACGGTCAATCACCGTTATTCATCTTCGGACTGTTCCGGGAAGAAATGCAGGAAAAGGGAATTTGGAAACAAGCACAATAAAAGAAAAGTAACAAGAAAGCATCGCTATATGCGATGCTTTTTCATTTTGGGAGAAGAAAAATCAATGTCGAAAAAGAACAAAAGGCAAAAGAAGAGAAACGGCGCGTCTGTGCAGGAATTGCTTGGCATAAAGTCGTTCACGGATTACGGAATTCAGACGGTGCGCGGCGAACTATTGTTTTTCAGCGTAGCGCCTACAAATATATCGGTTCTTTCGCCTTCGAGCGTTGAAACAAAGATACGGCAATTGATGTTTGTTCTTTCTGCCGTGCCGGATGTGGAAATCTCCTGCACGGATTCGGCGGAATGTTTCGACGAGAACAAAGCTTATCTTATCGGCAGGGCGGAAGATGAGAAGAACGAGAAAGTACGTTCGCTTATTAAGCGGGACGTCACATTCTTGGATGAAATTCAGGCAGAGATGTCGACGGCGCGGCTATTTTTGTTTGTGGCGCGGTGCAGAAATATGAAACCGCAACAGGTATTCGCGCGGGCGAATCAAATCCAAAAGGCAATCTCCGAGCAGGGATTCGACGTGCGGCGCATGGAAAAGAGCGAAATCAAGCGGTTGTTGGCTCTGTATTTCGATGCGAGTATGTACGGCGAGCAGATGCCCGACTACGACGGTGAGCAGTATTTCGAGGCGTGAACGAAAGATGGAAAGACGGCAAGAAAAAGATATTTTAGACAGCGATATCTACGGTATCATCTATGATTGGAAAGGTTTGAAGGAAGAAAATTCGCTCTATACCGTAGCGCAGTTAAAAGCGCTCGATGAAGCGTTTGTTCCGCAAGAGCGATACGACGGGGCGTTTTGGGGCAACAAGACGTATATGGCGTTTCGTTTGAACGGGAATACTCCCGCGGAAACGGACGAAAATATACGGGCGTTTTTAACGGGGAAATATAACGAAGCGGCGGATATGCCGTATGTCGAGGGATGGTATTGGGAAACGGTTGAGGAAAACCTGTTCACGGGCGAAAAGAATGAAACGACATTGGAGCATATCCGCCGTCTGCAGATACCCGAGGATGAATTACGGATGAAAGAAGAAACAAGTGCGATAGAAGAAATCAAACTGTTGCCGGGATAATGAAACGGTCTTTATCAGTCAGGAGGGAAAAAAGATGCACTATATGCTGATGCACAAATGTTATGCGGTGGCGGAACTTGATTTTGACGAAACGACGGGAATCATAATCAAAACCGGAACTATATACGATGCCGAGAGGCTGCCTGTCGGCGTAAAGGAGATAAACAGACGCGCCGACCGGGAATCAATCAATGAGTGGTGGAGATACCGAACGATTCCGAAAATGCGGCAGGGGATCCGAAGTGTATTGGATACTTTGGGGATAATGGATACAACGGCATTGCCGCTCCGCAGTTACGGGCTCAGCCTTTCGGATAATTATTGGTTATTGCCGGAAAATGCAAACGTTCATTGGGAAAATCTGAATTATTATCGGAATACGTTTTCCGAAGATATCGGCGATTTGTTGTTTTCAAAGGAAAAAGACGTCGGCGCTATAAACTATAATTCGCCGGATAATACGACGGACGGGTATCTGAAAAAACGTTGGAAAATTATAAACGGGAAGCGGTGCCTGATAAAAGGCGGAAGCAATCTTGAAAGACAGGAGCCGTTCAACGAGGTAATAGCCTCAAAAATAATGGACAGGCTCGGCATATATCATGTTCCGTACAATATAATTTGGGAAGACGGAGAACCGTACAGCGTATGCGAGGATTTCGTAACGTCGGATACGGAGCTCGTCACCGCGTGGCGCATCATGCAGACGCAGAAGAAAGACAACAGCACGTCGGTGTATCGGCATTTTATAAACTGTTGTGAATCGCTCGGCGCACAGGAGATAATTCCCGTACTTGACAGAATGATCGTACTCGACTATATCATTGCGAACGAAGACAGGCATCTGAACAATTTCGGGCTTTTGCGCAATTCCGAAACATTGGAATGGCTCGGCTTTGCACCGATTTATGACAGCGGAAGTTCGCTCGGATATAACAGCCTGCTCGCCAATATTCGGAAGAACAGGGAATGCCTGCTGCATTGCTCGGTATTCATCGAATTAAAAGCGCCGAGCCTCGCACTGTTGCGGGAACTGCAGTCGGAGGTAACGATGGACCTTGCCCGTTCGAAGATCTCCGCGGACAGGCTGACGCTTCGGCAAAAGGAAGGTTTTTTGTCCGTCCTGCCCGTGGGCGCGAATCAGTTCGGGGCGCAGTTCGAGCGGGTACTGCCCACAAGTTCGGCGGCGAATTTTTACCCGTTCAGTTTTTCGGGCAAGACGGACCCGCACGGGCTGTATATCGGGAGAGATAAGTATGGCACCAACATCCTGACCGACTTCGACCGCCGCGCGGAGGACAAGACGACGAGCAATATCCTCATCCTCGGCAACAGCGGCCAGGGAAAGAGTTATCTTCTCAAACTCATCCTCACGAATATCCGCGAATCGGGCAAGCGCGTCATTTGTTTGGATCCGGAGCAGGAATACGGCGCGTTGTGTTCCGCTCTCGGCGGGAGTTATATCGAATTTTTATCGGGGGAGAACACAATCAATCCGTTGGAACCGAAAGCGTGGGCGGATACGGCGGAGGACG
>ERZ1643247.3805-NODE-3805-length-10345-cov-9.429446_pt1 | contig 10345 bp, 7 predicted proteins | sample MGYA00579264_ERZ1643247 | MGnify/ENA primary metagenome ERZ1643247 (study PRJEB29033, sample SAMEA4952262) | chicken gut metagenome | biome: Broiler Chicken; feature: Gastrointestinal Tract; material: Caecum | place: Ireland | collected 2018 | study: Broiler... | reverse complement strand
TATGTTATAGGAAATGGGTTCGATTTATGCCATGATCTGGATACTTCACCAACTGATTTTCAGCAATTTTTGGCGAAACAGTCTGTCTATAATGAAGTCGCTGATGCTGCTGATGTTTTTATGAGTATCAATGTGGACTGGAGCGAGTATGAAGAATCCCTGTCTGCTATGGATCTTGACGAGCTTGAATGTGACCATCTTGGCTCTCCGGACTATCTGTCGGATCATGAGTCTGACCGCGACGGAGTCATATGGGATATGGAAGAATTTACAAGAGCTCTCAAGAACTCAGTTGACGAAGCGTTAAGAGAAATGGTAGAGGCAGCGAATGAGAAGCTCGAGCATACGCACCCTGTATTGAGAAGATTTGCTGCTCGGGGAGATGCAATATTAAGCTTTAATTATACATCAACAGTGGAAGAATTATATTCTCCGGCGGAAGAAGTCCCGATTTGCCACATACACGGCTATTATGAAAATGGAGATGAACTATTGTTTGGATACAAGGACGGAGATAAGGATAGCGAATATAGAGAGAGACATTTTGCGGAATCCGAGCTGCGTTCTCTGACGGAGGAAATGAACCGGATAAAACAGGATCATACTAAAAACGCCGAAGAAAAAAAGACATTGCTGGAGGAAATGCAGGAGCATTATGATTTGTTGACTGCGAACAGAGATTATTACATAGATGAACAGCGGGAAAGGATTATTGACCTTTACGCTTCTTTTCAAAAGATGTTCCAGATGCAAAAACTGGAAGAATTTCTTGATGGGCTGTCAGATATTACTGAGGTTGTAGTCATGGGACACTCTATGGGGGATGTGGACAGTGACTATATGGAAATGATAGAAGAAAAGCTGCATCCGGAAAAATGGTATATTTCTCAGTATAATAATGATCCGAATATGCCTACACTTTCTCATTATAGCTTCTTCGATAAACATGAATTTTTTGACTTATTAGATCAATACGGAATAACAAAATAGGATTTTGAAACTTTAGACCATAGTATTACAAGTGACAAAGACGTTGCAAAAAGGAATTATGACGGCTGCCTTAAGAGGAAGGAGTTCAGAACTATGTCCCTTTACGCACTGGGTGACCTCCACTTAAGCTTCCAGTCCGACAAGTCCATGGACATTTTCGGAAGCGTGTGGAAGCGCCATGAGAAAAAAATTGAAAAGTATGTAAACCGGATCGTGAAACCGGACGATACCCTGGTGCTCACCGGCGACCATTCCTGGGGAAGGAAGCTGCCCGAGTGCAGGGAGGACCTCGCTTTCATTGAGCGTCTGCCGGGACGGAAGATCCTGCTTAGAGGAAACCACGACATGTTCTGGGATGTGAAGAAGACGGAGCGGCTGAATGAGGAATATAAAGACAGGCTGTTCTTTCTGCAGAATAATTTTGCAGTATACGAGGATTATGCGCTGGTTGGAACGAAGGGATTTACCTTTGAGGGACCTTTCTACCTGGACCGGTGGGGAAATATTACCGGATGGGATGAGAAGAAAGAGGAACAGGCAAAGAAGCTTGTTGAAAGAGAAATGACCCGGCTTCGGGAGTCATTCCGCCAGGCGTCTGATGCAGGATACCGGAAATTCATCATGTTTCTCCACTATCCGCCGACGAATATACTGGAAGAGACTTCGCCCTTTACGGAGATTGCGGAAGAGTACGGCGTTTCCACGGTTGTCTATTCCCACTGCCACGGGGAGCGCCGCTTCGGGGACAGCATCCGCGGAGAATTTCACGGGATCAACTATATGCTGGTATCCGGGGACTTTCTTAATTTCCGGCCGGCTCTTGTTCTCCCGTGAACCGGGAAAATTCCTGTCGATTCCTGTAAATTTTATATTGTGTATTTTTATGCATTCGGTTACAATAATGGATGCATATTTAAAGGGAGGAGACAAGTGCAATGTTTGGAAAAAACAAAAAGGGGCGTGTTCCTTCAGCAAAAAAGGACTTTACTAAGCTGAAGACGCCCCATACTTATGCGATCATCTTTTTCGTAGTGATCGCCTGCTGGCTTCTGACATTTCTGATCCCGGCGGGAAAATTCAGTACTCATGAGATCGAGTACACGGACGCCAACGGAGAGACCGCCACAAGGACAGTCCTGATGGCAGATACGTTCCGGTACAGCTACAACCTGGACACAGATTTTGTGGCAGATGCGCTGGCTGATATCAGCGAAGATCAGGAGCTCATGGAAGAGCTGGAAGTGGATCCGGATGCTCTTGCGGCTCTGATGGAGACGGATTCTTCCGCATGGACTCAGGCGGATCTGGATGCAGCCGGTATCAGCGACGATGAGATGTACAGCCTGTACGGCGAAGATTTTTACGATACCAGTGAAAGGCTTCACAAGACGGCGGGAATCTGGGGAACAGAGGATTTCGGCGGTTTCGGATTCCTGAACTATGTGTTCGAAGGACTTGTGACCGGCGACCGCTCCGGTTCCGCAGTGGGATTATGCGCGCTGATCCTTGTGATCGGCGGTTCCTTCGGTATCATTATGAAGACGGGAGCCATCGACGCGGGAATCTATGCGTTTATCAGAAAGACAAAGGGACTGGAGCGTCTGGCTCTGCCGCTGCTCTTTATCCTGTTTTCTCTGGGCGGGGCAACCTTCGGTATGGCAGAAGAGTGTATCCCCTTTGCCATGATCATGGTGCCGTTTGTGATCGCTCTGGGATATGACTCCATCGTGGCAGTGACTGTGACCTATGTGGCTTCCCAGGTGGGAAACGCAGTGTCCTGGATGAGCCCATTCTCTGTGGCGGTGGCACAGGGAATCGCGGGAGTTCCGGTTCTTTCCGGAGCGACGTTCCGTCTGATCATGTGGGTAGTTGTGACACTCGCGGCAGCCGGATTCATGATGTTTTATGCAGAGGGCGTGCGCAAGACGCCGGAGAAATCCGTAGTATACGCGGGAGATGCTTACTTCCGGAGCCGTATGGATACTGTGACCGAGGAAGAGCGGGAGTTTAACCTGGGCCATAAGCTGATCCTTCTGGAGATGCTGGCGGTCCTGATCTGGATCATCTGGGGCGTTACCCAGCGCGGATTCTATATCCCGGAGATCGCATCCCAGTTCTTTGTCATGGGATTCGTGGCAGGTGTTATCGCCATCATTTTCAAACTGAACGGCATGACCATCAACGGTATGGCTTCTGCGTTCCAGGGCGGAATCTCGGATCTGGCAGGCACAGCGGTAGTCGTCGGTATGGCGAAGGGTATCCTTCTTGTGCTGGGCGGTTCTGACGCGGATGTTCCGTCCGTGCTGAATACCATCCTGTACGGCATCGGAAATGTACTTAACGGTGTCCCGGCATTCCTGGGAGCATGGTTTATGTATATCTTCCAGAGCTTGTTCAACCTGGTAGTGACATCCAATTCCGGACAGGCGGCCCTTACGATGCCGATCATGGCGCCGCTCTCAGACCTGGTGGGCGTGTCCCGTCAGATCGCGGTCCTGGCTTATCAGCTGGGCGCGGGCTTTGTGGATGCATTTACCCCGGTATCGGCAAGCCTGATCGGAGTGCTTGGCGTGGCAAGGATCGAATGGGGCAAATGGGCGAAGTTCCAGATCAAGATGCAGGCATTCTTCTTTGTCCTCGGCACGATATTTATCGCGATTGCAGTTGCGATCAATTTCCAGTAAACAGACAGAAGTATATTTCGGCCGGTGTTCTGAATGACGCCGGCCGGACTGCTGTAGTAAACAGAGAAAAGGATTCAGATACAAGGAGAGAGATCAATGGTTAAGATCATCAGAAATGCAAAAGTCTATCAGCCGGAATATGCCGGAGTGAAGGACATTCTTATATTGGGAGACCGGATCGCCGCAGTCGGAGAGCATCTGAGGGCAGACTTCGGCGGTTCCCTTGAGGTGCAGGAGATCAATGGAGAAGGCATGGCAGCAGTGCCGGGATTTATCGACAGCCATGAGCATATCATGGGAGGCGGCGGAGAGGGCGGCTTCCACACACGGACGCCCGAGGCTTCTCTGGGGGATCTGATCCGGAACGGGATCACAACGGTAGTGGGCTGTATCGGCACGGACGGAGTCGGCCGGGATATGACCGCCCTGCTGGCAAAGGCGCACGCCCTGGAAAATGAAGGGATCACCACATATGCTTATACCGGCTCCTATCAGGTGCCTGTTCATACGCTGACGGACAGTCTGATGAAGGATATCATGATGCTGGACAAAGTGATCGGCGTGGGAGAGGTGGCGGTCTCTGACCACCGTTCATCCCAGCCTTCATTTGAAGAATTTGCGCGGATCGCAGCGGACGCCAGAGTGGCGGGAATGCTCTCGGGAAAGGCAGGGATCGTAAATGTCCACCTGGGAGACAGTGAGCGCAGGCTTGACCTGATCCGCCGGGTGATCCATGAGACCGAGATCCCTGCGTCCCAGTTCCTTCCCACCCATGTGAACCGGAACGAAGCGCTGTTTGAAGAATGTCTGGACTTTGCGGCCGAAGGCGGAACCATTGATTTTACAGGAAATGAAGATATCGACTACTGGGAGACGATCTGTGATGAGGTGCGCGTGTGCAGAGGAATACGGCGCCTCCTGGAGAGAGGAATCTCAAGCGACCGTTTCACCATCTCTTCTGACGGCCAGGGAAGCATGCCTGTCTTTAACGCCCAGGGCGAATACCAGGGGATCGGGATCGGAAAGGCGTCCTGCCTTCTGAAAGAAGTGCGGGAATGTGTCCAGAAGGAAGATATTCCGCTGGAGACCGCGATCAAGGGGATCACATGTAATCCGGCGTCCATCCTGAAGCTGGACAGAAAAGGCCGGATAAAAGGGGGATTTGATGCGGATATCTGTCTGCTGGAAGAAGGCACTCTGAAACTGAATACCGTGATCGCAAAGGGACAGGTCATGGTAAAAGACGGAGAGCAGAAAGTGTTCGGGACGTTTGAGAGAGTGTGAAAAATAGTATGAAAGAAAGCCGGCGCATCCGATTACAGGTGCGCCGGTTTCTGTATGCTATTTCAGGAAATGCCGTATCATTTTTTCATTTCGTTTTCGATAGGGCTGATACCGCATCGGGAGGTCGATCCATGTCTTCTTGTCAACGATGCTCTTATAGTGGGTGAATGTGTCGAATCCGGTCTTACCGTGGTAAGCACCCATGCCGCTTTCCCCGAAGCCGCCGAAGCCCATCTCCGAGGTGGCAAGGTGGATGATGGTGTCGTTGATGCAGCCTCCGCCGAAGCCGCAGCGCGCGGTCACCTTCCTTGCGGTCTTCTTGTCCGAGGTGAAGATGTACAGCGCCAGCGGATGGGGCATGGAATTGATCCGCCGGATGACTTCGTCCAGGCTGTCGAATACCAGGATCGGCATGATGGGACCGAAGATCTCTTCCTGCATGACAGCATCGGAGAAGGTCACATTGTCCATGACCGTGGGCTCAATGCGCAGAGCGCTGCGGTCTGAGCCTCCGCCGTGGACGACTTTCTTCTCATCGATCAGACCAAGGATCCGGTCAAAGTGCTTCTCGTTGATGATCTTTCCATAATCAGAGTTGTGGAGCGGCTGTTTGCCGTACTGTCTGCGGATCTGCTTCTGAACCTCTTTGATCAGCCGGTCTTTCACAGAGCGGTGACAGTAGACATAGTCCGGTGCCACGCAGGTCTGCCCGCAGTTCAGATATTTCCCGAAGACGATCCTTTTTGCCGCAAGCCTGATATCCGCAGTCTGGTCCACGATGCAGGGACTCTTTCCGCCCAGCTCCAGGGTGACGGGCGTCAGGTGCTCGGCAGCATTCCGCATGACCTCTTTCCCGACGGATTGACTTCCGGTGAAAAAGATGTAATCGAAATGTTCCCGCAGAAGGCAGGTGTTCTCCGCGCGTCCGCCGGTCACCACAGCCACATACTGTGGCTCAAAGCATTCGGTCAGGATGCGCAGGAGCACTTCGCTGGTGTAAGGAGAATAAGCGCTGGGCTTTACCACAGCGGTATTTCCTGCAGCCAGCGCGTCTGCCAGCGGAGAGAGGGTCAGCATGAAGGGATAATTCCAGGGGCTCATGATCAGTGTCACTCCGTAGGGCGACGGCTTCTTATAGCTCCGGGAACAGAACTGGGACAGCGGCGTGCGCACCCTCTGTTCTCTGGCAAACCTCGGCGTGTGCTTCAGCATATAGCTGATCTCTTCCAGTACCATGCCTGTCTCACACATATAGCTCTCAAATCCGCTTTTTCCCAGGTCTTTTCGAAGGGCCTCGTGGATCTCCTTCTCATGGGAAGAAATGGCGTCGTAAAGTCTGCGCAGAGCGGCGAGACGCGCGCTTACCGGAAGGGTGGCTCCGCTCTGAAAATAGCTCCTCTGTCTGGTGACAAGATCTTTAATTTCCTGTTCTGTCATGTCCAGTATCTCCTTTCTCGACAATAGTCTCTTCAGAAGTTTCTCCGGTTTCGGTCATCAGTATGCGGTAGAACGACTCCAGCTTTGCGGCATTCATCAGAACGGGTACAGGATAGAGCGGGTTCGCCTCTTTATCCGCATAGTGAGCCAGTTTTGGAATATCAGTCTCCTGTATTTCGGGGATATGGTCTCCGATGCCGAAGCGTTTCTTCATGTCCTTGACTGCCCGGATAAACTGTCCGGCAGCTTCGCTGCAGGGAGTATCCTCATCCGCCAGTCCGGCAGCAATGGCAAGGCGGGCAAGCTTTTTGTGGATCTTTTCCCCGTAGGCTTCCAGCAGCATGGGGAGGATCACCGCGTTGGCGAGACCGTGGGGAACGTTGTATTCCCCGCCCAGAGAATGGGCGATGGCATGGACATATCCCACATAGGATTTCGTAAATGCACAGCCGGCATAGAAGGAAGCGTGCAGCATATTGCGGCGTGCTTCAACATTGCTCCCGTCCTCATATGCGGTGTCGATATTTTCAAAGATCAGTTTCACCGCCAGGAGCGCATCCTTGCGTGTCCCGTAGGTGGTGGAATTGCCGATGTAAGCCTCCACGGCGTGGGTCAGTGCGTCCATGCCTGTGGTGGCGGTGATAAAGGGCGGCAGGCTCAAGGTGACCTTGGGATCCAGGACCGCATATCTGGGGATCAGCGGAAAATCGTTGATGGCATATTTGTACCTGGTCTGGGCGTCCGTGATGACTGCTGCCAGCGTGGTCTCGCTCCCGGTGCCAGCAGTGGTGGGAACAGCCATCAGAAGGGGCAGCTTTCTGCGCACCTTTAAAATGCCCTTCATCTTTGCCAGAGACTGCTTTGGCTTTGCGATCCGCGCGCCGACCGCCTTGGCACAGTCCATGCTGGAACCGCCGCCGAAGCCGATGATGCAGTCGCAGCCATTGTCCAGATAGAGCTTCACAGCCTCAGCAACATTGACGGTGGTGGGATTGGCTACAGTCTTATCATAGATAATGCAGGGGATCCCGGCGGCGTCAAGAGCTTTTTCCAGACGGCGGGTAAGCCCCAGCTTCCGGATGCCGCTGTCCGTTATGATCAGTACTTTGGAGCATTTCTTTTTCAGTATAATATCAGGCAGTGCCTTCACACTGCCGATGACTTTCGGTTTCCTGTAGGGCAGGAACGGCAGCGCGATTTTAAACACTGTCTGGAAGGTCCTGCAATACAGCTTTTTTACAGGGTTTATGATAACAGATCCTTTCCTGCGCAGGAATACTGCGCTTCTTAATTTTACATCGTTTGCTTGTTTACCAGAAAATATTATCAGCAGTAATTTGGTTTGTCAATCCGGCTGACCAGCAGGGGAGCATACGGAACAAAAAGCTTGAGATTTATTTTTCAGACCAGCTGCAGAAAGAATCTGGAACAAAGTATTGACATTATGGACGGGAGAGGGATAATGATAGATGGAGAAAATATAATAGAAAACAGGAGTGTTTTAGAGATGAAAATCGCAGTAACTTATGATAACGGAAATATTTTTCAGCATTTCGGAAGGACAGAGTCCTTCAAAGTGTACGATGTTGAGGATAACAAGGTGGTATCCAGCGAAGTGATCGGCTCTAACGGTGTCGGACACGGCGCTCTCGCGGGACTGCTTGCGGACCGGGCTGTGGATGTGCTGATCTGCGGCGGTATCGGCGGAGGCGCTCAGCAGGCGCTCTCTGATGCGGGAGTCGAGCTGGTGGCAGGCGCTGAGGGCGATGCTGATCAGGCTGTGGAAGCGTACCTGAAGGGAGAACTCATCTCCACAGGAGCCAACTGTGACCATCACCACCATGAGGACGGACACAGCTGCGGCGATCACGGAGAAGGTCATTCCTGCGGATCCGGCGGATGCGGAGGAGGATGCGGTTCAGAACCGAAGCTGACAGGACGGAATGTGGGAAAGATCTGCCGTACGCATTACAGGGGAACCTTTAATGACGGCACCCAGTTTGATTCTTCCTATGATCGGGGCGAGCCGCTGGAGTTCACCTGCGGTGCCGGACAGATGATCAGAGGTTTTGACGCGGCGGTAGCTGACATGGAAGTGGGACAGGTCGTGGATGTCCACCTGATGCCGGAAGAAGCTTACGGCATGCCGGATCCGAACGCGGTCTTTACGGTTGAGACCGCACAGCTGCCGGGCTCGGAGGACCTGGAAGCAGGACAGCAGGTCTATCTGTCCAACCAGTACGGACAGCCTTTCCCGGTGAAAGTTGTGACGAAAGATGAGACGACGATCACTTTTGATGCAAACCACGAGATGGCGGGAAAAGAGCTGAACTTCCGGATCGAGCTGGTTGAAGTGAAATAATACGGCAGAGATTAAAAAACGAATATCACAGTGGAGACTATGTGAAAGTGGAGCGGTATAAGCTGCTCCACTTTTTGACAGAACACGGAGGTGCTTTATGAAATACGATTTCACATCGATCATGGATCGCAGGGGCAGAGACTCCCTTGCCATAGACAGTGTAGGTGAGAAGGTATGGGGGAGCGAGCCGGAGAAGCCTCAGGAAGGATTTGACTTTATCCCCATGTGGGTGGCGGACATGAACTTTCCCACCTGCCCGTCCGTTACGGAAGCCATAATGAAGAGAGTGCAGCATCCTGCGTTTGGATATTTCCGTCCGTCTGAGGAATATTACGATTCCATCATCCGATGGCAGGAAAACCATTTCGGCGTGGACGGACTGCAGAAAGATCATATCGGCTATGAGAACGGCGTTCACGGTTTTGTGACGAGCGCGGTCCAGGTGCTCTCCGAACCCGGAGACAAGATCCTTCTTCACAGTCCGTTCTATCTCGGGTTCCGGGAGGATATTGAGGGACTGGGACGCATATCCGTTTACAGCCCTCTGAAAAAAGACAGTGGCGGGATCTGGCGGATGGATTATGAGGATATGGATCGGAAGCTGCAAGAGAACCACATACATCTTGCCATTTTCTGTTCCCCGCACAATCCTACGGGACGTGTCTGGGAGCGCTGGGAGCTGGAGAAGGCGATGGAGGTCTACGAGGCAAACGACTGCTATGTGATCAGTGATGAGATCTGGGCGGACCTTACTTTTGCCGGGCACCGGCATATCCCGACGCAGATGACAAATGAGTGGGCAAGAGAGCATGTGGCGGCAGCCTACGCGCCCAGCAAGACGTTCAACCTTGCCGGACTGATCGGCAGCTTCCACGTCATTTACAGCAGTTATCTGCGGGATCGGATCTGCGGTCATGGAAGCGCGACACACTATAATGAGATGAACGTTCTCTCCATGCACGCTCTGATCGGGGCGTATCAGCCGGAAGGATATGAGTGGCTGGAAGAGCTTCGGACTGTGCTGGAAGAAAATGCCTGCTGTGCCGTGGACTTTATCCGGGAGCATTTCCAAGGTGTGGACGTGGCGGATCCCCAGGGAACATATATGCTCTTCCTTGACTGCACAGAGTATTGCGAGAAAAGCGGAAAGTCCATTGACGACGTGATCAGAGCAGGATGGAAGGTGGGCGTCGGCTGGCAGGACGGGAGAGCTTTTGGCGGACCATGCCATATCCGGATGAATCTTGCATCGCCGCGGACGAGGATCGAGGAGGCATTAAAGCGGCTGAGGGAATATGTGTTTGTGTGAGTTGAGGGATTTTAAAGGACTTTTCTACCAATGATTTGCCAATGAAGGAATATGAAAATGCTCACGTGCAGTAAAGTAATACACAGGAATTTGATAGACAGCATGCAGCATTATTCCTCAAAATAAAAAAACGATTGACTTATGTACGAAATCGGATATAATAACAAATGTACGAAATCGGATATATGAGAGAGGGAAAAAACTTGCACTATTTAGAAACAGGGCAATATACCTATTTAGCAGGAGAAATCAATGCTTTATACCACGAAGCGGCTGTAA
>ERZ1643247.3802-NODE-3802-length-10350-cov-104.035551_pt1 | contig 10350 bp, 14 predicted proteins | sample MGYA00579264_ERZ1643247 | MGnify/ENA primary metagenome ERZ1643247 (study PRJEB29033, sample SAMEA4952262) | chicken gut metagenome | biome: Broiler Chicken; feature: Gastrointestinal Tract; material: Caecum | place: Ireland | collected 2018 | study: Broiler... | reverse complement strand
TCAGATTCATTAAAAATTGTCCGAAAAAGTGTCTTAATTTATGAGACCATTATAAAGCAAGTCAATACATTTTACGCATATTTGACGTATTTATTTTCCCTTGACGTCTCACTGCGTGTATCCCACTGTTTGTATCGGCCTGTGCCTGCAGCTATCGGAAATATTCCATCGGCTGCACACATACCCCTGGCCAATATGGCCCGTGCAGTCCAACTTATCAAAAAGGAGCGTATACAAAATGAGTGAAAACAATGATTTCGGCATGAAGCTAAAGTCCTATCGGAAAGCACGGGAGATGTCCCAGGCGGATTTTGCCGCTTTTCTGGGGATCCCTTTCAGAACCTATCAAAACTATGAGTCCGGACACCGCTACCCACGGAATATGGAAGTTGTCAATAAGATTGCTGTTGCCCTTGGCGTTACCGCGGAAGATCTGCTGGGCGCCGCCGGCGGCTATATAGTAGAAGCAAATGAAAAAGGCGGCTCCAGGGATCGCAGACGAATGGAGCAGATGGTGACACAGCTTTCCGCCATGTTCGCCGGCGGTGAAATTGACCAGGAATCCAAAGATGCCGCTATGGCTGCGCTGAATGCGGTATACTGGAAACACAAAGAGGAAAACCGTGAACGATATACAACAAAGAAAAACAAAGGCACCCCCTCAGAAAAGTGAATCCGGGATACCTGCATCAGAATCCAACCATGAGCTGGAGGTGCATGATTATTGAAAGCCGCAGAGAGCTATGCATTAGCTCAAAAGATTATTAAGAAATGTGATGGAAGCCGTGATCCGGAAGTGATCTATCAATGTCTTGGCATTGAGCTGGAGGATACCTTTGACCTGGCAAATCTCAAGGGGATGTATTCTTCCGCAGACCGGCACCGCACGATTTATTTACATAAACGTCTGACTGGGTACCTGCGCAGATTTGTCCTCATGCATGAAATCTGCCATGATCAGATACCTGAACATCGGAAACGGGCACGACGGATGCCTTATAAAGAAATCCAGTTTTTTGGTGGTGTAAATCAATCAGAGAGGGAGGCAAACTCTGTCGCTGCGCATGTTCTCATTGATGATGAGAAGATGGTCAATTTAATTATGGAAGGAAATTCTGCCCAGGCCATCGCTGCGGAACTTTATGTTCCGGAGGATCTGCTTTTGATTGCCATTGAGGACTACCACAAGCTGCACCCAGACTTTATTGTCCGTCTGCCCCGTTCCGGCCGTGGTAATTACCTGAAAGACTATAACATTTGGGAATAAGCTGTTTTCAGCCACATCGGAGGTGATGATAGAATGAACTGCTATTTTTGTGATGCCTGCCATTACTGTTTCACAGCAGAACAGCTCCCGGAACGATGTCCGGACTGTGGAAAGCTGACGGCATATGGCCATCCAGCCGTGCGGATAGCAACAGAAGCAGAGATCATGGATTATCGGCAGATACAGATGGAACTGAATGAAGAAGAGTCTCACGCTGCAGGAAAGGAGGCCGCAGGCTATGAGAGCGATTCCTACATCTCACACGGAACGAATCTACGTCAAAGTCACGTCCGACTTTGATTCCACAGGATATATGCAGCCCAAATCCATTACCTGGGCGGACGGAAGAACATTCCCCATTGATGCCGTGAGGGATTTTCGGCCGGCCGGAGCAGCCAACAACGACTTCTCCGGAGACTGTTTCACGGTTCTTATCCAAGGGCAGGAAAAGCACCTATTCTTCGAACACATCGACCGGCGCTTTTCCGGGCGAATAGGACGATGGTTTGTGGAAAAGGCTGCACAATAAATATAGAAACAGTATTTCTGGGAAAGGAGGGCGCACTGTATGGCATACAATAATAATCGAACCTATCTTGCAATCGATCTGAAGTCATATTACGCTTCCGCCGAGTGTGTCGCCAGGAACCTGGATCCGCTGACCACCAACCTGGTAGTGGCTGACTCTTCCCGCACAGAAAAGACCATCTGTCTGGCCGTATCCCCAGCCCTGAAATCCTATGGCATCCCCGGCCGGGCACGGCTCTTTGAGGTGGTTCAGAAGATTAAGGAGGTCAATGCAGCCAGACTAAGCACTGCAATCCGCAGTCATAAGGCTGTGTATAAGGACGGCAAACCATCTCTCTCCTCGCCATCCTATGATGCAAACGCCCTGGCATCTGATCCGTCCCTAGAGGTCTCTTATCTGGTTGCGCCGCCACGGATGCTCTACTACGAGAAAGTCTCCCGGCAGATCTATGGCATCTATCTCAAGTACATCGCTCCGGAGGATATCCTGGTGTATTCCATCGACGAGGTATTCATTGATGCAACGGCATATCTGAGTCACTACGAGATGTCCGCCCACGACCTGGCAAAAACCATGATACGGGAGGTCTTATACACCACAGGCATCACGGCCACGGCCGGCATCGGGCCGAACCTGTACCTGGCCAAGCTGGCCATGGACATCACAGCGAAACACACCAAACCGGATAGAGACGGTGTGCGCATCGCCAAGCTGGATGAAGAGTCCTTCCGGTATCTGCTGTGGGATCATCAACCACTGACAGACTTCTGGCAAACCGGACCGGGCACTGTGAAAAGATTAGCCAAACTAGGAATCCACACCATGGGAGAACTGGCCAGGGCAAGCATTTACAACGAAGATATGTTATTCCAGGAATTCGGAATAGACGCGGAGATCATGATCGACCACGCCTGGGGCCTGGAACCCTGCGGAATGGCCGAAATTAAGGCATACAAGCCAAGTACAAACAGCCTTTCCGAGGGGCAGGTATTGGCAGAGCCCTACCCTTATGATAAGGCCCGCATCATTGTTGCCGAAATGGCGGACTCCCTGGTTCTTCAGCTCACCGACAAAAATCTTGTCACGGATAGCCTGACACTGGATATCGGCTATGACCGGGAAAACTGCGACAAGGGTTCCTACCGCGGCCCGGTACACATCGACCACTATGGGAGGTCCGTGCCAAAGGGAGCCCATGGCAGTACACATTTGGGAAATCCCTCCAATCTGGGAAGTACGATTGTCACAGCAGCTGTGGAGCTGTTTGACCAGATCGCCAATCGTTCGCTCACAGTGCGCCGGATCACGATTGCCGCGAACCGGGTAGTACAGGATGAAGGGGTATACCAGTTTGACTTGTTTTCCGATGTAGAAAAGCAGGAAAAGGAAAAGACCCTGCAGAAGGCTCTGTTGGGCATTAAAAAGAAGTATGGAAAGAACGCCATCCTGAAAGGCACGAACTTCCTGGATGGCGCTACCATGCGGGAGCGGAATAAACAGATCGGCGGCCATAAGGAATCCTAAATTCAGAATTGCAGGAATCGTATAAGCTCCGCTTATCGATGTCCCATAGTTTTTATGCTCATTGGCATCATCATTTCCCCTTTGTTTTCTGCCTTTATATATTTGCTATGTATTAAATTCAGAGCAAAAATCTTAAAAGAACAGCATACAAAGAGAGGCGGCAAAGAATCATATGAGCAAAGATACAAATCCAGCACTCGCAGAACACACTGTACCTGACGCACCTGCAGCTCCTGTTTCACAGGTAGTACAGACAATACCTCCAGCACAAGCTGCTGTAGAAATCCCCCAATTTGCATCTCCGACTCAGGAAGCCAGATATCATATTCTGCAGTATCTGACAAAAAATCGGGGGATACCTCAACGCTGTTCTGCCATTGTGCAGGCAGTCAGAGAACGCAACGCTTCCATCAGCCGAAACGCCATCGATACTGCTCTTTACGAATTAACCAGTCGCCGCCAGCTTCTCATAAAGATTTCACGTGGGGTATATCAGCTCAACACTGTCACTGCTTCAAACGATATTCCTCAAGAGTTCATGCAGCTTTCAGTTCCCGCCGCAGAGGCGACATCCGCATTGGACGCTTTGGAAATGGCCCTTTCCTGTATTAACTCATTTCAAATCACAGTAAAAATAGCTGACATCGATGAGATATTTCTTCGCAAATATCAGATTTTAATCGACACAAAGCAATTTTTACTTGCTCAGATGGATGAAATAAATAACCTGGACTCTGGAACAAAAGAGCCCGATAACCGGGTACGCCCAACGCAAAATGTTCATGAGGTGAAACATGACGGACAAAAATCTATCGACAAAACCAGCTGACAATTACAAAAACACACCAATGGGAAAAGCTGTTCAAAAAAAATATGCTGATATCCTGCATGGTTCCCGGCCGGAGCCGTCATACAGGCATCCACGGATGACCCTTTCCAACCGGGCCAAGATCTTCTCCCCATTTGCAGCACTGCGTGGATACGAGGAAGAGATCGCTGCGGAGGGCGAGGAACATCTGAAAGTTACAAAAATCGAACTTTCCGAGGAAGATAAAGGCAAACTCTCTGATAAACTTCTGCAGGTTAAAAAAGGTATGGAAGTGACCGTGTGCTTCTTCGAAGCTGATGATGTTGAACCAGCCATATTCGACACACCCGCTGAACCGGCCAGGTCAGCCACTCATCTCGGGAACTACCGGACGGTCACCGGCATTGTTAACCACATCGATTCCGTGTACCGTGAACTGAAGATCAACACCGGGGATAAAAATGTGCTTGGGAAGTAACTGCCTGTGACGATCCACTTTGATGATATTTTGGATCTGTCCGGGGATGGCCTCATAGACATTGATAAATAACTGGGAATTAAACCAGGTTTATTCCTCTGCCGATAACCCTGGCAGGCGCTCTGATAGCGGAACATTCCACAGGCCAATCCCACATGTTCATCCTATACTTCTCATCAGAATGTCATTTTACGACTTGCTATGTGCCTTTTATGACGGTAACATGTCCCTACCCTGAAAGGGAATCTGTAAATAAGGAGACATACCATGAGACATATCAGGACAAACCATAATCCATTAACAATATCTGATATCCTTTTAAAGAATGGGACCACCAGTCTGGAGGATTTCTACCCGCTTACGAAAGTGAAAACCGCGTCTGATAAAGAGAAGCTTTTATCCCAGGGCTACAATCCCGGCTATACTGTTTCAGAATGGCCCTACAAGCTTCCGGTCGATAAAATTTACTACAGTAAGCATCTGATCCCTTCAACATATTATTATGATTCGGATAACGAGGCCATTCCTATTGCTCTCTGCCTGAATATCTACGGCACGGAACGGATCCCTATCATCCCAGATCCAGATCAATTCTGCAAATATATCCTGGATTTTGCTGCAAGCCTGCAGAACCCGGATAAGGATAAAATATTCTCATATTTATATAACCAGGATGATGGCATACGTTCACAACTCCTGGCCGAGTACATAAGACGCTCTTCTCCCTCCCCGGAGCTCTTCGATCTGTTCCAGATGCTTTATACAGTCACCGATTACAATGCAGGTGAATATGGTACAGACCTGCTTCAAAAGCTGGCCTTCTGCCGATCCGATGCGCAGATTCAAAAGATCCACAATGCTCTGGCTGATTACCCGGAAGAACTCATCGTCTACCGCGGAGAGGCGGAAGGAAGCACAAACTACCGGAAAGCCATCAGTTGGTCGCTGGATATCAACACGGCTTTCTTCTTTGCCTGCAGGCACGGAGACCAAAACCACGCCAGGATCATCCGGGCCAGAATCCACAAACAGGACGTTATCGCAGTGAACCTGGACAGCAGAGAAAAAGAAATCATTGCGGTTCCTGGCGTACCCATCAAAGTAACTGTCGAGCGTCTGATCGGCCCTGACTCTTCCTTGCTCATGCCATTCCATCATTTGGATGAGTATCGAAAAAGTGTGGAGCAGATCCGGCGTTTATATAAACTCTACCAGAGAAGTGGAACAGATCACGGCCAACTCCACAGCGCGCGAGTCCTATTCCTTGCTCTTGCGATCATCCGGTCTGGAAAAATCAAGCTGAGTCCAATGGAACGGACGCAGCTCTTAACTGCTATCGTTTTCCATGATATTGGCAGGGCTGATGACGGTGTGGACGATGGACATTGGAAAGCCAGTCGTCAAATCTATGAAACCCGTGTAGGTAAGTCGCTGGATCCCACCGTCAGTTTTCTTATTGAATATCACTGTCTTGATGATAAACTGGCAGAAGAATACCTAAAATCAACCGATACGATCCGGGCAAAGAAACGTACCCGGCTCCTGTATCAGATCTTAAAGGATGCGGACGCCCTGGACCGTGTGCGGTTCGGAATTTACGATCTGGATGTCAACCAGCTCCGGCTGCCTATCTCGCACAAACTTGTCCCATTGGCGGTTACCGCTGTGACCGGGATTAAAATATGATGAACGAATAATTGATAAGCCGCACGGAATAGCGGAAAGGCCCACTGAGGAACCAGCGTTGGTTTTCCACAGCGGGTCAAACTGCCTATGATGCCAAGCTGCTTATGGACACAGATGATTTATACCGATTTTTTTCCTATCTTTCATCATCCTCTTTACTGGGAATAAAGACAAGGATCGGTTCATAATCACCCTCCCTGTTCTCGCGCCAGATAATCCCATTCTTTTCGCTGATCATCCTGCATTCTCCTTCTACAATCCCGTACTTCTTTACAATTTCTGCTGCTTTCATATTCCCTGCCGCCTTTCTGCCGTGTCTTGTGGCTATTTTAATACTAGAGTATTCTGGGTGATGTTACCCAGCAGCTGTTCTCTGAAACCAGACATTTCCCTATTTGGTCAGCTCACCCTCATTCCTTTTATCGTGTGCATATTACCTCTGATTTCCTGAGTAAGCAAGTGATATAAATCACATAAACTGCACAAAAATATCCGGAAATCAATGCCAAATATCTGCATAAGATTTTCATCTTTGTCTTGCTATTTCTTCCATCCTGAGCAATATATAGAACAAAGAATTCTATTATAAAAATCATAACTCATGGAGGCAGCAAGATGAACGCGGTAAAATTTTCTTCCCTGACAGCGGAAGCCAAATATCATATTTTAAACTATCTGTCGGAAAACAGGGATGCTCCTCACAGCTGCTTTGAAATTACTCAGGCAGTCCAACAGCAAAACGAAGCAATACGGGAAACCATAATTTCCGGCGTCCTTCACACACTGCGGAACAGCGGGAGGATCATCAAGCCGTCCAGGGGAGAATACCAGATCAGTGACAATTTTCCTGTTGCAGGCCCTGAGGATTTGAATCTATTACCTGCTCCGACCATAGCATCCGCCTTAGAAAAAGCCCTTGCATTTATTAACTCATACACAATCAAAGTCACCGATATTGACGATCCGGAAACCTTTCTGTACAACCGGCAGATTTTAATCGAAACGCAGGAATTCATTGAAAAACAGATAGCACGATTGAAATAGCCAAATGGCATGAGCGTTCTTCCTGTTGACCAGAGTATCCTGATATACCAATCAAAGGCCTCTTAGAATCGTATCTCCTCCGCAGAATAACTCTGCTGAGAGTCTTCCCTTAATCCTCCATCAGCTCCATCATCAGTCTGGCTCCAACCTTGATGCCTTCCAGATATCCCTGGCGCTCATAAGCGGCACAAAGGCTGAACACAATATCCATATAGTCCGTATCGACCAGGGCTCTCAGCTTCTCCTTCAGAGGATCCGTCTGCTCCTTAAACTCCGGTGTTTCCACAGAATTGTATTCAGCGAATGTGAAATAAAAAAGTTCAAGCATACAGTTTACCTGGCGAACTGGGTGATCCAGTGTGCCGACCGGTATCTGGGGCCTCTTTATGATCACCTTCATAACAGGATGTACCGCTACCATGTGCTGCAGGCCGATGAGACCCCGGTCAAGGTCTCGAAGGATGGGCGTCCGGCGAATAGTAAGAGTTACATGTGTTATGTGCTGAGTTTTTGAGAAAGACCGAAACCTAAAAGAATGCTGTATTTCAGCCATTTATCCCCAAAACTCATAACATAATAATCGTTTCTCCTTTATGATGTAATTGTATCACCAACATCATTTAAGGAGGATTTTTATGTTAAATGCTAACTTTGCAAAAAAGTTACACTAAAAGCTGTTAACGCCTCTCATACATCGAGAAATGTCATAAGTTCCTGCATGCTTTTGCCGCTCTTGCGGAAGGCATCCATGATCTGTTTTGTCTCAATAGACTGTTTCTGCTCCTGCAGTTCAAGGAGCCTTTGAGTAAGATCATCGAGTTTCTCCTGAGCCTTTTGAAGTTCAGCAGAGACCTTTGTAATCTCGGTCTCAATCGATGATATCGAACGTGTCCTCGCCATAATCGTCGTCCTCCTCTGTGGGTTCGTCTGCCGGCACCGGGCTTCCTGATAACTGATTGCCTATTTCTATGGCCATGCTTTTTACATCTATATCAGATAAGCCGAATGCGCTTAGTATCGTCTTCTGCTTTTTAGTAACCGCATGATCGAGACGGTAGTGTCCATTACTATGTTGTTTTACCATCTCAATCTTTTCAAGCTCTCTAAGAGCAGCAGGGACTGTCATGTAATTAGGCTTTGATTCAAGCCTCAGCATAGTCTCCTTGAGAAGGTTGTACATCCTGGTGCGAACGATAAGTGCGATGAATTCCACAAATATCTTCGCTGACAAGGATTGCGCGGTCTGTACCCTCATACTCTTAGAGCCAATAAAAGACTTATCCGCGCTGAAGAGCTTTTCCGATACGTCTCTGCCTTTGTAATGAATGAGGGCCTGTGAAGCTGTCATCTCTTCTGAAGTGACGATGCAAAAGTATCCGCACAGATCAAGCTCACGCCTTATAACGTCTTTGCGTTCGGTGTAGCTGGCAAGACGACCTGACTTGTCAAACTTCAGAATAAAGTACTCCTGGCACACTTTTGACGAGGTGATCACATCACCGATGTGCTTTTCCAAATATATCTTGATCCTGTCAAGAGTCTGTTCAAAGTGCTCTCTTTCAGCTGCGTGCTTAGACGGATTGAAGTAGATATGGAAGTATCTGTCCTTCGTATCGTCCTCATATAGTCTGGCTTTTACTGTTTTTCCATAGACGTGACAGGATCTGATGGAATGATCTCGGTCGGTCTCGAATGTACCGCGGTTTTCCAGTACGAGAGAGGATACCAGGGCCTTACGGCCTTTTACCATAATGACGAAGGCATAACCGCCTTCCTCCATGTACCGGATGTTATCCTTGCTGAAATATCCCCGATCGAGTATGAAACCCACCTTTTTGTAGCCATACTCAGTTACCTTATCAACCATGTGAACAAACTGGGAGACATCTGTTATTGAGCCGGGATATTCTTCATAAAAGAGAGGAACCCGATTCGATTTATCAAAGGCTATCGCAAGGTTGAAGATGGGAATTCCCTTGTTGTCTTTGGCTTTGCCGTACTCTATGAGATCGATATCGCCGGCGCTGCAGTTTTTATTCGAGGAGTCATATGATATATATATCCTTTGCGTATGATCTCTCCTTCTGTTCCGTAAGCGCTAAATAATAAACCGGCTAGACTTTTGCTAAGTGTTCTACTATAGTTGAAGCAAACTGCTCCAACTTCAATGTTTGTTTTTGATCTGACAGCTCTGCTGTATCATGTTAGACCAGGGCATCAGCTCTTCTATCCCTTCGGGCTCATTTTTGTAGTCCGGCATATAGAGCAGTACGGTCTCCAGATATGCGTAGATGTTCAGATTGTTGAGCTTTGCAGTTTCTACTAAACTGTAAATGATGGAGCTGGCCCGGGCACCTTTTACCGTATCGTGGAACAGGAAATTTTTCCGTCCTACCGCATAGGTGAGTATTCCGGGCGATTCTGAACCGCCATTCCGGTGACACAGTACCGCAAATCCGCCTTTGTGGATACCGCCGTTCTGGTTCATAGATACCGTGAATCCGGTTAATGAGTACCGTTTTCCTTTATAATGTATCTATGCGCTTTAATGCGTAAATACATTATGAAGGAGGTCATCGTTTATGACCAAGTACCGTGAGATCATCCGGTTAGCCGGATTAGGTCTCAGTCAAACCAACATTGCCCTCAGTTGCAATGCATCAAAGACAACTGTCAACAAAGTGCTAAAGGCAGCGAGAGAACAGAACCTCACATGGCCATTGGATCCAAAACTAACAGATCCAGTCCTTTGTGGATTGCTTTTCCCGAACCAGAAAGCCAAAGTCACTACATCCAAGCGGATGCCAGATTATGCCCACATCCGCAAGGAACTTCTCCGCAACGGAGTAAACAAGAAGCTCCTTTGGACAGAATACCTTGAGGAATGTCGCCTCGCTGGTGATGAGCCGCTCATGTATTCCCAATTCTGCTATTATATCCAGCAGGACGAGCAGAAGCGCCGCGCCACTATGCACATCAACCGCAAGCCCGGAGAGCAGGTTGAGGTTGACTGG
>ERZ1643247.3798-NODE-3798-length-10362-cov-16.214514_pt1 | contig 10362 bp, 23 predicted proteins | sample MGYA00579264_ERZ1643247 | MGnify/ENA primary metagenome ERZ1643247 (study PRJEB29033, sample SAMEA4952262) | chicken gut metagenome | biome: Broiler Chicken; feature: Gastrointestinal Tract; material: Caecum | place: Ireland | collected 2018 | study: Broiler... | reverse complement strand
GCCGCTTTGAGCGCACCAGTTTCATATACCACAGAAACTTGCGCATAAGGAACAAGCCAATGTATAAGCCATGAGCCTGCTGCCTTATTGGCAGTGGGCGGAAAGGAGGGCGAAATAGCTAAGGAGAAAAGATTCGGCCAGAAATTGCTGAAACTGCGGGAAGAAATCAAAGATCAAATTGATCGCTGGAATACATTAAAGACCCAGGGTGGAAGCGATCCATTTTGGGCAGATGGCGTAAACATGAACCTGGTCAGACAACATGTGATCACCTGCAAAAAGGAAATTGAGAAGATCTGTAGAGAGAACAGCCTTTCTCTTCCAGAAGAATACTGGGTATCAGTGCCGCCAAAAGTCCCAGACTATTATATGGCCAAGCCAAAGGAGATCGAAAAAAATGCCAGAAGAGCATTGGAACGATACGAAGCAGATAAAAACTATCAATGGCTTAAAGCCTGCAATATCAGCACCAACACGAAGAAAGCTGTATGGTATCAAAATGTCATGAGAGTTGTGGACTGCCTGAAAGAAGCTATAAAGAAAAATGACCTGGTTGTCATGCGCCGGTATAGTGATTCGAGATACGACCTGGAAAGATTTGCGTTGTGCCGGAGGAAAATAGAAGAGGCACTTGCGGAAGAAGATGAAGGACAGATGGGACTGTTTGATTTTATATAGCATTAATCGTTAAGAAAGGTTAAGGAGGAAGGACGTGTTAGAGAAGATTTTGGAAGAGATAGAAGCACATGCAATAGAGTTTGAAACATTTGGAGTACCAGATGATTACATTAGCGTTGGATGGGTCAAGGATATCATCCGCAAACACATTAATAACGAAAATCTTGTTGGAGGTGTAGACAGATCAAGGTCAATTGATGAAAGCAGAACAAGAGGTTGGATTCCGGTGGAGGAACGGTTGCCAGAAGATGGAGACTCTGTTTTGTGTACTGACGGAAAATACATATATCTTACAGAATACGACGCAGATTTGGACGCAAGATTTGATGATGTAGATGAAATTATCGCCTGGCAGCCGCTTCCGGATCCATACACTCCAAAGAAAGGAGCAGAGGAATGCCAAAACGAAGAAAGTTAACAAAGCCTGAACGCCGGCAGATATATGACAAGTGTAATGGACACTGCGCCTATTGTGGATGTAAGTTGGAATACAAAGACATGCAAGTAGATCATGTTATTCCGTTGTGCAGAGGCGGAGAGGATACCATGAGTAACATGCTTCCGTCATGCCGGAGCTGTAATCATTACAAGCGCACACTGACGGCGGAGGAGTTTCGAGGATACGTCGAGGGTATTCCGAAGAGGTTGGCGAGAGACAGTATTCCGTATCAAGTTGGAGTACGCTTTGGAATTATTCAGGTAGAACGAGGCGTGAAATTCCAGTATGAGAAAGGAGTAAAATAATGGGAACTATCTTAGCATTTATTATAGGCGCTGGATTTGGTGCCGTAGGTGTTACTTTGTGGGCACTGGGAGAAGCAGAGAGACAGAGAGAAAGAGAGGAAGAATAGTGCTAAAAGATATTGAAAAAGATATTGCATTTACTGCTCACTATTATGGTTATGAGGCGCAGAGCCGACAATTGATTGAGGAAATGGCAGAACTCACACAGGCAATCAATAAAAAATGGCGGGCGGAGAATACTGGATTGTATCGTGGATATTACGATGATATGAAGGCTATAACAGAGGAAATTGCTGACGTACAGATCTGTATAGAACAGGTAAAATTGTTATTAGGTATTACAGATAAACAAATTGAAAGTGTAGCGGAATCTAAAATAATACGAGAAAAGGCACGGATTAGAGAAGCAAGAAGAAAAACAATTTCTTAAAGATAAGTTCGAAAGGAGTACACAAGTGGGGAAAATAGACGCACAGTCACAATCTAGGATGGACGGTATGGCATATGCACTAAAAATAGCCAAAGAGAGAGGGATAGATGGGCTGGAAAATGATATAAAGGCAAGAGGAATCCTTGGAGTAAACCTTTCTGTCTCTGACAAAGAGTTCCAAGAAGCATTTGAAAAAATGTGCACCATGCTGTTCCAGAACATGAAGACGGTAATCTTCCAAGTACTGATAGAACAGTTCGGATTCGGAGAGAAACGGCTCAAGCGGGTGCAGAAAGCATATACAGAAAAGACGGAGATGCTGTTTGAGTTTGATAAATACGGAGAACATTTTGTGACATTTGAAGATATGGCAAAAGAATTGAAAACTAAATACCATATCGATGTTTCAGTCGAGGATGTAAAAGAAAATCAGGAGAGTTTTGATGAAAGACACAACCTTCGGATTCTGCCGAACATTATAAAGCTGTTGGAAATGGAAGGCGAAGAAAGTGCGGTAGAAGTCCTTAAGAAACATCTGCATGAGGAGGTATGTAAATGTTAAATGGTAAGAAGATGGAAGGCATGATCTGCGACATGACAGGGAAAGAAGTAAAGAAGATGTTCATGTGTCCGTGCCGTGTGAAACTGACAGAGAAGTTTGTATGTGATAGAGACTGCATTTATTGCAGTAAAAAGTATAAAGTGGAGGAGAGGTAATAAAATGAGTAAGTACAAACCGGGAGATAAATTTTTAATTGAGATTAAAGGAGTGAATCAAGAAAGCACAGTATCAAAATTCGTTGATTACAAAATTAATGGATCAGATCTTGCAGTTTATGAAGGATATCTTGATAAGTTAAAAATGATAAAACCAGATGAAATAAAAAAAGAAGTGTATGAAAAAGGATTAAAAGACGCTTTTTATGCAATGAAAATGATTGAATTTGATTTCAATGAAGGAGGAATTGATTTTAATAATTTGATAAAAATTTTTGGATATTCTTCATTAAAAAGTATCATTTTTAACTTTGAACCAAAAGAAATTGTGGAAAAAATAAAACGATTCAAGGAATGTCAAGGAAAATTTTGTGTTGGAGACGTTGTTAAGAGTAAAAACAATGAAAAAATTATTCTTGTTGTAACGCAAATGTGCAGTGACGGAGATTTTGAAGGAATTAAAATATCAGAAACAGACGAATATGGAAGATTCCTTGGTTATTATGATAAAAGAAGTGCTGAGCGTTTTGAAAAAACCGGGAAACATTTTAATTTGGAAGAACTGTTTAATCTGGATAAAGGAGAATAAATGAAACAATGCCTAGGAGTAATTAAGCACATTCGAAGATGGAATTACTGGCGTAAAAACAATTCGAATGGACGATTTTACAAGATATTAGTTCTTTTTGGGATGGTAAAGTCTCCGACGATGGTAACTGTTTTATTGCCGGAAGAAAAAGAATGGGAGGAATAGCAAACAGTGAATGCAAAATTAGTAATATGGAAAGATAAAGAATGTGCAAAGATGCTGCAGGAACAAAATGAGCTTTTATCAAAAAACTGCGAACTGATTTTAAGCCACATAAATGATTTATATAACATGGGGGAAAACGATGATCGCAATAGCTAAGATAATTATAAATGGAACAACGATTCAATTCGAAGAAATGTTTCCACAAGATACATCAATAAAGCAAATTGAAGATTTCATGATAAATCTCATAAAAAATTACATAAGAGATTTTATGGGGAACGAATTGAATAGAAAAGGTAGAAAAGTGAAATGCAGATTAATCATAAAGGAGAATGGAATGGGGAAAATAGATAAAATTCTTGATAAATTAGAAAAATTAACATTTAAAGCCGAGGTTTATAATAAAGATTTTGATGGAGAAAATATCGAAAATCTGATTTGCCTTGGCGATGTAAAAGAAGTCCTTGAAGAATGCATGAATGATGAATGGATTTCTGTAGAAGAAAGACTTCCAAAGGAGAAAGAAGAGTTTATCAAAGTAATTGATCCAATTAGTTTGGATGTTATAGAAACTGATAGATATACAGCGTCAGATGAAGTGGAAGTAACAGTATGTGATCAAGAAAAAGAAGAATATTTTATCAAAACCGATTTTACAGTTAATGGAGAATGGCATGATTCTTTTTATTCTGAAGGAATATATAAAGTAGTTGCTTGGAAACCACTTTCTGATCCATACCGCCCGGAGCCACTCGAAACTCGAAAAGAACTCGAAAGAGCGGTGGAGAATGACACCAGAAGAAACTGGAGGGAATGAAAGATGCTGTATCCAACGATTGAATTAGAGAAAAAACATACTTACTGTACTTGCGGCACACCTAATTTTAGAAGTGTGTCTGAGTGGGACAAGCCAATTAAAAGAATCTATAAACTTACGATTCCTAAAAATCCTTATGGAACAACGACACATTATTTGTGTGAGGATTGTATTAAAAGGATATGCGAAGCATTTGGACAGGAGGCAGACGATGAGCAATGATTTAATCAGCAGGAAAGCGACTATTGAAGCTGTAAAAATGGTGATTCAAGCAGGTCTTCCAGAGGAGGCAATATATGCAAAAATAGAGGAAATTCCGGCATCCTTTGACAAAGAAAAGGTAATTGAAGAATTAAGAGGCCAGATAGAACTGATTTCATATAATCCGATGACGGCTGGAAGATATATTAAAAAAGATCGAGTGATCAAGATTGTTGAGAAAGGCGGGATTGAGTAATGTCATACATAGATTGTCCTTGCTATTCCTGCAACGACCGAACGACAGGAGCCAAAAGAGTAGCCTGTCACCCAGGGTGCGAGAAGTTCGCAGTCTGGAAAGCGAAACAGCAGAAGGCAAGGGAAAAGAAAAAGAAGGATAAGCCATACCGGTCTGACACGATGGCAAAATCCATCAAACGAAAACAGATGAACCAGAAGGCGGGAAGGAGATAATCAATGGACATAATTTTATTTTTACTAGCATGTGGACTGGCAGTGCTTGCCTCAGGACTGGCGCGGGAAAACAACAAACTGAGAGAAACCATTAAACAGCAGGAGAAGATGCTCCGATTCCTGACTGAAACAGAGAGGGAGCCATGAAGAACCCATGCAAGGCCTGTGCAGAATACTGCATGGGTCTGTGCTGGGAACGGATAGAGTATCTGGAATGGTACAGCAGTTACTGTGAAAAAGTGAGGAAACAAATAAAAGATGTAAGCAGGAGGGGAGAGCGTGGACAAGAACATACTGATCCAGTATTGCGACATGAATGAAGAAATTAAAGATTTAAGAAGGAGAATCCATGAGTTAGAGAAGCAGATCGACAGGATAAAGGAAGAAGGAGCAGTAAAGGACACTGTGTCCGGAGGAATGGGAGGGACACAGCATTTTGTTGTAGAGGGATTCCCGGTACCGGAATATAACCGAAAGATGATGCTGCTGCGGAGCAGGAAAGCTATGCTGGAGGAGAAAGAAGCAGAACTGCTGGAGCTTACTAACCAGGTGGAAGAGTACATAGGCAGCATAGAAAAGAGTGAACTGCGAATCATGTTCCGGCTGTACTATATAGATGGTCTTACGTGGATCCAGGTGGCGCATCGGATGAACCGAATGTTTCCGAAACGCCGGAAAGCATATACAGAAGATAGTTGCCGGATGAGGAACACAAGATTTTTTGAAGAAAATTGAAAAATGTTCGGTCACGTTCGCTGAAAATGTAGTTAAATATAGACTAGAGATGGAATGAGGAATGCTTGATTAAGTCTCACGAGATTTCTCTTTTATGGATTTTTACCATGGGCGGCCAAGAGTCGCCCTCCCCTTACAGAATGAATCCGGACAACCTTCGGACCCCCGGGTTTTTAAAATGGTGATGATAGGTTTTGTCATATACATCTTCCTTATTTTTTTCGGCACCCAGAGATGGGTGCTGTTTTTGTGCGCAAATTTAGAAAGGAAATGGAGAACAAGCATTATGTATAAAGAAAAGAAAAATTATGAAAATTTACAGAAAATGATTTTCGATGGAGTTGGGCAATATCAGATTCCAGAGATACAACCTACAAGTTATAAAGAGTGTGATTTTATTCCCTTTAATTATGCAAAGAGTTGTAAAAACAGAGAGGGCAAGGGGATCCATTTCTTTATAGATGATTATCAATTTAATCGTTTGTGGAATGCGCCGGATCGATACATCAATATGTTATTAGATTTTACTCACGTCATGTCTCCGGATTTTAGTACTTATACAGACTTTCCAAAGGCTATGCAAATTTACAACCATTATCGAAAGCATTGGATGGGCGCATATTTACAAATGTATGGAATAGATGTAATTCCGACAATATCATGGAGTGATCAAGAGTCTTTTGAATGGTGTTTTGATGGAGAACCTGTTGGCGGCACTGTGGCGATCTCTTCTGTCGGCTGCATGAATAGTAAACAACGCAGAGACCTATTTATCCAAGGATATCAGGAAATGATGGACAGGCTAAATCCTACAACGATTATTTTCTACGGAAAAGTCCCGGAAGAGTGCGAAGGAAACATTGTACAGATAAAAGCATATCAGGAAAAGTATAGGGAGATGAAGTGATGGGCGGAAGAGGAAGTTCTTCTGGAATGAGTGGAAACTCAGTAATCAACAGAGGCGCAAAAACCAGAACAATCGAAACAGTATACCGGGAAGCACGTGGATATTCCGGGAGTTATTATAAAGATACCATCCTTGAAGCGGTGGATCGAGGGAATGGAAGTCTGGAATTTGTCTACGCTACACCAGATAGTAGAGAGAAAACAGCCAAAACAAACCAAACCCAATACGTTACATACAAATTAAAAGCTGGAGCGGAGAACGGTGATGTGTTTGGCGTGAACTGGGATAATGTAAAAAGTGTTTCCGGGCAGACCTATGATCTGAGATCAGGGATTAAAGACAGAGGGTTCCGGTGGGATGGGAAAAATAAAAGGTGGGTTAAGAAGTGAACTTGAATGCAATCATGCGAAAACTGCAAAGAGCAATACTCCAGAAAGGACTTGTCATAAAGATAGGCTCCACGCAGTTCTACAGCGCAGAGCAAAATCGCATGATAACCATACATATCCTCAGTACGAGAATAACCTACCGGAACACGCACGGAGAATGGAAAGAGCGAGACTTTGAGATACTGCGGAGTGCATCGCAGATAGAGGCTGTGAACTGTTTAAATGATATATGGCAGGCGGTGAGAGAATGAGTAAAGGAATTATAAGAATTTGTGTTCCAGAGTATTGCGATTATTGTCCGGTCGGAAGAATATTTGGAATTAATTCGGGAGTTGAGTGCTTAGTTGCTCCAGAGGGCCAATGCGTTTCTGGATATGGATTTCATGTTAATCGGCCAGAATGGTGTCCAATAGAAGAAATAAAGGACGGTGGGTAAATGAAGCTCACACCGAAGCAGAAAGCCTTTGCGGATGAATACCTGATATGCGGAAACGCCACTGAGGCGGCAAGAAAAGCAGGATATTCAAATAAAACGGCAACAGTCATAGGAAGCGAAAACCTTAGCAAACCTAACATTCTTGAATATATAGCAGAACGTCAGAAGCAGATTGAGGATTCGCGTATTGCGAATATAAAAGAGGTCTTAGAGTTTTATTCTTCCGTCTTAAGAGGCGAGATAAAAGATCAGTTTGATATGGATGCATCACTTTCGGACCGCTTGGCTGCTGGAAGAGAGTTAATGAAGCGATACGAAAAGGCGGACGAGCAGGAGGCACGGGTTAGACTGTTGAATGCGCAGGTAGATAAACTTACCGGAAATAATCAAGAAATAGAAGATGATGGATTCTTAGAGGCGTTAAAAGGCGAGGTGAGCAACGTATGGGCAGACGAGTAGAAGCCTTTTTTAAGTTTCGACCATTTTCCAGAAAGCAAAAAAAGATCTTGACCTGGTGGCTCCCGGAATCACCGGTGCATGACTGCGATGGCATTATAGCAGATGGAGCGATCAGATCAGGAAAGACAATTTCCATGTGCCTGTCTTTTGCTATATGGGCCATGGAATCTTTTCAGGATCAAAACTTTGCTATGTGCGGGAAGACGATCGGTTCCTTCCGAAGGAACGTCCTATTCTATCTAAAACTGATGCTGAGAGGAAGAGGCTACAAAGTCACAGATCATCGTGCTGACAACCTTGTTGTTATATCAAAAAACGGAATAGAGAATTATTTCTACATATTTGGCGGAAAGGACGAGAGATCGCAAGACCTTATCCAGGGAATCACTCTGGCTGGGGTCTTTTTTGATGAAGTCGCATTGATGCCGGAATCCTTTGTTAACCAGGCAACTGGACGTTGTTCTGTGGATGGATCAAAATATTGGTTTAATTGCAACCCAGACGGTCCATACCATTGGTTTAAACTTAACTGGATTGATAAAGCAGAAGAAAAACATCTGGTATATTTGCATTTTACAATGGATGACAACTTAAGCCTATCTGAGAAAGTGAAAGCAAGATACAGATCTCTGTATTCCGGCGTTTTCTATAAACGTTATATTAAGGGAAGATGGTCTGTAGCAGAAGGGATCATATATGATATGTTCGATGAAGAGAAGCATATTATTCATGACCTTCCAGGGTTTACAAAAAAAGCATATGTAAGTATTGACTACGGGACCCAGAACGCAACAGTATTTCTACTCTGGAGAAAAGATATGCATGGCAAATGGATTTGTGCGGATGAGTATTATTATTCCGGCCGAGAGGAAGGCACACAAAAGACAGACGCAGAATATGCAGATGATCTGGAGAAATTTGTGGACAAGAAAAGTATAGAAGCAGTTATTGTGGATCCTTCGGCAGCGTCCTTTATTGCAGAATTAAAAAAGAGGAATATAAAAGTGAAGAAGGCATCAAACAGTGTTTTAGATGGAATACGTTTTGTGAGTATGCTTTTAAATATAAAAGCAATTTTGTTTGCCGATTCATGCGAAGAAACGAGGAAAGAGTTCGGTTCTTATGTTTGGGATGAAAAAGCTCTGGATCGGGGACAAGATGCTCCAGTAAAACAACATGACCATTGTATGGATGCAGTTAGATATTTTTGTTATACAGTGATCCGAAAGGAAAGAAGGTGGAAGGCGGCTTGATATTTCAGAATTTGATTGAAAGAATAAGGAGGATCATAAAACAAATGTTTGGTAAGAAAAGCATAGTAGAACGTGCAATAGAAAAAGATGTTGTTGTATCTGAGAAGATGGCAAGAAGGATAGACTTATATACAGACATCTATGAAAACAAGGCGCCTTGGCTTAATGAAAATGTCAGAAGTACAGGGATAGCCGCATCTGTTGCACAGGAATTTGCAAGACTGGTCACGATAGAGTTTGAGTCTGAAATTTCAGGAAACGATTTCCTGAACAAAGAATATCAGGCATTTCTCAAAGATTTAAGACGAAACATTGAATATGCAGCAGCAAAAGGCGGCATTGCTTTTAAGCCGTATTTATCGGATGGGCACATCGAAGTAGATGTGGTCCAGGCAGACGGATTCTTCCCTGTAAAATTTAACAGCCGGAATGAAGTGCTTGCAGCCGTACTTCCGGAGGAGATTGTCCAGGGGAAATATAAGTACACCAGGATAGAATATCACGAATTTACAGATCAGGGAGAAATGATACTTAATAAAGCGTTTCGGAAACGGAGCGATGATACATCAGATAGCCTGGGAAGAGAAGTGGAATTAAATGCCCTGGATGAATGGGAAGATCTTGAACCAGAAACATTGATAGCTGGCGTGGATCGCCCATTGTTTGTCTATTTGAGGATGCCGTCTGCAAACAACATTGATTCAGCGTCTCCGATAGGGATATCGATATTTGACAGAGCAATCTTTGATATCAAGGATGCTGATGAACAGTGGAGCAGAATTGTTTGGGAGTATGAAGGCGCTGAACTTGCTATTGATGCAGACGAAGGAATGTTTCGCCTAGATGAAGTTACAGGCGAATTAGAACTGCCAAAAGGAAAAGAAAGATTGTTTCGGACGATGGACTTTGCAGGAATAGAAGCGGAGGCTAAGGATGGATACCATCCATATGCCCCGACAATTCGAGACCAGAGCCTGTTTAATGGAATGAATAATATCCTTAGACAAATTGAATTTAAGTGTGGGCTTGCTTACGGAACGCTATCAAATCCGGAAAACGTAGATAAGACGGCAGAAGAAATAAAGGCTAGTAAACAAAGGTCTTACAGCACAGTAAAAGATATACAAAATGCTACACAGGATGCTTTAGACCATCTGATATATGCTATGTGGGTATGGCAAAAGATAGGGAACATGGGAGCATCCAATTATGATGTTAGTTACAAATGGGATGATTCAATCGTTGTTGACAGAGAAAAAGAACTTTTGTCTATGCAGCAGGATGCATCCTTAGGATTTATACGTAAAGAGCTGTACATCGCAAAGAAATATGGAGTTTCGGAAGAAGAAGCACTGAAAATGATGCCGGCGG
>ERZ1643247.3795-NODE-3795-length-10370-cov-3.063694_pt1 | contig 10370 bp, 9 predicted proteins | sample MGYA00579264_ERZ1643247 | MGnify/ENA primary metagenome ERZ1643247 (study PRJEB29033, sample SAMEA4952262) | chicken gut metagenome | biome: Broiler Chicken; feature: Gastrointestinal Tract; material: Caecum | place: Ireland | collected 2018 | study: Broiler... | reverse complement strand
CTTAGTACATAAATATCCACTTCTTCGAGCGGCTCCTGCTCATAGGCTGCAGTCAGCTCATCATAATTCAGTTTTATGAGATTCACCGCCACGATATCACCGCCGCGCAGAATCGGGCAGCTGTAATATACCTCACGCGCCTGTCTGTCATAAAAGATTCCAGCCCGGTCGGTCTGCAGAGCAACCTGCATCACAGAAGTTTCCAGGTCCCTCTTCATCACCAGCGCTGTATCCGCCTGAAAAATCCGCCTGTCCTCCGTGATAACCATAACGTTTTCCATATACTGCTTCTGATTCATCAAACCGGAGAGAAAACTTGCAATTCTTTTTTTACGCATGTACTCTTCATAGGATGCGTTTTCTTTTCCATGCAGAACCCCGGGCCATATAATTTCCTGTTCCGTGGCCACAGAAAGCGCCGTTTTTCTCACTTCAGAAAGCAAATTATTAACCCGTTCGTCAGCAAAAGCAATATACTGCGTGATATAGCTCTCTGTTGTATTCCTGATGGTATTTATCTCCGTGTAGTAGGAAATCAACAAAGAAACCAGAGTTGTCCCTATTGTTAATGCCAGGGTAATAATCAAAATTTTGCTTTGTATGGAATGCAGTATGGGAATTTTATACTTTTTGTTCAATATCCTTCCCTCTTATTCATGTTTTTTTTTTTTAATATTTATATTTTAGATATATTGTATTGAAAATGCTTTCAAAATGCAATGAACTTTCATTTTGTCTGCTTCTTGATTAAACAATTAAAAGCTTAATAAAAGGCTCTATACGCTTTTTCCGCAAGTGTACAGAGCCTACTTTTTATTTATACTAATGTTTCGAGAATATATATTCGTCCAGTTTCCGTTACTTTTTATAATCCACCGGCAGCTCCTCCCAGCGCTTCTTAAAATAGTAAGCCGCTTCCTTGGGCTGGCGCTGTCTGGTAAAAATTCCCTTCCTGTTTCCGTTCATCCGCATGATTCCTTCCGTGGTCTGAAAATCGGCGAAGTTCCAGACCAGCTCTCCTGCCACGAAATCATAGGAATCAAACACGCGATGGCACATTTCCAGATACTCCACCTGATATTCCTGACTCCACATCACGGAAGGAAGCTTGTGCTCCGCCGGATTGGTGTCCGCGCCATACTCCGTGAAAATCACAGGCCTGTTCATCTGCTTCTTTGCCCAGCCGTCCATCTCCTCCCGGAAGGCCTCTTCGGCGTCTGAAATCTCATATCCGCCCAGCATATACCATCCGTAATAACGGTTCAGGGAAAGGAAATCGCAAAGCTGGCAGCATTTGCAGGTATCCGGGCCGGAGTTTCCGATCATGGCAAAGGTTCTGGGCCGCTTCTGCGGGTCCACCTCCCTGGCCCTGGCAAAAATCTTTTCAAAGTACGGTACTGCGGCATCCTCTGTGGTCTCAGGCTCATTGAACAGGCTCCACGCGATGACGCTGGGATGATTCTTGTCCCGGCAGATCATGTCCTCCACACACTGGAGATGATGGGCGAGAAGCTGCGGAACCGTGGGAGCCTCAAAAAACGAGGTTTTCTTTCCGGAAGAGGCCTCGGCAAAATTCATCAGACTGCGGAACATGCCTACCGCCGCCACCTCGTCGATGATCAGGATGCCTTCCCGGTCCGCCATCTGGTAGATTTCCTCGCTGTAGGGATAGTGAGAGGTACGGAAGCAGTTTGCCCCGATCCACTTCATGCACTCAAAATCCCGTTTCATCACACCGATGTTGAAGCCCCTGCCCACAATATCGCTGTCCTCATGCTTTCCGAAGCCTCTCAGATAGACCTTTCTGCCGTTAATCAGGATGTCTCTGCCCTTCACCTCAACCGTACGGATGCCGATCCGGTCCGTATACTCGTCAACCGATACATCTCCATCCATAATCCTCAGCCGGATTTCATAAAGATAGCCGTCTCCCACATCCCACTTATAGGCATCGGGCACACGGAGCACGCCCGCCTTTCCGGAAGCGGATGCCACGGGCCTGTGCTCCCTGTCATACAGCTCCACGAACACCTCATGCTCACCCGTTGTCTCCACGGTATAATGAACCAGCGCATCCGCTCCGTCAAACTCATAAGCCACAGAGTAATCCTCGATATGCTCCTTCGGCCAGGCAACCAGCTTCACCGGTCTCTGCAGTCCGGAATAATTGAAGAAATCAAAATACGGTTTGGACATCTTTTTCCCGTTCTTTAGAACCTTCGTTGTTCCGCAGGGAATGCGGGTCTCGCTCAGTTCGTTATTGACCTTTACCACCACCTTATTAAAGGCATTATACTCTACGAGATCCGTCGCCACCGCCAGAAACGGCAGAAATCCGCCTTCATGGACTGCTGCCTGCACGCCGTTCACGTAGACGCAGGCACAGTGCGTCGCGCTGCCGAAGCGGATGGCAACCTCTTTTCCCTGCCACTCTCCGGGAACGAAGAAATCCGTCTCATACCAGACATCTCCCGTATATTCCCTGATCTCCTTGTCCGTATAAAAATCCTGAAAGCTCGCCGGAACGGGAATCATCTCATTTCCCGGCACACCGTTCTTCCAGTTCTTCTCTTCCCCCTCCTGTTTCCAGTCCAGTGAAAATTTCCACATTCCATCCATACTCACCGAACGTCTGGTGGATGATTCTTCTGGATACAGCATCTGACATGTTCTCATTCTTTTTCCTCTCCTTCTGTTTTTGTCATTGCGGCTTTTCAGACGTATGTCCTTTCCCGTGGTGTCCTCCGTGCCCCTTCTCCCATCCGCCGGGGGAGAGGGCCTCAATCCGGTCCAGAATTTCCCGCATGGTCATATTCTGCACCTCTTCCGGAGTAATATCGGGATCCAGCTCTCTGAGTCTCAGGAAAGCGTTGTATTTTCCAAGGGAAAGCCCCATTTCATGGGCTTCTTCCAGCTCCGCGGAATCAGCATGATAGCAATGAGCATTTCCGTGGCCCCGGGTACAGGCCTCCATGTCGGAAAGGATCCGCCCGCACTGGTCCCGATCCGATCCTGAAACCGCAATCGTCAGGGCTTCATTCTGTGACAGCAGAACAGAAATCTCTTTCATTTCCAGGATCTGCCTGACCGCAGTTTCATAACTCATAAATCTGATATGCAGCGACTCTGCCAGACTTTTGCCGTCATCGTTATAGCCTTCCACGGAAAGCACTCTGTCAAAACGGTTAATCTCCAGTTCCAGAGAAGGATTTACATCTATACTGATAGCCGCTGTGGGGGTAAAGTACAGCCTCCACCCGCTTCCTGCCGCCGCAATGAAAAGCAGGCATGCCATGACGGGAATCAGAAGCCGGAAGCTTTCCCTCCGACATACGGCCGGTTTCCGCATTCTTTCGGAAAGAAAGGCCTTTGTCTCCCTCTTTAATTCCTCTTCCGCATGGATCTCACGGAAAGAGTCTCTGATCCTTTCATGAATCCCGTCATTCATACCCATCACCTCCCAGCTTTTCTTTCAGCAGCTTTTTTGAGCGGGTCAGGAGCGTGTAAACCGTATTCACGTTTTTCCCCAGAATCCGGCTGATCTGCGGAGCCGTATAATCCTCATAATAGTGAAGGTACACCACATCCCTGTATCTGGCAGGAAGAGAAAGCACCGCTTCCAGGACCTCCCTGTGGTCAGGCGGAAGGGAGGCCGGCTGTTCGATCAGTTCGTCCAGAGGCACCGTGCGGCTGCAAAAAAAGCTTTTCAGATGATCCTTACAGGCATTGATCGTAACGCGGATGAGCCAGGCCTTCTCATGCTCTTCGCTTTCAAAGGAAACGGAACTAAGGACATACTTCAGAAAAACCGATTGAAATATGTCCTCCGTATCCGCATAATTTTTCAAGTGAACCATACAGAGCCGCCGGACCATGTCAGCATACCGTTCGACCGCCCTGTTCGCCTCTTCTTCGCTCCGCATGATATCTCCGCCTCATATCTGCCGTACCGGCCGCAGCAAACCGTCTCATTCTCACACTCTTCACCTGTTATGATGGGAAGCATGATGGCCGTAAGCGCCTTCACAGCCGGAACCGGACGCATATCCGCCGTGATGGCCGCGGCTGCGGCTTTCTCTGCGGACGTATTCTCCCCCGCAGCTGTCGCAGATTCCATCCCCGTCCGCATCGCAGTGCAGGCAGATGTTTTCTCCATGGTTATCGCAGATCCCGTCTCCGTCCGCGTCCGCATAGTAACAGCCGCTTCCCGCGTAATCACAGATTCCATTCCCATCCGCGTCCACAAAGCGGCATCCGGTTCCGGGGCCCGCCGCCCAAACGGTCGTCGTACTGATGGACAAAATTACTGCAGCCGTTAAAATTCCCGTTAATCCTTTTTTCATGTTCATTATCCTCCGTCTGTTTCAGATAGTTTTTATGACTTCACTATAAATACGACTGGCCACGGAGAATCCATTCACAGTTTTTTTATTTAAAGCTTTTTTATCATGGAAATGATCTTTCTCATCGTTCCGTCCTTCAGTCTGATGGCATCCGGATGTTCCGCCACCCGGAGCAATCCCAGCTTTTCATAAAGCCTTTTGCCACGCTCATTTCCATCTATATAATCCAGCTCAAGCTGAAGAATCTCTTTTTCCCTGGCTATCCTCTCCAGTTCCGTGAACATGGCCGTTCCTATCCCCAGCCCCCAGTATTCCTTCAGGATTCCAACAGCAAGCGTCGCCCGGTGCCTGGTCTTGATTCTGTTTGAAAAACTGATCTGGCAGTTCCCGGCAATCTTCCCATCCACCGTACAGACGATCATCAGGCTGGTCTGCGACTGATTCATCCCCTCCAGAAATTCCGCTTCCTGCTCCGCCGTCTCCGTGCATTCCTCCGGATAGCGGAGAATAAACTCGGTTTCCGAAGAAAGGGTTTTCAAAAATTCCATCATCTGCGCGCCTTCCGATTTGCACGGACTTCTTAAAACTGCCTCCTGTCCGTTTTTCAGAGCTATTATTTTCGTTTCATAACGCATTCCTTCCTGCCTCCTTTAAGTCCTTTCAAATATTTGAATATTCTTCCTCTTCCGCATCAAGTATAACACAAAAAGCATGACGGGACCATCGCTTCAAAATGGTCCTGCCATGCTCTCTGCCGTTTTAAAAGCTCATATTTTCAGTCCGCCGTTCTGCGGAGGTTATTAAACCAGCTTCACCTTAAACACCACAGGCTTATCGGTTTTCACGCCGTCCACCTTCACATGAAGGCCGCTCTCATCCCGCGTCCATTCGCAGGGGGAATCAAAGCCGAGTACGGATACATCTTTGATGATTCCGGCGAAATTGGGCTTGCTGGATGCATCCTGCTTTCCGAGGGACGGGAAGGTGTAGCTTCCGTCCTGCGCACAGCGCATCACGATCGCGTACAGCCTGTCTCCGTTCATGGTATAACGGATGTCGTCAGAGGTGAATTCCTTCTTGATCTTATCGGAGAACTGACCTTCCACCACCTGCGTAGGGCCTTCTCCGTACTTTCTCCACAGATGGCTGTCATAGATGGCCTCTCCGTTCACCTTCAGCCATGCACCGATCTCCCGCAGGATCGCCGCATCCTCCTCCGGAATGGTTCCATCCGCCCTGGGGCCGACGTTCAGAAGCAGGTTTCCGTTCTTGCTGACGATGTCCACCAGGTCACAGATGATGTCTGCGGCAGGGCGGTAGCTGTTGTTCTCCGTATAGCACCAGGAATTCAGGGCTACAGCCGTATCCGTCTGCCAGTAATAGGGCTTCACGTCCGCGAACTGGCCTCTTTCGATGTCCACCACCGCGGTACCGAACATGAAGGCGTCATGCTTGTAATTGATCAGCACCTCTTCGCCCCATTCCTCCGCGCGGTTATAGTAGTAGGCCGCCAGCTTCTTCAGATAAGGACGGAAGGACTGATGCTGGATCCACCAGTCAAAATAAATGAGCTTCGGATGGTATTCGTCGATGATCTCACAGGTTCTGGTCAGCCAGTCCTGAAGGTATTCCTCTGTCGGCGCGGGCTCGCTGAAAATGTCATGATGATCCCGCTCCGGCATGGCAGGCCAGTAGAAATCGCCGCGCTGCATGGGGTCCTTGATGTCGCTGTCAAATTCCTTCCCGTGTCCCATGAAGAACCAGTGCTCCGCACGGTGGGAGGAAGCGCCGTTTACCAGTCCATGCTCCGCAAACGCATGGCACAGCTCGCCCAGGGTATCCCGCTTCGGTCCCATTTCCGCCGCATTCCAGTGGGAAAGCTCGCTTTTATACATCTGGAAGCCGTCATGATGCTCCGCAACGGGAACCACATACTTCGCTCCCGCTTCCTCAAACAGCTGCGCCCACTCCTCGGCGTTGAACTTTTCCGCTTTAAACATGGGAATGAAATCCTTGTAGCCGAAATCCTTATGGGGACCGTAGTTTTTCACATGATGCTCAAATTCAGGCGAACCCTGGATGTACATATTTCTGGAGTACCACTCGCTGCCGAAGGCGGGCACGCTGTAGACGCCCCAGTGAATGAAAATTCCGAATTTTGCATTCCGGAACCACTTCGGCAGAGGATGGGCGCTTAAGGAATCCCAGTCGTCTTTGTAAGGGCCGCGCGCGATCACCTCATCGATCTGTTTTAAGTATTCATACATATCCTTCATCAGTCTGTCACCACACCTTTCTGCAGCATGATATTGGCGTAAAGCGCCGTCTCCCCTGTTGCGATGATGGCATAGGCCTTTTTCGCTTCCTCATAAAAAGTAAATCGTTCAATCTGTCCGATGGCAGCCTTTCCCCGGGGCTCATATTTTTCCTCGATCTTTTCATATACATCCCAGATGGGTGTTTCCACGTCATCCCCCGGCATGACCTGCATCAGATTAAACGGCTTTTCCACATAGGTATCCAGCGGAAAAAGCTGCAGGATGGCGTCCAGAATCTCCGGAATTCCATGTCCGTCCATGCGGATCACCTTCGCGTTCTTTCCCATGGATTCCGCCGGAAAGTTTCCGTCCGCGATCACGATCCGGTCGCTGTGGCCCATCTCGCACAGGACCTTTAAAAGCTCCGGTGATATGATTTTGGGTATTCCCTTCAGCATATGTTTTCCCTCCTGACTGACCGGATGCGCAGCCCTGTCGTCTGCGCTGTCCGGTCTATCCTTTTACAATTGAATTATAGCAGTTCAGGCTGTCGTATTTTTGCCCTCTATAATGGTGTTAACCTGTGATTGTTCCGTCCAGATCCCAAAGGTCCTCCCACCCCTTCGCGCCGGGCCAGAGGAACACCTGTCCTTTTACCAGCCTGCAGTTCTTATCCGCAAGGCGGATGGTTTCCATCTCCTCTTCCGTCAGCGGGTCCTCCGTGGCGCACTTCAGATTGCTGATATACTGCGGCTCCTTCACGGAAAACGGAATGGGAACCTGTCCTCTCTGCACCGCCCATTTCAGGCAGATGAGAGCGGGATGGACATGGTGGCGCTCCGCGATTTCCACAATCTCCGGCATCTGAGTATCCGCCACATCTTCTGCTGTCCTGTCTCTTTCCGGGCGGGAAGGGGAGCCGATGGGGCAGTATCCCACCGGAAGGATATCATGCGCCTTCGCGTACTCGAACAGCTCCGGCTGCTGGAATCCGGGATGCAGTTCCATTTCCAGGGCCGCAGGTTTGATGCGGCAGAGAGGCAGAACTGCCTCCAGCTTCGGAATCGTCATGTTGGACATGCCGATGTATCTGACCTTCCCTTCGTCCACCAGCCGCTCGCACTGTCTCCATGTTACCATAAATTCTTCCACCGAAAAAGGTCTGGAATCCGGATTGCGGGAATCCCCGTCGCAGCCCGGCGCATGGTAATTGGGGAAGGGCCAGTGCACAAAATAAAGATCTATGTAGGAAAGCTTCAGATCCTTCAGGCTCTTTTCACAGGATTCGATGACCTTTCCTTCCGCATGCATGTCGTTCCAAACCTTGGAGGTGATGAAAAGCTCCTCCCTTTTCACCACGCCCTCCTGCATCACGCGGGTCAGCGAATCCCCAATTTTATCCTCGTTCATGTAAACGGAAGCGCAGTCAATCAGCCGGTATCCGGCCCGGATACCCCCGTACACGGCTGCCGCAATCTGCTCCGGCCCGTATTTATCGCTCCCGAAGGTTCCCATTCCAACCGCGGGAACTGTGGTTCCGTCATACAGAGTCCTGCGCGGAATTCTGCTCTGTTCTATGATTTCTGACATTGCTGTTCTCCTTTAAATACGGCTGTCTCCGGCCGTCTCAATCGAATACCACCGCGACCTTGCCGCAGTTTCCTCCTGCCATCAGGGCGTAGGCCTCTCCTGCCTTCTCCAGCGGGAATTCGTGGGTGATCAGATCCTCCGGATGGATGCCCCAGCGCACCAGCCGCTCTACAAGCTCTTCCATTCTCCACAGAGAGGTCACCCAGGAGCCGTAGATGGTCTTCTGACCGTGGATGATGTCCGGGCTGGGATTGAAGGTGCAGGTTCCGCCCTCTCCCACAAAAGCGATCTTACCCCATTCTCTGGTGGCACGGATAGCAAGCTGCCGTCCCGGATCGCTGGCGCTGGCATCAATGGCGCGCTCCACGCCGTTGCCGTTCGTCACCTTCATAATTCCTTCCAGTGCCTCGTCAGGGGTGAATACATAATCCACCAGTCCCAGCTTTTTCGCCAGCTCCACGCGGTACTCATTCATCTCCACACCGATGAGCATGTTGGCCCCCATGGCTTTTGCCAGCATCAGTGCCGCCAGGCCGACCGGACCAAGACCGGTCACCAGAACCGCGTCGTTTCCACAGATTCCGATTTTTTCAATGGCCTCGTATACCGTACCGAAACCGCAGGCCACCTGCGCACCATCCTTGTAGGTCAGCTCGTCGGGAAGGGCGATCAGATCCTTTTCCTCCGCCAGAATGTAGGGCGCCATTCCGCCGTTTCTCTGCCAGCCGTACGCCTGACGGAAGCGGCTCTTGCAGGAAATGTAATAGCCTCTGCGGCAGTCGTTGCACACGCCGCAGCCGGAGATGTGATAAACGATTACACGGTCGCCCTTCTTAAAGCGTCTCAGTCCCTCTCCCTCTTCCACGATCACGCCACAGGGCTCATGTCCTGCAACCATACCGGGAATATAGCCTTCCGGTCCCTTTCCCACATGCGCCCGGTAGATGCAGCGGATATCGCTTCCGCAGATCGTCGTGGCCTTCGTCTGAATCAGCACCTGTCCATGTCCCGGCTTCGGAATATCAAATTCCTTCATCTCCACCGTGCTGTTTCCGGGCAGCGTCGCTCCCCGCATTCTCATTTTTTCCATTTCTACCCCTTTCTGCCGCCGAACGGCGGCTCTAAAATCGTAAGAAATTGGGCGTAAGCCCAATTCCCAGGAGAAAACCGCAGGTTTTCTCCGCCTTTCCCGCTGCCACAGGCAGCATTAAAATCCGTGAGGAATTGGACGTGAGTCCAATTCCCAGGAGAAAATCTCTGATTTTCTCCGCCTTGCTTTCTGCCGCAGGCGGCACTGATTTTCTTGTCTCTTTGTACCTTCATTATAAATTTCCCCTCGTAAAAGGATAAGAGAAACTTTTGACAACTTGTCCTTTTTTATGTCGCATCAGCGCAGGTTTTAAATTGTCCGTATGGCATTAAAATGCCCCGCTGGTCACGTTCCGGTCTGCTGTGCTCTCAGCATTCTGAATAGAAACCTGCGGGGCCGTTATTTTTATAATTTTTCTCTTAAAACCTCTACTCTGCACTGATGTCTTTTTTGAGGATCACTCTTGGAGTAAGAAATACCCGTGGCATGTAACAACGAAAGACCATTCTGAGTTACCGGATTGATTTTTAAAATTTACTCTGATACACTGATCCCATGATCAGACAGCTATTTTGAAAAATAAACTGTTCAAACTTTTCGGGCAGGACGGGCGGGTCAGCCGCTCCGGAACTGCCCTCTGGTCAAAAGGAGGCCCGTCATGTGGACAGACTACAAGGACGCAGATATTCATTTTACCATCGCGGATACCCGCTTTCATACGCTGAATTTTGTCTATGAAAGGTTTGAGCGTTCCATTCCAAGCCATTCCCACGGGAACGGCAGCTATGAGATCCACTATATTCCGCAGGGCCGCGGGCGGGCGCTCATAGACGGCGTTTATCATGAGGTCATACCCGGCACCCTCTATGTCACCGGGCCTCATGTGGAGCACGCGCAGAGTCCGCTTCTGGAGGATCCCATGTGCGAATACTGCATTTATCTGAAAACGGAAAAAAAGCGGAAAAGCAGCTCCTCCTTTTCCACAGGGGAAGAGGAGCTGCTTTCCGTCTTTGAAAACACCCCCTTCTGGTTCGGTCAGGATACGCAGAAAGCCGGGGCGCTGATGATGGAGATTTTTGAAGAGCTGCA
>ERZ1643247.3793-NODE-3793-length-10372-cov-4.837744_pt1 | contig 10372 bp, 15 predicted proteins | sample MGYA00579264_ERZ1643247 | MGnify/ENA primary metagenome ERZ1643247 (study PRJEB29033, sample SAMEA4952262) | chicken gut metagenome | biome: Broiler Chicken; feature: Gastrointestinal Tract; material: Caecum | place: Ireland | collected 2018 | study: Broiler... | reverse complement strand
CCCGGATCGCTGCTTCGGCAATATCCGGGTCGTTCATCCTGCCGCCCGCAAGAATCGGAATGTTCACGGCTTCTTTTGCCTTCGCCGCCATTTCCACATGATAGCCCTTCGGCATATACATTGGCGGGCAGGCATAGTAGAAGGAATCATACGTGCCGGTATCCACGCTCAGGCAGTCATATCCATAAGATTCCAGCAGCTTCGCAATCTGGATACCTTCTTCCAGCGTCCTTCCGGCTTCGTCCTCACCGGTAAGAGTTGCCTTTTCAAAGCCTTTCACAAAGGTTTTCAGTCCCAGCCGCATACTCACAGGATAGTCGCTTCCGCACTCCTGCTTGATACCCTCTAAAATTTCTTTTGCCGCCCGCAGACGGTTTTCCAGACTGCCGCCGTACTCATCGCTGCGGTGGTTCATCATGGAAAGGGCAAACTGATCCAGCAGATATCCCCAGTGAATGGAGTGGACTTCCACACCGGCGAAACCGGAATCCTTTGCGATTTTTGCCACCTGAATCACCGACTCAATCTTTGATTTGATCTGGTCATGGGTCAATTCCGGTGAAACCTCACCCGGATGGCGGAACACATGAACAGAGGACGGGGCGGGAAGATTCGGATAATTACGCCCCAGACCCATCGTAATTTGTGCGAAAATTTTTGTTCCATAGGCGTTCGCCCGCTCATCCAGTTCCGTTGCAGTCATTTTGAAAGCATCCGGGTTTTGCAAAATGGCAGGTCCAACGCCTGTATAGGGGTCAACCGTACAGTCCGCTGCCAGCGCCCCGGTGAAAATCAGTCCAAAACCACCCTTCGCACGTTCCACCAGATACTGTATGGTTTCGTCCTTTAGTCCCCCGCCGGGAAGGTGATGCTGCCTCCTCCAATGGGAGCCATGCAAAACCTGTTTTTGATTGTCAAGCTTCCGATTTGCAGCGACTTTCCTAAGAATTCATAACTCTGCATGAGATTTTTCCTCCTTTTCTTACGAGATTGACTTTTCTCAGTGCTTATATTAAAATTGTAGCAAGAATGAAAAGAAAAACAAGTACGCACATTAAAGTGCGATACTTACAGCAGAGTTAAATACTTACCTTAAGGAGAGTGTGAAATGAGCGAGAGATGTCTTGGAACAACAGGATTCAGCTACACGCTGTCATTGATTAACGGAAAATATAAAATGACCATCCTTTATACTCTGATGGAATTCGGTGTTGTCCGATTCAATGAAATGAAAAAGTATATCGGTGAAATTTCCTACAAGACGCTTAGTTCCACCTTGAAAGAGTTAGAGGCTGACCAGCTTGTTCATCGGGAAGAATATCCCCAAATTCCGCCAAAAGTGGAATACAGTTTAACGGAGAGGGGAAAGTCCCTCATTCCCATCCTGGATGGTATGTGCGAATGGGGAGATAAAAATAGACTGCCGTGAAAAGACGGACTGAAATCATTTTGATTTCAATCCGCCTTTTTGATCGTTCTGTTGTTTTATTATTTCCTCGAATAAAATTTCTTCCATCTGCACTTTCAGCGCGTTCATCAGCTTCGTCCAGCACATAAGGTCACGGGCTTTCCGGTCCTCAGCGACCCCCTTCGCCTCCATCAGGCGGGGCGCCATGATCTTTTATGTGTTCTCGCACGCCCGGTCAACCCCCAACAGGTACGGGCGCATCTTTTCACTCAAATCAGGCTGTTGTAACGGTTCGCGACTTTCAGATAGACGCACTCCAGACGGCTCATGCCTTTTATGACGATAGTCTCCGCCTGCCCATCTCGACTTCCCCCATCATCACTAGAAAACCGGAGAGGTCAAGGCAGGTTTCTGATACGCCGTCATTGCTGAAGCGAGTGGAATTCGGCAGCCCGTTCCAGCGGGCATAGCCTTCTAACGCCTTTTTCTGATTGGAGATGGAATTATTTCCGCTCTGTAACTCATCATCATGGCTCAAACGCTCATACAGAGGGGTAATTTTCTCGTCTCTCATGACGATACCTCCTGAAATGAAAATACTCTAAGTAACTGGTTCTCAAGCCATGACAAAACCTATGATTATGAATTTTGAATATCGATTATTAATCTATATCCGATTTTGTCTACTATATGCAAATTATCCCCATTCTGCGATTGATATATTAGTAAATGCTGCCTAAAAAGAAGAATCTTCTGGACTACACGCATAAACACCAAATTGATTTGTTTCGCTATACTTTGCATATATGATATAAACACATTTGTTTAAATATAATATCGTCTTTGAAACATTTCATACAGTAACCATCTTCTCTACTGAAGAAACCAATCCCACAATCATTTAATAGAAACATCAAACTCAGTTGTTATCTCATCCGAATAACCGTTATTCGTGACTGTACTTCCAATATGTTAAAAATTTTTCTTTTCGTATTCCATAACCCCCCTTTTCCTCAGTTCTCATCATCCAAATACATGACTATTCCATCCTGGTCAAAACAGTGCTTACTTGCAAATTCGGTTTTGGCTGTAAAAGAGAAAAATCTTTCACTTGTAGTCATTGTAAAACAGGTGCATTGCCATTTCTGAAATGATAATAAGCTTTCTGCCATAAAATTGTACGGATTTTATCAAACAAAAACCGATGCATTTTCTTTTGACATAAAATACAGACTGTTTTACAATATTTGGAGGTATCTATAATATTCGCTTTCATTTTTATATACATTTTCATCAAGGATTGTATCTTTTTAGAGTAATCACGCCTTCTTCCAACTTTTTTAATGATAAATTATATAAAGTTGGTTTTATTTTTGTACTATTTACTTCTAATTATATTGTTTTTTTATTTTCTATATGAAATAATATATTCATGATTTTTTTGAACGTTTTATTGCATCGTTTTCTACATTTTGCTTATTTGAGATGATTGTCCCAATAAAATTTCCTTCCCCAAACACCTCATCACAAATTTTCCTTAAATTTACCACTTCATTATCACCAATAGAAAGAAATATCACACCGTCTTTTCTCAGCAAATTGGCTGTCAGTCGTAGGAAAATATATATATATTTAGTCAGTGGGTTTGGTGGTTTCCCATAATAGTTTCCGGATTGCTTTTGCTGGTCTGCTGTGTTACTTCTTTGTATCACGCCAAAGGATCGACAAAATCATCTTCATACAAAAAATCATTGCCAATATTATCAGTCTGATCCATTGCCACACCGAAATTGATACAATGTAACGATGCACCAGATACCCCATTAACGATGCACACGCCATCCCTTTAACGATAGCGAACCGGTGCAATGGTGTGCTACTTATGAAACTTAAGATGCTAATTGCCGATTATTCTGGAACTGCTTAATGTTTTTCCAGTCTTGTATCTTCCGTCCAATGTTCCGGATTGCTGTCATCAGGAATCCGACCGGACAAAATTTGCTCGTAGTGCCGCACTTTTTCGTCCATATATGCCGCCGTCGTTTTCGCTTCTTCTATGCGCTGATATGCCTGCTCCCGTTGCCGGAGAATGATTTGATACCTTGCGTAAAGCGTTTCTCTGGACTCCGGCAGACGGCACAAATCGCAGTATTCTTTAATATCCTCAATAGACGCGCCGCATCCTTTCAAACAGGCAATCCCCTGCATCCAGTTAACGGATTCCTCGTTAAAAATGCGGCGGTTGCCTGTATCTCTCTGGCACGGCAAAAGATTGATGTCGGTATAATAACGAATGGTGTGTTCTGTTGTATGGAACATTTCGGCAAACTGTTTCAATGTATAAATCATGGTTCCTCCTAAAATTTTTTCAAAAAGGTATTGACTTCGAGTTACCCGAACTTGCTATGCTTATCTTAGCACAAATGGCAATCCTGCTCAAGTGCTTAAATACGAATCAATGGAGGAATGATGATGAACACGATTATTTTGAACAACAACATTCAAATGCCCATGCTCGGCTTCGGCACATTCCTGATGGGTGGCGCAGAATGTGAAGAAAGCGTCTTGACCGCGCTTCGCAGCGGCTATCGGCTAATTGACACGGCAGAGGCCTATGGGAATGAGGAAGCGGTTGGAAATGCGACCCAGAAAAGCGGTATTCCCCGCGAGGAATTGTTTCTCGTCACAAAAGTAAATTTCCGCTCCTATGAGAACACCCGCAGGGCCGTGGAAGCGTCACTGGAAAAACTGAAAACCAGCTATCTCGATCTGGTGTTGCTCCACTGGCCTTTCGGAAACTACTATGCCGCGTGGCGGGAATTGGAAAAGCTGTATCAAGAGGGGAAAATCCGGACGATCGGTGTATCAAACTTCGACCCGGATCGCTTGATTGACCTGATTGAGTTTAACCAGGTGGTCCCGGCTGTGAACCAGATCGAAACCCACCTGCTGTGCCAGCGCCGCACGGAACATGAATGGCTGGAAAAATATCATGTCCAGCACATGGCGTATGCCCCGCTGGGTCAGGGCAGGAAGAATGAAATGTTTGAACATCCTGCTCTGGTGGAAATTGCAAAAGCGCATGGCAAAACCGCCGCCCAAGTTGCACTGCGGTTCCTGATGCAGAGCGGTGTAATCGTAATCCCCAAATCCGTCCATGAGAGACGAATCAAAGAAAACTTTGATGTGTTCGATTTTGAACTGACTGCAGACGAAATGACCGAACTTGTGAAAATGGACACAGCGGTTCCCATGATTGGGAATCCCGAAAATCCCGCTATGGTCGAGACCGCTATGAAATGGTAAAAGGAGAAAACACATGATGAAACATATTTTGTTGCTGGGGGCTACCGGCACTGCCGGAAGCGCCATGACTGAAAAATTGTTATCCGATACAGATTACCATGTTACCCTGTTTGCCCGCCATGCAGGGGATAAGTTTTCAGACAGTCCCCGTACAACAGTGGTAAACGGCGACGCGGAAAACATAGAGGATTTGAAAATGGTCATGCAAGGGCAGGACGTTGTATATTGCGCCATATCGGGAGAAGCCCTGCCACAAATTGCAGAAAACATTGTTGCGGCTATGGGCGAGTGCGACGTGAAGCGTCTGATCTTTATGGGTGCGGTTGGGATCTACAATGAAATCCCGGACGAAATGGACGGAGAGGATAATTTGGACAACGAACCGGCGCAGTTGCCGAACCGTCAGGCGGTTGACATTGTGGAGGCAAGCAACCTAAACTATACGGTTCTTCGCCCCGGTTATCTGAAAGAGGGGGAGGAAAACGATTTTGTCCTGTCTGTCAAAGGAGAACCGGCGAAAGGGTATATTACAACCATTCCGTCCCTTGTGAAGCTGGCAGTACAGCTTATTTCGGACGAAAACCTGTATATAAGAGAAAGCGTCAGTATCACACGGGACGCAGCATTAGGGAATGAGGAAGAATGAAAACAAGGAGATTACGAAATATCGAGGTATCAGAAATCGGCTACGGCTGTATGGGCTTTTCGCATGGTTATGGAGCGTTACCGCCAAGGGAGGACGCAATCCGGCTTATTCGCATGGCTTATGAAATGGGCTGTACCCATTTCGACACAGCGGAGGGCTACGGAGAAGGGGCAAATGAGGAGTTGGTGGGCGAGGCTCTGGCTCCAACCCGCCACAAGGTCACGATTGTCACAAAACTGCATTTATTTAACAGTGAAAATTTGGAACAGCAAATAGAGAACCGCCTTGACGCTTCTCTGAACCGCCTTCGCACCGACTATGTGGATTTATATTACCAGCACCGGAATGAGGCAGGTGTTCCGCCGGAGGAGGTCGCCGGAATTATGGGGAAACTCATTCAAAAGGGAAAAATCCGCGGCTGGGGGCAATCTATGACAACTGCGGAAGAAATCCGGCGGGCAAATGCAGTAACACCCCTCTCCGCCGTACAAAGCGAATACTCCATGATGGAGCGAATGTTTGAAAAAGATGTCATTCCCACCTACGGAGAACTGGGCATTGGCTTTGTGGCGTTTTCTCCTATGGCCAGCGGTTTTTTGAGCGGCAAATATCAGAAAACAGACGTATATACCGGTGACGATGTGCGCCGTGTCATTACCCGCTTTGCCCCGGAAAATATGGAGGCCAATCAGCCGTTATTATTCCTGTTGCAGAGATTTGCAGAGCAGAAACACACAACCCTCGCGCAAATATCCCTTGCGTGGATGCTGCAGAAGTACAGCTTTGTTGTTCCAATCCCCGGCATGAGAAAAGAAGAACGGTTGAAAGAGAATTTCGGAGCGGCAGATATTGAATTGACGGAAAAAGAATTCCAGCAGCTTGAACGTGCGCTGAGCCAGATCAAGATTCATGGCAATCGGACAGACGAGGATATTGCCAAGCTGCGTGATATCGCGCAAGTCAACAACAACAGTATCACTGGATAACATCTATGACAATGGGGGCGGCAGCATTTTGCTGTCGCCCCCATTTCCTATCATTTCTATTTTAATCTATATCTTCTGACATGCCGGGCAATACACGCTGCTTCTTCCACCAATTACGCTGCGGCAGAGAAGTTTCCCGCAGACCGGGCAGGGTTCACCGCCATGCCCGTACACCCGGAAAAACGGCGTGTTGCGGTAGTCCCGTCCCTTTGCCTCCAGGTATTCCTCCGGCGTGGTCTTGTTCTTTTCGACAAAGAAGGTCAGCCGCTCCGGAATCACCGAAGCGAGGCGGTTCCATTCCTCTTTTGTCAGCGTGTTGGCGGGTCGTTTCGGATGGATGCAGGCAGCAAACAGGATTTCATCGGAATAGATATTGCCGATCCCGGCAATCACGTTCTGATCCGGCAGACATTCCTTGATGGCTTTCTTCCGCTTTCCCAGGCGTGTGGACAGATACTCCCCGGAGAAAACAGGACCAAAGGGTTCTGCGCCCAACTTTTCCATCCCCGTGTATGTATCTGCTTCTCCCTGCCGCAGCAGCCAGAAACGCCCAAACCGGCGTGTATCGGAGAAGCGCAGCTCCCTGCCGTCTGACAGATGGAAAACAAGGTGGGTATGCTTTTCTTCCGGGTAATCTGCCTACATCACCAGCAGGCAGCCGGTCATCCGCAGGTGCAAGACTACTTTATCACCACCGCTGAGACAGAGAATCAGAAATTTCCCTCTACGGTTTATTTTAGTGAAAAACTGACCGGTAATTCGAGTGCAAAATTCATCAGCAGATGGGTGCGCGACTATTTCCGGGCGGCTGACCGTGACCTGCTCAATGGCAAGCCCTTGTATCTGTAGTTCGATCACCCGTTTGATCGCTTCTACTTCCGGTAATTCAGGCATGGCTGTCACCGACCTTTCTTTGCGGATTTTTTGATTTCCTCATGATAGAAGAAATTCACGATGACCGGCGGCTCATCAAACGGCTTATGGATGGTGTTATCATCACGGACATATTCAAGGTCGTTTTTCGTTGCATAAGCCCGCACTCGTTCATCAAAAGTTTCCCAGTATGTCCTGCTTCCCTGTATGTATATCTCCTCATAAAGCGGATAAAGTTCCGGATGCTTCTCCCTGATATATTGCAAAATAACGCTTTTATAGCTGCCGCGCAAATTCAGATTCTCCAGCCATATGAAGTTGCATTGATTTTTTACACGATCAATGATAGCCTCTACATCTGTAATTCCCGGAAAAATCGGTGACAGGAAACAGCTGGTGCGTATACCGGCATCATGCAGTTTCTTCATCGCCGCAAGCCGGCGCTCGACACTCACTGCCTGATCCATATCGGCGCGGAAATCTTCATCCAGTGTATTGATAGAAAATCCCACTCTGGCATTCGGGAATTTCTTGATCAGGTCCATATCCCGCAGCACGAGATCGGATTTTGTCTGGATGCTGAGCTTTACCCCGCTACCCTTAAGCTGCTCATGGAGCGCTCTGGTGCGCTGAAACTTTTCTTCCTGCGGATTGTAAGGGTCAGTGACTGAGCTGATAAACAGCTCTTTCCCAGCATATTTTTCTGGATTTTTGATCTCTGACCAGTATTTTACGTCCAGAAAAGTCCCCCAAGGTTCCGGATGATTTGTAAAACGTTTCATGAAGCTGGCTTAACAATACTTGCAGGCATGAGTGCAACCCACGTAAGGATTTACGGAATAGTCGCCCGCTGGAAGATTTGATTTTGTCAGCACATTTTTCACTTCTATTTTCTGAATGATCGGTTCCATAATATCACTCCTCAAATCTTCACTTATTTCCATCTGCCATAGTGCAGCTGCTTCTCAAGATTGGCGACATTTTGCTCCAATACCATCTCGTTCGGATCAGCGTATCCGATTCCGATAAAAACCGGAATCATATAGGTTGGCGGCACCTTCAGCTTCGCTTTTACGATATCATGTTCTTCATTGAGCGGTATCCGCATCGAGCAGCCCAGCCCTTCCGCGGTAGCTGCCAGAAATATGTTCTCGATCACACACCAGATCGTGGAAAACGGATTCAGCTTGGATACATATGCGCCGTTCAGTTCTTTACACTTGAATACAGGAATGACCACATACGGCGCATTCTTGAGCATTGTATACTGTCTGGGCATCGCATAACCGTACATTTTTTGAGCAAGTGTCGTTGGATACGGTCTTGGCGCATTCAGATATTTTTCTGCATCGAACTTATCGGCAATCTTCTTTGCATATTCAAAGGCGTATTCCTTTTCCTCCTCTGTTCTCAGGACAATATAACTCCAGTTGCGGTTGTGGTTCCAGGTAGGAGCCAGATTGCCCGCCTCTAAAATCCGTTTGATTGCTTCAAAATCAACCTCTTTATCCAGAAACTCCCGAACCGTCCTTCTTTTCCTGATTGCTTCATAAAGCTCCATCTTCAAAACCTCCTACCATTTTCCAAAGTGCAGTGTCCCGTCCACCGACTTTTCGATTTGCGCTACAACAGGAGCGTCTGCCGCCGGATAGCCGATACCGATATAGCAGGGCATCACATATCCTTCCGGCACACCCAGAACGGACATGACCTGCTTTCCTTCTTCTCCCACAGGAATCCGCATGGAACAGGTCAACCCCTCCCGCTGTAGCGGCAAGAAAGATATTCTCCGCTACGCACCAGATAGAAGCGAAGCTGTTGAGTCTGTTGACGGTTCTGTCACCCCATATGCCCGCACTCTTAAAAACAGGAATGACCACATAGGGGGCAGTGGCTAGCATGGAATACTGGCGGGACATGGCGTGGGCATACATTCTCTGTGGAAACGTACCAAGAGCAGAAACTTCCTTTTGTTCCTCCTGAGAAACGCTCCACGCTTTGGCAAATTGAAGTGCAGCCACTTTTTCCTGTTGGCTATGCAGAATGATAAATTCCTAGTTTCGCCGGTGGTCGTGTGTGGGTGCCCTCAGTCCAGCGCCGAGAATCCGTTTCAGCGCTTCCATCGAAATATCCTTAGATTTCCATTCCCGAACCATGTGCCTTTCCTTGATAACGTCATAAAACTCCATTCACATATCCTCCCATTCCTGATGAACCAGCATAGTCAGATTCTTTGTGAATGTCCGGGACAAATCAATCAGCTGTTTTTGTTCCTCCGGCGTAAACATGGACATAGCCGTGTCCTCCGCCCAGGTAATGTGACGTACAACTTTTTCACAGTAGCCCCGCCCGGCATCAGTCATCTGGACAATCTTGTTCCGTTTGTTTTCCTGTGCCTCGGTGACGGTTACATAGTTCTCAGCCAGAAGATTCTTGATGATCAGGTTGACTGTCTGTTTGGATTGAAACGTCCGCTGGCAGATCTCCTTCTGGGTCATGCCGTCTTTTGCGTAGAAAAGAGCGTTTACGACCAACAGCGTTTTCATCATCATGCCGTTGCGTTTGGCATATTCATCATAAAGAGCAAACTGCTCGTCCCGGAATTTACAGTATAGATATGCGTTTTTCTTATCTTCCTTCGTCATCATCCACCGCCTTTGGTCTGTTTATTTACGGTCAATTTTTTGACTAATATAAATGTATCCTAATTCCGTCAGAATGTCAAGCCCACAATAAGGCTGTCGCACGAGGTATATGGCTCAGTGCGACAGCTCCATTATTCACCTAAAATATAGTGACCAAAACAGTTGACAAAGGATATTTCTATATAGTATAATCCTAAGCAGAATTAAATAAGGAGGTTTCTACCATGAACAAAATCAATATCGGCAATGCGCCTGCTTACACTTCCCCCAACTCCATGACCTTGATCTGCACCGAGAAACCGGACGGCAGCACCAATCTTGCGACTCTGGCTTTCTGGGCTTTTGCTTCCACCAATCCCGGCAAGATCATGTTCTCCCTGAACAAAGGGGCCTACAGCTTGGAGCTGCTGGCTAAGAAGAAGGAAGTCGTTCTCGCCATTCCAGGGGTCGAACTGACCGGCGCTCTAATCAGCTGCGGCACCAGTTCCGGACGGGATACGGATAAGGT
>ERZ1643247.3792-NODE-3792-length-10384-cov-3.849453_pt1 | contig 10384 bp, 4 predicted proteins | sample MGYA00579264_ERZ1643247 | MGnify/ENA primary metagenome ERZ1643247 (study PRJEB29033, sample SAMEA4952262) | chicken gut metagenome | biome: Broiler Chicken; feature: Gastrointestinal Tract; material: Caecum | place: Ireland | collected 2018 | study: Broiler... | reverse complement strand
CCGGACTTTTCAGCACACCGAACAGAGGGATATCCTGAAGAGGGTTGTTCAGCACCCGCAGGAAGTTCAGAACGGTCTGTACCTCCGTCGCCGCAAAATATCCGGTTCTCGATGAGATATACACCGGAATGCCGCAGGTCTCCAGCACCTTTTTAAAGGTCTCGTCCCAGCCCGAGGGGGAACGCAGCAGAATCACCATATCCGAATACCGGGCAGGGCGCAGCTCCTTCGTTTCGCCATCCACCACGGGAAGCCGTCCCACCAGCTCCCGGATGCGCCCGGCAACCGCCATGGCCTCTCTCTCCTTTTCTTCCATGCCGTCCTCCCCTGGCACGCAGAGAAGAACCTCCGTGCGGCAGGGATCCTGCCAGGGACCTGAAATCCCTGACTTTTCCCCATCCTCAGGAGTCCCTGACTCTTCTCCATCCTCCGGACTTCCTTCCTGGCATATCGCATCCGGGATAACAGGATCCGGAAAAACGGCGCCCGGATAGAGAGCCGCGTCCGCGTCATAGGCCACGCCGCCCAGATCCTTTCCCATGAGGCAGGAGAAAACCCCGTTCACGCTGTCCGTAACCTGCCTGCGGCTGCGAAAATTTTTCTTCAGATCAATGCGGCGCTCCCGGATTTCGCCGTTCTGTGCCGCCTTTCCCTGCGTCCCACCCGATTCCGTTTCACCCGCCGTTTCCAGCCGCCGGTAGCGGTCAAATTTTTCCATGAAAAGCTCCGGCCTCGCCAGGCGGAACTTGTAGATGCTCTGCTTCACGTCGCCCACCATGAACCGGTTGTAACGGCCGTCCTCCTCACCGGAAATGCTCAGAAGAAGATATTCCTGCACCAGGTTGCTGTCCTGGTACTCGTCAATCATGATCTCCTCATAGCTCTCCCGGAGCTGCCTTGCCGTGCGGGTGGCGGAAAGCCTCCCATCCTCTCTGCTGATGAGGATGGAAAGCGCCAGATGCTCCATATCGTGAAAGTCCAGGATGCCCCGCTCCCGTTTTTTTTCCGAAAAACGGCGGCAGAAATCCAGAGCCAGCTCCAGAAGCCCCTTCACCAGGGGCGCGCAGGCGCGCATCCGTTCCTCCTGTGCCTCAGCTGAGGCATAAAAATATTTCTCCTTCAGCCCGGCAAGCAGCTCCTTCACCGTACCGCGAAGCTCCTTCGCCCGCTCCCGCTTTTCCTGAGAGACAGCCGCGTCCTTCTTCGAGCTGATCCGTCCGAAGGAAAGGGAAGAGAAGCTCTCATACAGTTCAGAAAAGCCCGCCGCGCGGGAAAGCTCCTCTACCCTTTCCCGATCCTCCAGCAGGGTGTCCAGATACATATAAGGGCCATCCGGCTCCCGGCAGAGCGACAGCGCCTGCTCCAGAAGCTGATCCGCCTCTGAAAGCTGCGTTTTCACATAACCCTTCAGCTCCTCCATCCAGAGGCAGGCGTCCAGCCCTCCCTCCGGCACGTCATAATCCTTCTGATGTTCCTTCAGCCATTCCTCCGGCCATGGATAGCTCATGGCGAACTCATACAGGGAAAGGAGCTGTTCCTCCAGCCGCCTGTCGTTTCCCTGCGGCGAAAAATACTCCACGATCTCCTGAAAGCTTCCTGCTTTTGCTCCGTCTGTTTCTGAGCCTTTTTCTGCTTCCCGGCCTTCCCCCGCCCCTGACGGCCGACCTCCGTCTCCCGTGGCAAAATCATCGCCAGAGGATTCTGCGGCAGAATCATCATCAGAGGCTTCTACTCTCTCTGCGAAATATTCCTCCAGCATCTCGTCCAGCACGTCCCGCTTCAGCAGGCGCACCTCGCCCTCATCCGCCACTCGGAAATCCGGATCCAGGCCGATCTCGTCAAAATGATTGCGGATCAGGTACAGACAGAAGCTGTCAATGGTGGTGATCTGAGCGTGATGGATGAGGGTGAGCTGTCTGGTCAGATGGGCATTCTCCGGCTGTTCGTCCACCGCATCGGACAAAGCCTGGCTGATCCGCTCCCGCATCTGTGCCGCCGCCGCGCTGGTGAAAGTCACCACCAGCAGCCGGTCGATGTCCACCGGATGAACCGGGTCCTTTACCATCTGAATGATCCGTTCCACCAGCACGGCCGTCTTTCCGCTTCCGGCAGCCGCCGATACGAGGATGCTCGCGTTTCTGGCGTCAATGGTTTCCTGCTGTTCCTTCGTAAATGTCACTGCCACGATTATCCTCCTGATCTGCCGCCGTAAAGCGGCATGAAAGTTCCATAAAAGAACGGCGTCAGCCGTTCTCTGGCATGAATCCGTGATTCGTGCCTCCTCCTGTCTGCACAAAGCTCTTTCCGGGCCGCTCTGCAGTGCCTCCGGTCAGGCCGCTCTTCTGCCCGGACGGCCCGCTGCCATCCGTTTTTTCCGGCCGCATTTCATGCGGCTGAGCAAGCGCCTCCTCCATCCGTTTCAATGCTTCCTTTTCTTCCAGCTTTTCCAGAGTCCGCCCCTCATAGCCGGGAATCCTGCGGTCAAAGCCGCAGACCCGGCTGTAAGGACAGTATGTGCAGGCATTAGCCGCGTTCCCAGGCTGTCGGTAGGGATTTAAGGGAATCCTTCCGTCCAGAATTTCGGTCCCGATCTCCCTGATTTTCAGATTTACATAATCTGAAATAACCCGAAATTCCTCTCCGGAAAGGACGCTGGAACGGGCGCCCAGCCCGCCGTCTTTTTTCCGTTCTACGGGGATTACGTCCGATCTTCCGGTGAAATGAGCATCAAGGCCCGTAACCACCGCTTCCTCCGAGCGGACTGCTCCCGTCATCCGCAGGCGGCCGAGAAGCTCCTTCTGCACTCGGGCTGCCAGCTCCTCGTCATCCTCATCCGGCTCTTCTTCCACCTCCACGATGGGATCATGAACACGGTAATAGAGCATGGCCGCAGGAATCACCTCGTCCTTCGGATGTTCCTTCTGCTCCAGCTCCACGGCTGCGTTCAGGTAGACCACCAGCTGAAGCTGCAGGCCATAGTACAGGGCCGCCAGACTGAAATCCCTGCTGCCCGATTTATAATCGATGACCTTCACATAGACACGATCCTTCCCGGAAGGACTGCTCTGCCCCGGCTCCCGCCAGGTGTCCACCCGGTCAATCCGGCCTCTTAAGCGCAGCTTTTCCTCTCCGGTGAGGGCGATGTTCACCGCCTCCAGATCCTCCAGGACGGAGAAGGACACCTCAAAATGCTCCGGAGAAAAGGCTCCCTTTTTCAGCTGGTACTGCAGGGTGGAAACGGTCCGCTTCAGAATCCGCTTCATCCGGGTGATCAGATAGCGGTTTCTGGCGCTGTCAAAAAGAACGGCACTGCCATATGAAGCCGCATAGGCCTCCACCGCCTCCTCCACCAGCATTTCGCCCACTTCCTTCGGGAAATCAAACCAGGTATAGCCCTTCTCCTTCAGCCGGTCTCCGAAAATCTCCAGCACTCCGTGGAAGAGATTTCCCATGTCCACCGCCTCAAAGCTGTAATCCTCCCGCTCCTTCAGATACAGACCGTACTGCAGAAAATGGGCGTAGGCGCAGGAGGCGTACTGCTCCAGACGGCTGACGCTTCCCAGAAGGGTACTTCCAAACAGGGCCAGGGCCGCCGCCTTTCCGAGAGGCTGCTCTTTATAGGTATAAAAGGCTACACGCACCATCTGGTTCGTCCACTCCGCCGTTTCCCCGGAAACCGCATAAACCTGATACAGCTTTCCAAACTGCTTTTCCTCCCCGCTTCCCTGCGGCAGTCTTCCGTCCGCATAATGCCGCAGTCCCTGCACCAGCAGTGCCCGGCCGTCCTTTAAGGACTGCACCTGATCGATCTCCGCTGCTTCCTCCGGGTGCCGGACGGCGAGGGAGGGAAACAGCTTTTTTACCATGGAAAAAAGATAGGAAGGGCGCAGTGCCTTCCCCTCCCCGTTCATTCTGGCACAGGAAAGGAACAGATGATCCGAAGGCTTTGTCAGATTCATGTACAGATAAAGGCGCTGCATATACATCTGCTGTCTGGGCGTTGGGGCAAGCTCCAGGCCGCTCCCCTGCAGAAACTCCCGGTCCACGTCCGACAGCAGACCGCCGCTCTGCGCCGCCCTCGGAATATATCCGTCATTTACGCCGATGAAAAACAGAGCCTTCACCCGGGTCAGCCTTGTTCTCTCCATATCCCCGGCCACCACCCGGTCCACGTTCTGTGGAACAGTTCCCACCTGAATCTCCGAAAGTCCGGCATCCAGAATCTGATAGAACTCTTCCATTTTCACCGGTTCCTCTCCGAGAAGCTCCACGATCTGATCCAGAAGATCCATCACCAGCCGGTAAATCTGGCTGTATTCCATGGCGCGCACCACATCCTGCTTTTCCTGAAAGCGGTTCTCGTATTCCTTCAGCTTCTGCTGCACCCGGTTTTCTTCAATGAAGGCATAAAGAGCCTGCACCAGCTCCTCCACCTTCATAAAACGTCCCATCAGCGGGGAAAGCTGTCCCATGAACCGTTCCCGCACCCCGTTCAGACGCTCCAGTTTCTCCACTGCATCCTCCATGTCCTGCGTTCTGGCTGTGAAAATATCGCTCCATTTTTTCTTTCCCCTTATGCCGCAGGCCAGCACATAGTTTTCCAGCTCGTCCACTTCCTCCCTGGAAAAATCGGCGAGTCCGCTTCTGAGATAATGAAACACCGTCTCATAGCTGAAATTCTGCGCCACGATCTGCAGGGCGCTTTTGATGTATTCCAGAAAAGGATTCAGAACGATCCCGCGGGTCCGGTCCAGATAAAGAGGGATGTCATAGAGGGCTGCCAGGGTTTCCAGATCGTTCGCATAAGCGGACAGATCCCCTGCGATCACCGCCACATCCCGGTAGCAGCCGCCGGTTCGGCGCAGATATTCCCGGATGGCGATGCAGACCTGCCGCACCTCCTCCCTCTGGCTGGACGCTTCAAAAAGGGTGACTGACCTTTCTGCATCCGTTCCCGGCCAGGGACGTAAGGGATAACGCAGCAGGTGCTCCTCCAGCCAGGAAAGCGGAGCATTTTCTTTCAGACGGTACACCGGCCTTTCAGAAAAAATCACATCCTCTTCCCGCTCCACACCGGCCTCCGCGGCGATTTTCGTCAGGGATACCACCGTTTTTCTGCTCAGATGGAACAGATTTTCCTCTTCACCCGCATCCTCAAAGCTTTCCCTCCCGTCCGCCGGCACGGTCACGATAACCTCCTGCGCCTGCTCCATCAGCACCCGAAGCACCCGCTTCTGTACCGGGGTGAAATCCACGAAGCCGTCCACCGCCACAACCGCTCCCCGCACCAGCCGGGACTGGGGCAGGCGCTCCGCCAGAAGCCCCAGGGTTTCCTCTGCGGTCACATAGCCCTTTTCCATGTACTCCCGGAAGCCCTGATAGAGCACACCCAGATCCTTCAGCTTGTGATACAGCCCGCCCCGTCCGCTGGCATATTCCGTCAGCGTCTCCAGCTCCTTCGGCCCGATCCCGTACTGCATGAACTCCGACAGTACAGACTTCACCTCATGGACATAGCCCGTCTTATTCAGACTCGGCCCGATCACCGTGGTTTTCTCCTTCAGTCCTCCCGCTATCCTGCGGATCACCAGGCTCTTTCCCGTATCATCCAGCACCGTCCTGGCATCCTCGCCCACCTCTTCAAAGACCCTGTGGGCCAGACGCGAAAAGGAAAGCGCGTCGATGTTCATGATCCCCTTTCTGGGATGCAGCCGCACCAGTTCCGCCTGGGTCTGCATGCTGAACTGATCCGGCACGATGAGGAAAAAATTCTGCTCCGGATGCTTCATGGAACGCTCTATGATCTCACGGTACAGCGCCGTGCTCTTTCCTGCGCCTGACGCGCCGATGTAAAAACGCAGTGACACTTTTGTTCCTCCTGCAACTTATACCAATGAAATGATGCCTGTTTTTCTCAGATTTTCCAAAAGAAGCATGGGGTTTGCTTCCTTTTTGGAAGATTTTATATCCCAGTACTCTCTGTAATTATCTTTGATAATTTCGAAAATGTTCTCTATACTGCTCTGCGGATTCCTCTCCCAGCACATCACCACTTCTGCGACAAAATCAGACAGGTAATCATCCAGATGTTCTATGTACCGGATCAAAGATACTCCATCATGGAGAGCAGAATGTGCAATTTCATTTCTCAACCGATACAGTCTGCTCAACTGACGACGCACATTTATATAATGGCGATCAATCCTTCTGAACATTCTGCCACCATCAACCGCTATCGCATGCATTTCTTTACACCTTTCAACCAGCAGATCATTTACCGCACATTTTTCAAGCAGTTCTTCATATCCTTTTGGATCTCCCAGAATGTCAATAATCTCCTCCACCATTTTTTCTTTGGAAGGCTGTCTCAGGTTTATGGATTTCATTGAAAATTCAAAAAGGAGGCCGCATCTGGCACAATCCTCTGCAAAATTTCTGAAACACCTGTAAATGTACCGAATACATAGTGCAGGCGGCACTGTCTCCAGTATATTTTCTATAATATTACCATACATTTCTGTCCGACACAGGGATTCCAACGCCACCCATGTATTCATATATTTTTCAGTCTGCGCATAGGATACTTTTCCCATATTTGCATAACTGTATGTCGCCTGCAATTTTGCCCGTACACTCGGGTGTGCCACTTTATCCAGTTCCCTTGAGCTTCTGAAAATTTTATTTGCCCCTTCCAGATAATCATATGTACTATACAGATCTTTCGACTTAAGCGAAATTACATATTGATTTGATGGATTTACCGCAAGCCAGCTGATATCCCGAATGCTCCATGGTTCCGTCAGGTTATAAAAGCTGAGGATATTAAGAATATTGGAAATTTTTGAAATTGCAAGATGAGAGGCTGAATACACGTCATAAGCAGAAACACATGTCAACAGATACATCTGATTTATTTCTATCTTTTGAGGAGCTATATAGGAATACCGATTTACTATTTCGTCCCGCCCAATCGTTTCAATTCCCATACGCCTGATTTCGTCCAGAACCCTTTCCTTTGCCGCTTCGTTTTTCTGCCCCGGAACGCTGAGCGCCCTGATCTTAAAGGGCAGGAGAATATGATCCTCCGCAAGATCAGCACTGCATAATTTATCCTTGAATCTTTCCCATACTGAAAAATCATTTTCAGAGCCATGAAAAATTGCAACTACGTTGTATAAGGCCTCATTTGACCATCCTCTGGATGAGCAACAGCTGACCAGCTGATTGGTTTCCTGCAGGATTTCCTCAGTCATACCATTTTCCAGACTTTGCTGTAATCCGTCTATCAGCTTTTCAAAATAATGAGGTTCCAGCATTTTTAAAGCGTAATCCAACTGATGAATGAGAACTCTCTGCTGGCAGTCTGTATCCGTCTTTCCGCTCAAGTGGCTGAGCAGTCTTGTACGAACAACCGGATAATATCTGTGCATAATCATATCTGCTTTTATAATTTCCAGCGTTTCGCTTTTACACTCGTCGATATTATGATTGCTGTTTTGATATCCATTCAGACGCTGATGAATTACCTTTGCCAGTTCCTTCAATGCAGATATACTGTTCATAAGCCTGAACTGATATGTATCCAGTGTTTTTTTCTCAGTCAGCTCTTTCCAAAGCTGATACATCAGATAATACTTCGGATGCACATGATTCTCTGCCAGATCAGCATTGTTACATCTTTTTACCATTTCAGTTCCTCTTGACTTTCCCGGTCGTAACGCATACAATATAAACAGATAGAAAAACTATCAGGAATAGAAGAGACTCGTTTAATGACAGATTAGAGCCACAGAGCCATGTCATTTTACCTGTCTCTTTTTTATTTTACAGTATCCAACAACAGATTACAATGTATACTAAACTGATCCGTCACGGACATCTTATCGTTTCTGCCGTGCAGATGCTCCATTTCTCATTTCTTTTCTTTCCCATCCGCAGCACCACCGTCCGTCTGCACCAGCTTCGGCTCCTGAATCCGCCCTACGATCACCATTGCCGCAAAGAACAGGATGACCATGAAAACGAACGGCAGCCTGCGGTCCATGCTGGAAAGCCATCCTGCAAGATAACCGAAAGGAGAGGAAAACGCGATGGTGGATGCCATGATCAGGGCATTGATCCTCGCCCGCTCCTGGGGATTGATATTCAGCTGGATCAGCGCATCCTTGCGGGGCGCCACCAGCGCGCCTCCCGCGGCCCAGATGAATACATACAGAATCACGAAACCCAGCTGTCCTGCCGGAGCGAAAATCAGCAGAGCGATGGCAAGCGCGTACAAAGCCAGCCCGCACCACAGGGGAAGCCGGAATTTCGTGCTGTTCATGCGGGGCTGGACTCCTACCATGAAAACCAGCATCACTGCCGCGTTCAGGATCGGGAATACCGCAAGGTACTGATCAGAGATTCCCAGACGCTGCGTGGCGTAAAGGCTGAAAAAATTCGTGCTGATCATGTTCGTTATGTACAGGATCACCGATACGGCAACCGCCTTCATGATCCCTTTGTCCTTCAGCACCCTGGGGATCAGCTGCCTGTATTCCGCAAGCATATGGGGAACGGAAACGTTTTTTGTCTCGGCCCTGCGCACCTTTCCCTGTCTGGTTTCCCGGCAGAACCGGAAGGTAATCAGCGTTTTTACCATCATGGTCAGAGAAAAGATCAGATACAGCACCCAGAGAACCGGCACCACGGAATAGGAATTGATGAACAGACCCGAAAGAGGCGCAAAAAAGATGGCGACCATGCCTCCGATGTTCACCCAGGTATACAGTCCGACCAGATCCTTCGGCTCGGCATCCTCGATCAACAGGCAGTACCATGCCGTCTGGTTGATCTGCTCAAAGCAGTTCAGAATGGCAGCCAGCAGAAAAAGCCAGAAATTGTGAGAGACGGACCATACCAGACATGCCATTGCCCATCCGAAGAAGTCCCCCATCATGGTGGTGAATTTCCTTCCCAGCTTGTCCGTCAGGATCCCGCCGAAAAAGGAAAAGAATACCTGCACAACCATGGATATGGACAGAATCATCCCGATCTGAACATCCGTGATCCCCTGCGTATACATGTACAGCGTTGCAAAGGGCGCAATCAGATTGTACGGGATTCCCCACAGGGGTTCAATCAGAACCAGCGTCCGCGGATTTCCCCCATTGTGCGCAAGAACCTCCACAAGGGGATGTTTTCTCAGCCTTTTCATTGTGTACTTTATATTCATGTCTTTTCCCTGCCCTCACTTAACTGTTATGGTCAAGTGGAATTCTATCATATATTCGGGCAGATTTCTATCCGCTTTTATCAATCTCTCTTCTACTGAAAAAACTGTTCGGGCAGCCGCTGTTTTCTGCAACAGGTTCTGCCGGACATTATAGCAGGGTAAACTGATTCTTATGAAATTCAATCAGCCCTTCTTTCCGCATTCTGCCAAGCTCATTGGACATGGCACTGCGGTCAACCGACAGAAAATCCGCGAGCTGCTGGCGGTTGAAGGGAATGGAGAAGGAGGCGCTTCTGCTGCGTTTCGCTTCATCTGAAAGATAGGAAAGCAGCTTCTCCCGCGTCGTCCTGTTGGAAATGTGCCCGAGTTTTGCCACCAGCTTCCTGTTCTTTTCAGATATGGCAAAGAAAAGATTTTTTACGGTCAGGGAATGGAATCTGCAGGCGGATGGGCATACCGAGAGGATCCGCTGCATGTCAAAAAACAGAACTGCGCTGTCCTCAACCGCAACCACATCGTTCAACAGCGCGCCGCTGTCAGGTGACGCATATGCCTCACCGAACATTTCTCCCACCGCAACGTCTCCCAGAATGGCACGGTTTCCCCAGTAATCGTCTTTCTGGATATGCAGACTGCCTTCGACCAGTACCGTCAGGCTGTGGACATACTCTCCCGCCCGGTAAACATAGTCGCCCTTTTTATAGTGACGCAGCGCCGCACCAAGGCAGTCCAGCATGGTCCCGATCTCTTCTTCTCCAACGCCGGCAAATAATTTCGTGTTTTTCAGCACGTCCGTATATTTTTTCATAAAAACCTCTTTTTCGTTGCTAATACAACATACTTATTATCCTTATCGTATTATAGTATGTCCATCAAGTCAAGGAGGTCAGATTATGACAGATCAAATGTTTTGTTTTCAGTGTGAACAGACGGCCGGATGCACCGGCTGCACCGGAAATGCAGGAGTATGCGGCAAAAAGGCCGATACCGCCCTGCTTCAGGACAGACTGACCGGCGCGTTGATCGGGCTTGCCCGGGCTGCCGGAGAAAATGAAAAATCCATTACGGAAAATACGGACAGACTGGTCATCGACAGCCTGTTTACCACCGTTACCAATGTAAATTTCAATAATGAAAATTATGAAGGAAGTACAATAACATATAAAGGTG
>ERZ1643247.3789-NODE-3789-length-10388-cov-12.089809_pt1 | contig 10388 bp, 9 predicted proteins | sample MGYA00579264_ERZ1643247 | MGnify/ENA primary metagenome ERZ1643247 (study PRJEB29033, sample SAMEA4952262) | chicken gut metagenome | biome: Broiler Chicken; feature: Gastrointestinal Tract; material: Caecum | place: Ireland | collected 2018 | study: Broiler... | reverse complement strand
ACGGGCGGATGATATCCGCCCCTACGGGCCTGGCAGTTGTTATACCGCCCCTGGAGCCTGCGCCTCAATACAGCCCCAGCACGTACCGGAACAGGAGCCGCTTCCAACGGGGCAGGGCGGCGTCCACCCGGCGGGCCATGTCCCCGGCGGCGCGGACGGCGGCGTGCCGCTCCTCCTCGGTCAGGGTGTGGTTGGAGAACCGGGCCTTCTTGGCCAGCTCGGTGATCTCCTCCGGCATCTCCCCGCCCCAGGGCTCCAGCCGCCGCAGGTAGCGGTAGACGGCCACTGCCGCTCGGTTGGTGTCCCGGTCTCCGAACCGCTTTTCCCTTCCCCGGCGGGCCAGACGGCGGCGGAGGGGGAAGGCCAGGACGAGGAGCAGGACGGCCAGCGGAACCCACAGCACCGACGGGTCGAAGCCCTGTCCGCCGTCCCCCTCCGGCTCCACGGCCTGGGAGGCGGTGGGGGCGGGGGTGTCGGTTTCCTCAGGGGCCTGGCTGGCCGAGGGCGTGGGGGTGGGCGTGGGGGTGGCCTCCGGCTCCGCCGTCACCCCGCTCTGCCCGGGGGTGGAGCCGGCATAGGCCGGGGTGACCTCCACCGGCTCCCACCCGTAGCCCTCGATATACACCTCCACCCAGGCGTGGGCGGCGGAGTCGGGCACCCGCACGTGGCCGGAGGCGGGCACATCGGCCACGTAGCCCGCCACATACCGGGCTGGGACGCCGATCCAGCGCAGCATCAGTACCGCCGCGCTGGCGAAGTGCATGCAGTAGCCCCGGCGGCTCTCGGTGAGGAAGTAGGTCACATAGTCCTCCCCCTCCGGGGTGGCGGGGGTGTTGGGGTCGTACGCGGCGATGGAGGCCAGATAGTCCGCCACCATCCGGGCATAGACCACCGGCTCCGGCGTGCCGCGCTCCACCGCGTCCTGGTAGGCGGCAAGGCTGTCTTCGTCCAAGGGCCGGGCGGCGGCGCTACAGTTCGTACTCAGCACGTCGTACAGCTCTGGATCATTCGGCAGCATGCAGTAGTAGATGCGGGCAAACTCCCGGTAGCCCTCCTCCGCTACGGCGGCATCCCCGGTGAGGGCGCCCAGATCCCGGGCCGGGTCGGCGTCGGGCTGGACGTAGAGGGTGTGCGTCCAGATGTCCTCCGCCCGGGCCAGGTGGGAGTCGTAGACGAACTCCGCCCCGGACAGCTCGTCCGGCTGGGTGAGGAGCTGGTAGGGTGCATACACATAGCCGGGGTCGGCCCCCACGTTGTGCACCGTCACCGCCGCGTAGTCCCCGGCCTCCCCGGACGAGCGGGCGGCCAGGGCGGGGAAGTTGAGGGGCTGACAGCCCCGGAGCTTGATGAGGTAGGGCAAGTGGCTCAGGTTCGGGTATCTGTCAATGGAGTCGATGGATATGTTCAGAATGATGTCCCCGTCTTCCGTGGTGGTGCTTCCCGAGTCCAGCTCCAGCGAGCTGTAGATGTCGTCGGACAGGGGCAGCCAGCGCTCCCCGTCATAGAGGGCGCCGGAGAAGCCCCGCAGGTAGATGCGGCCCTCCAGCTCGGTGTCCACCTCCAGCACCGTGCGGCCGGAGAAGCGCAGGGGCCCGCTGTTCAGGGACACCGAGCCGTCGGACGCGGCCAGCCGGCCGCCGCCCCCGCCGCCGAAGGGGCCGGTGCCGTCCAGCCAGATGCCGCTGTATTTTACCACCTGGCTGGTGATGTGCTCCAGGGCGTCGTCGGCCCAGGCGGGCCGCTGGTAGCTGTCCTGGGGCATCGCCAGGGTGAGGGCGGAGAGCAGCAGGGCCCCGGCGGGGAGGGCCATCAGGTTGAGCAGGGCCGCCCCGTGGGGATCCTGCCGCCGCACCAGGGAGGTGAGGCCCAGCACGCACCATCCCAGCACCAGGGCCATGAGGGGGAGCCAGCCGGGGGTGACGGAGATGCACAGGGGGGCCAGCACCAGGGGCACGGAGCACCAGAAGGCAAACCAGAAGGAGCGCAGGCGCACGATGCCCAGGCCCAGCAGGGCCCCCAGGGGCACCGTCACCAGCAGCACCAGCAGGGTGGCCGCCGCCGTCCAGGTGTCGGCGGGCAGCTCCGCGGCGGGCTGGATCATGCCGTCCAGCCCCAGGCTCAGGCAGAAGGTGTTGACCACCGAGCAGCGGACGGACACCTCCCCCAGGGCCAGGCCGTCCCACATCCGCCACAGGGCGGCGCCCCACAGCCCGGCGCATACCGCCAGGGGGAGGGCCCACCACCGGCGGGGGAGAGACCACACCGCCAGGAAGATCAGGGCGCACAGGGCGCATCCGGCGTACACCAGGGGGAGGGACACGTCCAGGGTGAAGGCGGTGCAGAAGCTCCCCACCGCGCCGGCGAGCACCAGGAACAGCAGCACCCCGTCCCCCAGCAGCACCAGGGGGCCCCGCTTCAGGGGGGCGGGGCGGGGCCTGCGGATTTTTTCGCGCCTCATAGTCCGCCCCCTTCCAGGCCGCTGGCGGTGACGTGGATGCGGCGCACCCGGCCCCCCTCGCCGGGCAGGCGGAGGGGCAGATCCAGCATGGAGGCCCCCGCCTCCGGCGCGGGGGCGGAGAAGGCCAGGGCCAGGCAGGAGAGCAGCGCCGCCTCACTGTCCACCGGCCGCCCCTCCGTGCCGGTGCCGCCGGGGCCGGCCCAGCGGATGTGGTGGGGCCGCTGCCGCTCCAGCAGCCAGCGGGACAGGGCGCACAGCCGGGCTAAGGTCTCGTCCAGCACCTCCGGCGCGCCGAAGCGGTCAAAGGTGAGCACCAGGGCGGCCCGGTGGGGCTCCAGGATCTCCTTCACCACCAGCTCGTCCCGCTTGGAGGACAGCTTCCAGTGGACGGAGCGCAGGGGGTCGCCGGGCCGGTAGTCCCGGAGATCGTAGTCCTCCCCGGGGCCGCCGCCGGGCCGGGGCCGGAGGGCCGCCCCCTCGCTGCGGCCGGACAGCAGGCCGGGGGGCACCTCCAGCTCCACCGGCCGGGGGAGGGAGAGCACCTCCGCCGGGGCGGGCTTCCTCAGAGGGATGGGGAACAGGCCCAGCAGATCACAAGTCCACGCCCCCTCCGCCCGGCACGCCAGGCAGCCGCAGTGGGCGGCGGGGACGGTGAGCTCCCCGGCCGTTTCCCCGGGGGCGGGGGCCCAGGACAGGGCGTCCCCCTCGCCGGTGAGCCGGTTTTCCCACCGCAGGCGCACCTTCACCCGGGGCAGGGGAAAGGGGGTGCGGCACTCCAGGGTGAGGCGGAAGGACGCCTCGCCCCCCCGGATCACCGTGGGGGCGGCGGGGGAGAGGGTGAGGGTGCAGCCCAGGGCCGCCGGCAGGCTCAGCGCCGCCGCCAGCACGGGCAGGAGCACCACCAGCACCAGGGTGAAGGTGGACAGGTAGAAGCGGAAGAAGATCTGAAAGAGCACCGCCAGCCCCACCAGGGCGGCGTAGGCAATCCGTCGATGGGCCATGGCGCTATGCGATGCGGGGGGCGGGCACCTTGGCCAGCAGCTCCGCCGCCGGGTCAAAGGACTTGTCCCCCTCCGCCCGGGGGGAGAGGAGCAGCCGGTGGGGCACCACGTCGGGGAACACCAGCTCCACGTCCTCCGGGTTCACGTAGTCCCGCCCCCGCACCAGGGCGGCGGCCTTGGCCATGGCGGCCAGGGCCAGGGTGGCCCGGGGGCTGGCCCCCTGGAGGATCATGGGGTGCTCCCGGGTGGCGCCCACCAGGCGGACGATGTAGTCCAGCACCTCGTCGGACAGGTAGACCGCCCCGGCCTTTTCCCGCAGAGCCAGCAGGCCCTCCCGATCCACCACCTGCTCCACGCTGTCCAGGGGGTTGCCCCCCTGGCGGCGGCGCACCATGTCCATCTCGTCCGCCGGGGCGGGGTAGCCCAGGGACAGGCGCACCATGAACCGATCCATCTGGGAGTCGGGCAGGGGCTGGGTGCCGGAGGCCCCCGCCGGGTTCTGGGTGGCGATGACCAGGAAGGGCCGGGGCACCGGGTGGGACACCCCGTCCACCGTCACCTGCCCCTCCTCCATGGCCTCCAGCAGGGCGGACTGGGTGCGGCTGGTGGCCCGGTTGAGCTCGTCGGCCAGGAACAGGTTGCACAGCACCGCCCCCGGCTGGTACTCCATCCGCCCCGCCTCCTTGTTGTAGAGGGTGAAGCCGGTGATGTCCGAGGGCATCACGTCGGGGGTGAACTGCACCCGGTTGTAGTCCAGGCCCAGGGCCTTGGAGAAGGCCAGGGCCATGGTGGTCTTGCCCACGCCGGGGATGTCCTCCAGCAGGATGTGCCCCCCGGCCAGAATGGCCAGCAGCACCCGGGCCAGCACCTCGTCCTTGCCCACCACGGCGCGGCGCACCTGGGCCAGAATGGCCGCCGCCGTCTTGCTCTCGTTCATGCCGGTTTGTCCTCCTTTGTACGCTCTTATCCACCATTTTAGCAGAGGAATTTGTTATGTCAACGCAAATTCGGTTACAGATCCCGCCGGGGGGTGCAAAAAATAGCCCAAAGCCCTTGCATGGCGGGATTTTTTGTGCTATAGTACGTATGATAGTAGTAGTGGTATGGTGAGAGTGGGGTTGCGGCTCCGCTCTTTCTTATTGAAAAAAGCGGGGCTGTAAATTTCTAGATGCCCCTGTGCAGGAGGGATTGCCCATGGCAAAAGTCACCGAGCTGGTGGCCGGTCTGGCCGCCCCCATCGCGGAGGAAAACGGCTGCTCCCTGTGGGACGTGGAGTACGTCCGGGAGGCGGGGCAGTGGTTCCTGCGGGTGTATATCGACAAGGAGGGCGGGGTGTCCATCGACGACTGCGAGGCGGTGAGCCGCCCCCTGTCCGACGCCCTGGACGAGGCCGACCCCATCGAGGGCAGCTACGTGCTGGAGGTGTCCTCCGCCGGGGCCGACCGGCCCCTGAAAAAGCCCGCCCACTTCCGGCAGTTCCTGGGCGCCGAGGTGGACGTGCGCCTCTACCGGCCCCTGGACGGCCGGAAGGAGTACACCGGGATTTTGCGGGACTACGCCGACGGGGACGTGACCATTGAGCTGGGCGGCGCGCCCCGCACCTTCGCCAAGAAGGACGTGGCCCAGGTTCGCCTGACCGTGCGGTTTTAGGGGGCGGCGGGGGCAAGCCCCCGCCCTACGCAGAGGCGGATATCATCCGCCCGCCGGATACAACCTGCCATACAGGGGCGCGCGGCGCGCGCCCGCGTGAGACGAGTGAGGAGATAGAACGATTATGCCGAAGAAGAACGCCAAAGCGCAGAAGACCAACGAGCTGGACGGGGCGGAGTTTTTCGCCGCCATCAACCTGATTGAGAAGGAGAAGGGCATCCCCAAGGCCTACATGCTGGAGAAGATCACCCAGGCCCTGGTCACCGCCTATAAGCGGGATCACGAGGGCGCGGGGGACAACGTGACGGTGGAGGCCGACGAGGAGAAGGGCACCGTGCGCATGTTCGTCAAGAAGGACGTGGTGGAGGAGGTGGATAACCCCTGCACCGAGATGAGCCTGGAGATGGCCCGGGATAAGCTGCCCCAGGCCCAGCTGGGCGACGTGATCCGCATCGAGGTGCGCACCCGGGACTTCGGCCGCATCGCCGCCCAGACCGCCCGCCAGGTGATCATCCAGGGCATGCGGGAGGCCGAGCGGGGCATGATCTATGACGAGTTCTCCTCCAAGGAGCACGAGCTGCTCACCGGCGTGATCACCCGCATCGACCCCCGCTCCGGCGGCGTGAGCCTGCGCATCGGCTCGGGCAACGAGGCCACCGAGGCCTTCCTGGCCCCCGGCGAGCAGGTCAAGGGCGAGGAGTACGTGGAGGGCATGCGCCTGCGGGTGTATGTGGTGGAGGTGCGCCGCTCCACCAAGGGGCCCCAGGTGCTCATCTCCCGCACCCACCCCGGCCTGGTCAAGCGCCTGTTTGAGCTGGAGGTGCCCGAGATCTACGACGGCACCGTGGAGGTCAAGTCCATCGCCCGGGAGGCGGGCAGCCGCACCAAGCTGGCCGTCTGGTCTGCCGATCCCGACGTGGACGCCATCGGCGCCTGCGTGGGCCCCCGGGGCCAGCGGGTGAACAACATCGTCAATGAGCTCAAGGGCGAGAAGGTGGACATCATCAAGTGGTCGGAGGATCCGGCCCAGTATATCGCCGCCGCCCTGTCCCCCGCCGACGTGGTCAGCGTGGACATCCACGAGGAGGGCAAGAGCTGCCGCGTGGTGGTGCCCGACGACCAGCTCTCCCTGGCTATCGGCAAGGAGGGCCAGAACGCCCGCCTGGCCGCCAAGCTCACCGGCTGGAAGATCGACATCAAGCCCGCCTCCGCCCCCGCCGACGAGGCGCCGGAGGACGAGGACGACGTGATCCTGGACGACGGGGACGAGATCATCGCCGACGAGGCGGAGGGCGAAACCGAGGAATAATCCGGACAGCGGGCGCACACGGTGCGCCCCTACGCCCTATCATGGGGCCCGTCGGATTTTTGGATATCCGTAGGGGCGACCTGTGGTCGCCCGCAATGCGGAGAGCTTGTCAGAAGGAGGCGAGAGAGATGCCCAAAAAGATCCCCATGCGTCAGTGCCTGGGGTGCCGGGAGATGAAGCCCAAGAAGGAGCTCATCCGGGTGGTGAAGAGCCCGGAGGGGGAGATCTCCCTGGACTTTAAGGGGAAGAAGCCGGGCCGGGGGGCCTACGTGTGCCCCAATCCGGAGTGCCTGAAGAAGGCGCGGAAGGCCCGGGCCCTGGAGCGGGCCTTCTCCGCCCCCATGCCCGACGGGGTGTACGACGCCCTGGAGGCGCAGATGCAGGCAGGTGACGGCGATGGATAGCGCGCTGCACCTGCTGGGCATCGCCCGCAAGGCCGGCCGGGCGGAGGTGGGGGAGGAGCCCGCCGGCGCCGCCTGCCGGGCCCGGCAGGCCAGGGTGCTGCTGGTGGCCGCCGACGCGGCGGACAACAGCGTCCGCCGGGCCGCCCGCTTCGCGGAGGCGGGCCAGGTGCCCTGGCTGAAAACCCCGTGGGACAAGGGAACCCTGGGGGGCGCGGTGGGGCGCACGGCCTGCGCCATGCTGGCCCTCACCGACGCGGGGCTGGCCGCCGCCCTGGTGGAGAAGCTGGCCCAGGCCGAGCCGGACGCCTACGGCCCCGCGGCGGAGGCGCTGCGGGACAAGGCCGACAGGCAGCTCCAGCGCCAGCGGGAGCAGCGGGCCCATGAGAAGAAGCTGGAGCGGGCAAAGAAAAAGCCCTGGGCGCCCCCGCCCGCCGGGCGCGCCGCGCCGAAAAACCGGGGCCCCGGCAAGAAGAAAAAGAGGACGCCATGAGACGGCGAGAATACGTTTGCAACGACGTGGGTTTGTTCCAATAAGAAAGCGCAGCGGCGCCGCTGTGTTTTCCTATTGGTGCAGGCCCGCCAATGGAGGTGGCTTTTTTGCTGAACAACAAGTATCGCGTGCACGAGGTGGCCAAGGACTTCGGTAAGAACTCCAAGGAGATCACCGACATCCTGACCGAATATGCGACCACGCCCAAGAACCACATGCAGCCCCTGGACGACCGGGAGCTGTCCCTGATCTTTGAGTATCTGACCCAGCACAACCAGGTGGACAGCCTGGAGAGCATCTTTGCCGAGGTGTACCGGGAGCCCAAGCCCGCCCCCAAGGCGGAGCCGGCCAAGCCCGCTCAGGGCGGGCAGCAGCCCCAGGCCCAGAAGAGCGGCAAGGGCGGCCAGAACAACGGCGGCCAGGCCAGGCCCGCCGGCCAGAACGGCGGTAAGGGCGGCCAGAACGGCCAGCCCCAGGCCCAGAACGGCCAGAAGCAGCAGTCCCAGCAGCAGCCGGCCGCCAGCCGCCCCGGCGCCCGTGTCCCCGAGAAGAAGGTGGTGGACACCCGCAAGGGCGGCCAGGTGAACCTGGAGAAGTACGACCAGCGGCTGGAGGATCTGGCCGCCGGCAAGACCAAGCAGATGCAGGGCGGCAAGCAGAAGTTCCAGGGCCGCAACCAGCGCAAGGGCAATTTCCAGGGCGGCAACAAGCGCCGCCAGGAGGAGCAGGAGAAGATGCGCCGGCTCCAGCTGGAGATCGCCAAGAAGACCCCGCTGACCGTCAAGATTCCCGACGAGATCGGCGTGGGCGAGCTGGCCAGCCGCATGAAGAAGACCGGCGCCGAGGTGGTCAAGACCCTGATGAAGAACGGCGTCATGGCCTCCATGTCCGACATCATCGACTTCGACACCGCCGCCATCATCGCCGAGGAGCTGGGCTGCAAGGTGGAGCACGAGGTGATCGTCACCATCGAGGAGAGGCTCATCGACACCGCCGAGGATAAGCCGGAGGATCTGGTGCCCCGCGCCCCCGTGGTGGTGGTCATGGGCCACGTCGACCACGGCAAGACCTCCCTGCTGGACTATATCCGCCACGCCCACGTGGCCGCCGGCGAGGCCGGCGGCATCACCCAGCACATCGGCGCCTACCAGGTGGAGGTGCAGGGCAAGACCATCACCTTCCTGGACACCCCCGGCCACGAGGCGTTCACCGCCATGCGGGCCCGCGGCGCCATGATCACCGACATCGCCATCCTGGTGGTGGCCGCCGACGACGGCATCATGCCCCAGACCGTGGAGTCCATCAACCACGCCAAGGCCGCCAACATCCCCATCATCGTGGCCATCAACAAGATGGATAAGCCGGAGGCCAACCCCGAGCGCATCAAGGAGCAGCTCACCAAGTACGAGCTGGTGCCCGAGGAGTGGGGCGGCGAGACCATCATCTGCCCCATCTCCGCCAAGACCGGCGAGGGCATCGACAACCTGCTGGAGATGGTCAACCTGACCGCCGAGATGCAGGAGCTGAAGGCCAACCCCAACCGCTCCGCCCACGGCGCGGTGATCGAGGCCCGGCTGGACAAGGGCCGCGGCCCGGTGGCCACCCTGCTGGTGCAGAACGGCACCCTGAAGCAGGGCGACGTGATCATCGCCGGCACCGCCGTGGGCCGTGTCCGCGCTATGACCAACGACAAGGGCCAGAAGGTCACCGAGGCCGGCCCCTCCGTCCCCGTGGAGATCATCGGCATGGGCGAGGTGCCCGAGGCGGGCGACGACTTCCACGCCGTGGCCGACGAGCGCATGGCCCGGGAGCTGGCCGAGCAGCGCAAGCACGAGCAGAAGATGGCCTCCTCCGCCCCGGTGGGCAAGGTGAGCCTGGAGGATCTGTTCAGCCAGATCCAGGCCGGCGAGATGAAGAACCTGAACGTCATCGTCAAGGCCGACGTGCAGGGCTCCGCCGAGGCCGTCAAGGCCAGCCTGGAGAAGCTGTCCAACGAAGAGGTGCGGGTGCGGGTCATCCACTGCGCCGTGGGCGCCATCAACGAGTCCGACGTCATGCTGGCCACCACCTCCAACGCCATCATCGTGGGCTTCAACGTCCGGCCCGACCACAACGCCAAGGAGTCCGCCGGGCGCAACAAGGTGGATATGCGCATGTACCGGGTCATCTACGACTGCATCAACGAGATCGAGACCGCCATGAAGGGCATGCTGGCCCCCAAGTTCAAGGAAGTGGATCTGGGCCAGGCCGAGGTGCGCAACGTGTTCCGCATCACCGGCGTGGGCATGGTGGCCGGCTGCTACGTCACCGAGGGCAAGATGCAGCGGGGCGCCCAGATGCGCCTGCTGCGCGACAACATCGTCATCTACGACGGCGCCATCGCCTCCCTCCAGCGCTTCAAGGACTCCGTCAAGGAGGTGGCCCAGGGCTACGAGTGCGGCATCACCTTCGAGAAGTTCCAGGACATCAAAGAGGGCGACATCGTCGAGGCCTACCTCATGGAGCAGATTGAGGTGTAATGCCAGAGGGGGAGGACGACGCAGAGCGTTTCATGTCGCCCTCTTTGGAACCCGCCGCAGGCGGGGCGGCGCTTACGCGCCGTACAAGCGTTTTGGGCCTGGGCCCAAAACCTTGGCGCAGGGCGGATTCACTTCGCCCGAGCATGCGAAATCACCCACGGGGCCCCGCGGCGCTGTGCGCCGTGGGCATGGGCGACATTGTCGAGGCCTACCTGATGGAGCAGATTGAGGTGTAAAAAAGCCACCAAGATCTGTGCCAGGAAAACCGAACCGGAGCCCAGCGAAGCGGGTCCGGTTCGGAGAGGAGTTTTCCGGCGAAGCGCCGCCTGTGGCGGAAAAAGCGAGCCGGAAAAAAGGAGCGGCGTGTTTGGCGGGCCATTTGGCCCGGGAAACACCATGCCGCGACGGGAGCAAAGCAGCGGAAGGAATGCGCTTTGCCGCCTGCGGCGAAGCGAGTGATCTGGAGCTTGTGTCGACGAGATGGAGCAGATTGAGGTGTAACAGCCGCCGAAGGCGGCCGCGATGTATCGCGGCCCTACGTCCACAGAACATCTCTC
>ERZ1643247.3787-NODE-3787-length-10389-cov-6.713664_pt1 | contig 10389 bp, 6 predicted proteins | sample MGYA00579264_ERZ1643247 | MGnify/ENA primary metagenome ERZ1643247 (study PRJEB29033, sample SAMEA4952262) | chicken gut metagenome | biome: Broiler Chicken; feature: Gastrointestinal Tract; material: Caecum | place: Ireland | collected 2018 | study: Broiler... | reverse complement strand
TGTTTGCGTACGATTATTTCAACTGCGACATGCAGGAGGCGGCGCACGGCCGCGCGCCCGCCGTCGCCACGGGCATCAAGCGCTGTCTGCCGGACAGGACGGTCTTCGTCTACCAGGGTGACGGCGACCTCGCCTCCATCGGCATGGCGGAAACGGTGCACGCCGCGGCGCGCGGGGAAAAGTTCACCGTCATCTTCATCAACAACAGCATTTACGGCATGACGGGCGGGCAGATGGCGCCCACGACGCTCGTCGGGCAGAAGGCGACTACCTGCCAGAGCGGGCGCGACCCCGCCGTCAACGGCTATCCCATCCGCATATGCGAACTGCTCGCCACGCTGGACGCGCCTTATTACATCGAGCGCGTGTCCACGCAGGACGTAAAGCACGTCCTCGCCGCGAAAAAGGCGATCAAAAAGGCGCTGAAATTCCAGTCCGAAGGCAGGGGGTACACCTTTATCGAGGTGCTCGTCTCCTGTCCCACGAACTGGCACATGCGCCCCGTCGATGCGCTCAGGTTCATGGCGGAGGAATGCACCAAAACATTCCCGCTCGGCGTGTTCCGCGACAAATCGCAGGAGGAGGGCAACGCGCATGCTTAAAGTATTGCTTGCAGGGCAGGGCGGCCAGGGCGTTCTGAGCGCGGGCAGGTTCCTTGCGGAATGCGGCCTGCACGAGGGGAAGGAAGTTTCCTATCTCCCCGCGTACGGCCCCGAAATGCGCGGCGGCACGGCGAACTGCTCGGTCATCGTGTCCGAAAAGCCGATCGCGTCCCCCCTTTGCACCGTGCCCGACGTGCTCATCGCACTCAACGCGCCGAGCTTCCATAAGTTCGCGCCGCGCGTGGCGAAGGGCGGGCTGATCCTCGTCAACGGGTCGCTTTCCGACTGCTACGTCGAGCGCGACGACGTGCGCGTGTACGATATCCTCGCGAACGACCTCGCCATGGAGGCGGGCGACATCCGCTCCGCGAACATGGTCATGGCGGGCGCGCTGTGCGAGCTGACGAAGGTCGTCAAAGAGCGCAGCTTCATCAACTGCCTGAACGAGAAGTTTATCGGCAAGGCACATGTATGCGAGGTGAACAAACGTGCGTTCGCCGCGGGCATCGCCGCCGTGAAGGAACAGAAAAACTGAAACGTATTCTTTTATGCGCCCCCGCCGCGGCATTTGCCGCGGCGGGGGCGTTCCCTTTTCGGCATGCATGCGGACGTGATGTATATGCGAAAAAATAATAAGATTTTGTGAAAATTTTATAGAAGAGCGTAATGCCCTTGACAGGTTTTGTCGGGGGGGTATACTTTTAAACGGAACAAGCCCCGTAAAGAGCGGGGAAAGGAGTATAGGCATGAAAGGTAAAAAATGGCTTTGCATCGCGCTCGGCGCGCTGCTGGCGCTCTCCCTCGGGCTGTTCGCCGCGTGCGATACCGAAGAGGAACAGCAGAACGTAGCGGTGACGTCCGTCACGGTCTCGCCCGCGACGCTTTCGCTGACTGCGGGAGAGAGCGAAACGCTCACGGCGACAATCGCGCCAGAGAACGCGACGGATAAAACGGTCACGTGGTCGAGCTCGGACAACGCGGTCGCGACCGTCGAGAACGGCGAAGTGACGGCGGTCGGCGCCGGTACGGCTACCATCACCGCTACGGCGGGAGGCGTTTCGGGCACCTGTGCGGTCACGGTGAACGCGCCGACTTCGGTGTGGGACGGCACCGTTCCCGCGGAACAGCCCGAAAGCTATGCCGTCGATGCGGACGGCAACGTGACGCTCGGCGACGCGGCGGCGTTCGTCTGGTTCGCGCAGCAGGCGCAGACGAACACCTTCGAGGGCAAGACGGTCACGCTGGCGGCGAATATCGACCTGGACGGGCAGGAATGGACGCCCATAGCGGAGGGTTCGCGCAGCGGCAATACCTATTCGGAGGGCGACGCGCATTTTGACGGCACCTTCGACGGAAACGGGCTGACGATCGCGGGGCTGAAAATTTCTTCGCTCCCTGCGGGTGCGAGTGAGGACTATGCCGTCGGGCTGTTCGGCGTCGTGGACGGCGGAACCGTCAGAAACTTCACGCTTGCGGACGTCGCTATCGACGTGGAGGCGAGCGAATGCGCGGGCGGCGCGGTCGGGCTGCTCGTGGGCGGCGGCACGGCGGAAAACATCACCGTTTCGGGCAGCATCACGGCGGGGCGCGGCAACGGCGGCGTCGTCGGGCGCATGACGGTCAGCGGCACCATCCGCGGCTGCACCAATAACGCCGCAGTCACGGGCGTTGACGCGGGCGGCAATACGGGCGGCATCGTCGGTGCGGCGTATTATACCGCCGTCGGCGAAGAGATGCTCATTGAAAACTGCACCAATACGGGCGCGGTCACGGGGTACGTCGGCGTGGGCGGCATCGTCGGGCTTTCGTCCGCGAATGTGAAAAACTGTACGAACAGCGGCGCCGTGAACGGAAACGGAGCCTGCGTCGGCGGCATCGTCGGCGAACAGCAGAACTACGGCGCCGTTTCGGACAATGTGAACACGGCGGACGTGGCGAACGCCTCCGAGTCCGCGGCTGTGTTCGGCACGGGCGGCATCGTCGGCTGGGTGCGTTACAGCGGTACTGACGAGGCGTATCCCCTCAAAGGGATCATCGAAGTGACGGGCAACCGCAACAGCGGCTCGGTCACGGGCGGCGGCTCTGCGGGCGGCATCGTCGGGCACCTGTACAATTACGGGCTGGTGCGCGAAAACGTGAACACGGCGGAGGAGATCTCTGCACAGCTCTTTGCGTCGGGCATCGTCGGTTCGCTGCAATTTGAGGAAAACAGCGTCGTTTCCGCTCTGGAAAAGGATACCGACGTCGACATCGTGTACAATGCGTCTGCGACGGCGGCGACGAGCATTGCGGCAGATTTTACGCATGTGTACGTCTACAACAATATGACGGACGAGGCGACGTACGACCGCGTCCTCGAACCGAACTTTGCGACCGAAGAGGCGCTCGAAGAGGCGCTTGCGGCGCTCGCATAAAGGGAAAAGGGAAAGTGCGCCCGCGGCAGTTTGCCGCGGGCGCTTTTTCGTGCGGAAAAGAGCAAAAAAGCCCGAAAAAACAAAAGGGCGGTTTTACGCGTGAAACATTTTTGCCGAATTGCGCTTTTCGGCGGATATATAGTTGATAATTTTTCGTTTTTTTGGTAAAATGAAACGAATAAATCTACTCTTAAAACGGGGCATATAAGTATGCAGAGAACGGAGATCAAAGAGGTATATGCGCGGCTTTCCGCCTTCGGCGGCAAGCAGGTAACGGTCATGGGCTGGGTGCGCGCGCTGCGCGACGGCAAGTCGTTCGCCTTTATCGAACTCAACGACGGCAGCTGCTTCAAAAGCGTGCAGGTCGTGTTCGAGCGCGATACGCTCAAAAATTACGACGAGATCGCGCACCAGAACGTCGGCGCGAGCCTTGTGGTGACGGGCACGGTCGTGCTGACCCCCGAAAACAGGCAGCCGTTCGAGATCAAGGCGGAAAGCATTTCGGTCATGGGCGCTTCGTCGCCCGATTATCCGCTGCAAAAAAAGCGGCATTCACCCGAATTCTTGCGCGAGATCGCGCACCTTCGCCCGCGCACGAACCTGTTCCGCGCGGTGTTCCGCGTGCGCAGCGAGGCGGCGTTCGCCATCCATTCCTTTTTCAACGCGCGCGGGTTCGTGTATGTGCACACGCCCATCATCACGGGCAGCGACTGCGAGGGCGCGGGCGCGATGTTCCAGGTGACCACGCTCGACCTTGAAAAGGTCAAGGGCGAGCCCGACTACAAAAAGGACTTTTTCGGCAAAAAGGCGAGCCTGACCGTTTCCGGCCAGCTCAACGCGGAGGCGTACGCGATGGCGTTTGCAGACGTGTACACCTTCGGTCCGACCTTCCGCGCCGAGCGCTCGAACACCACCCGCCACGCGGCGGAGTTCTGGATGATCGAGCCGGAAATGTCCTTCTGCGACCTTGAAGGGGATATGGACGTCGCCGAAGCGATGGTGAAGTCTGTCATCCGCCACGTCATGGATACCTGCGCGGACGAGCTCGCCTTCCTCAACAGCTTTGTGGATAAGGAGCTTCTGGCGCGCCTGAAAAACGTTGCCGAAAGCGACTTCGTGCGCCTGCCGTACACCGAGGCGATCGAAATTCTGAAAAAGGCGGACGTCAAATTCGAGTTCCCCGTGTACTGGGGGTGCGACCTGCAGAGCGAGCACGAGCGCTACCTCACCGAAAAGGTGTACGGCAAGCCCGTTTTCCTCATCGACTACCCGAAGGAGATCAAGGCGTTCTACATGCGCCTCAACGACGACGGCAGGACCGTCGCCGCGTGCGATCTGCTCGTTCCCGGCATCGGGGAGCTGATCGGCGGCTCACAGCGCGAGGAGCGCGAAGAGGTGCTTCTGGCGCGCATGAAGGAGATGAACCTGCGCCCCGAGGATTACGGCTGGTACCTCGATCTGCGCCGCTACGGCGGCACGGTGCATGCGGGCTTCGGGCTGGGTTTCGAGCGCATGATCATGTACCTTACGGGCGTTGCGAACATCCGCGACGTGCTGCCTTTCCCGCGGACGGTGGGGAATTTGGAGTATTAAAAAAGGGTCTCGTAAAAATCTCGGCAGGCTGCTGCCTGCGATTTTTACGAATTGAGGGCGACACCGCCGTTCGCGGTTTTGCCGCTCGGCGGCGGTTTCTCCCTCTTTGCGGCATCTTTCGGGGCACACCATTATAGGAATGCCGCAAATTCACCCTCTTCCGTTACGCTTTCCGCAAAGCGCAATGGGCAAAAGCAAAAAGTGTGATTTTTGCTTTTGCAAAAAATTATTTGATGGCGCGCGTTCACCCCTTTTCGGAAAAGCCGCAGGTTTTCGGCAACAGGGCTCCCGAAAATCGCAACGTAGTGAGATTTTTGGGAAGAGGAGGAGCGGAGTGCGCATGCGAACATTGCCCTTTGGGGCAATGCAAGAGTGCAGCCGACTGCTCCGACGAGGGTGCGCTTACCGAAAAGCGTGGTTTTCGGACGCGCGATTTGATTATAGAAAAGGGTCTCTACTGTGTCACCCTGAGCGAGCCGCCGAGAAGGGACGGCGGCGAGCCGAACGGGTCTTTACCCCGCTGCGCGAGGATTGGATACAGTCAGAAGCGCCAAACAAACTGTATACAACTCTCGCGGGATAGTTACCAAAGATTTCTCCGCTCGCTGCGCTCGGGCGAAATGACACAAGGAGCGGCAACACTCCATGTGTCACCCTGAGCGAAGCGTAGCCGAAGGATCTCTATGAAAATAAAGACGATGTTTAAAGGAGAAGATTCATGGCGAAAGAAAAGCGATTTATCCAAACATATTCGCAGGGGAAAGTGACGGGGTTTACCGTCTGGGTCGACCGCGAAACGGGCGTGAATTATCTGTTCGGTTTTGCAGGGTACGGCGGCGGGCTCACGCCCTTGCTCGACGCGGACGGCAGACCCGTCGTAACGCCGAAAGAAGAGCTTCAGAAACTTGCCGAAAAATAAAGTATCCCTGCGGCAGACAAAGGGAAGCGATCATTACGGCGGGCAGGGAAAACATGCCTGCGGCGGAAAAAGAAAAGCATTGCTGCGGCGCTGCCGCAAAAAAATACAGGGGAGAGCGTATGACGAAAGTTATTTTGGACGCGATGGGCGGCGATCACGCCCCCGAAGAGATCGTAAAGGGCGCTGTGCTGGCGCTGCAGAAAAAAGCGGATCTTTCGCTCGTGCTGACGGGCGACAAGGCGCGCATCGACGCCTGCCTCGCAAAAGAAAAATATGACGCGGCGCGGCTTTCCGTCGTGCACTGCACCGAAGTCATTACCAACGACGACGTGCCGACGGCGGCGATCCGCCAGAAGAAAGATTCTTCCCTCGTCGTGGCGCTGAACATGCTCAAAGAGGACAGCGAGGCGTCGGCGTTCGTTTCGGCGGGCTCCACGGGCGCGGTGCTCACGGGCGCGCTTCTGCGCGTCGGGCGCATCCGCGGCGTTTCCCGCCCCGCGGTCTGCCCCGCGCTTCCCACGGCGACGGGCGGCAGGGTGTACATCGTCGACGCGGGCGCGAATGCGGAGTGCAAGCCGCTCAACCTCGTGCATTTCGCGCTCATGGGCGCGGCGTATGCCGAGGCGTCGGGCGTCAAGTCCCCGCGCGTCGGGCTGGTCTCTAACGGCACCGAGGAGCATAAGGGCGACCCGCTGCACCAGGAGGCGTTCGCGCTCCTCAAACAGACGCCCGGCATCAACTTCGTCGGCAACGTCGAAGGGCGCGACATCATGGGCGGCGACATCGACGTCGCGGTATGCGACGGGTTTTCGGGAAATGTGGCGCTCAAATCCTCCGAAGGCTGTGCGCTCGCGATGCTCAAAGTCATCAAACAGAACATCGCCTCTTCCTTTTGGGCGAAACTCGGCTACGCGCTGTTCATGCGCGGCGCCTTCAAAAAGATCAAAAAGGTCATGGACTACAACCAGTACGGCGGCGCGCTGCTCATCGGCATCGGCAAAGTCGTCATCAAATCGCACGGCGCGAGCAAGGCGACGTCTGTCTGCGCCTCGCTTTTGCAGGCGGCTTCCGCCGCGGAGAGCGGGCTGACGGCGTCCATCGCGCGCATGATCGAGGCGGCGCAGCCGCAGGAAGAAAATGGCTGATCTTTCCGCCGCCGAAGAAAAACTCGGCTACGTTTTCAAAGACAAACAGCTGCTGGAGCGCTGCTTCACGCACAGTTCGTACGCGAACGCGCACGGCGGCGAGAGCAACGAACGTCTTGAATTTTTAGGCGACGCGCTGCTCGGCTTTCTCGTAGCGGAAGAGCTGTACGGCAAGGGCGGCAGCGAAGGGGCGATGACGGCGGAGCGCATCCGCCTCGTCGCGGCGCAGCCGCTCGCGCGCGCCGTGCGCGCGGCGGGGCTGGACGCCTTCCTTCTGCACGCGGGGAATGCGGGCGAAAAGAGCGTTTCCAGCCTGTTCGAGGCGCTCATCGCGGGCATCTATCTGGACGGCGGCATGGAGCCCGCCCGCGCGTTCGTCCGCGCAAACCTGCCCATGGCGGAGGAGCGCGAACCCAACTACAAGGGCGATCTGCAGGAATTTTTGCAGGGGCGCGCCGAGGCGCGCGCCGTGTATGAAGTCGTCGCCTCCGCAGGCGCGCCGCATGCGCCCACCTTTACGGTGCGCGCGAGCGCGTGCGGGCTGGCGGCGGAAGGCGCGGGCACGAGCCGCCGCGCCGCCGAAAAAGAAGCGGCAAAAAATCTGTTGGCACTGCTTTTGCAGGGCGGGGAGCAAACGATTGAACTTTAAAAAAGTCGAACTCAACGGGTTCAAGTCCTTCGCGGACAAAACAGAGATCAACTTCGGGCCGGGCGTGACGTGCATCGTCGGGCCGAACGGCTGCGGCAAGAGCAACGTCGCCGATTCCATCCGCTGGGTGTTCGGCGAACAGTCCGCCAAGACCATGCGCGGTTCGAGCATGCAGGACGTCATCTTCGGCGGTACGCAGACCCGCAAGAGCCAGTCGTTCTGCGAAGTCACGCTGACTTTCGATAACTCCACGCACATGTTCGCCGACCTCGAATACGACGAGGTCGCCATGACCCGCCGCCTGTACCGCAGCGGCGACAGCGAGTACCTCATCAACAAGCAGCCCTGCCGCATGAAAGACATCGTGGACAGGCTGCACGCCGTGGGGCTGGGCAAAGAAGGGTACTCCATCATCGGGCAGGGCAAGATCGAGCAGATCATGAACGCCAAGCCCGAGGACAGGCGCTCCATTTTCGAAGAGGCGACGGGCATCATCGTGTTCAAGGCGCGCCGCCAGGAGATCGAGCGCCGCCTCTCCAACTCCTACAACAACCTGAACATCTTTTTGCAGCGCATGAGCGAAGTCGAGCGCATGCTCACGCCGCTTGCCAAGCAGGCGGAAAAGACAAAGCGCTACCGCGAACTGTACGATTCGCTCAAACACGCCGAGATCAACCTCTATATCTATAAGCACGACAACGCCGAATCCGCGCGCGCGGAGATCGGCGGGAAGATCGACCGCATTCAAAGCGGCATCGACGCGGGCAGGGAGGAGGCGGCGCGGCTGGAAGAGAGCTATGCCGAAGGCAGGCGCAGGGTCGCCGAAAACGACGCGGCGCTGCAGGAGCTGAACGACAAGATCCTGCAATACACCGTCGAAATGCAGAAGAAAGAGGGGGACGTGAACGTCATCCGCGCACGGATCACCTTCTTTGAACAACAGCGCGAAGGCGAGGAGAACGCCGTCGTGCGCGCGGAAGAGACGCTCGCCGCCGCCGCGAAGAACGAGGCGGCCGCCGCCGAAAGCGCCGCCGCGAACGAGGAAAAAGTCGCCGCCTGCGAGCGCGAGCTGGATACCCTCGGCGAGGAGATCGCGCGGCTGAACGGGCAGCTTTCCGAGTACGAGGCGTGGAGCGACGAGTCCCGCCGCAGCGCGCTCGGCAGGTTGGAAAACCTTTCGGAGATCCGCCAGAACATCGGGCAGCTCTCCGCCAAAAAAGAGGCGATCGAAGAGCGTATCGCCGAGGTGTTCGCCGCCGCCGAAAAGCGCAAGGAAGAACTTTCCGCCGATAAAAAGGCGCTCGCCGAATGCGAGGACTGGTACGAAGAGCTGCAGGAGTACATAGCGCGCGAAGGCGAGGTGCGCCGCGCGAAGGAAGAGGAGATCGCCTCCCTCGCGCAGCAGGCGGACGCCGCCAGCGAGGAGCTGTTCCAACTGAATGCGCGCATTTCTTCTTTGGAGGACAGGGCGCGCTTCTATAAAAACGTCAAGGAGGACTTTGAAGGGTATAAGTTCTCCGTCAAAAAGCTGATGACGGACGCGCGCAGGGACGCGCAGCTGTCCAAACGCATCAAAGGCGTCATTGCAGACATCGTGTCCTGCGACGAAAAGTACGAAGTCGCCATCGAAACGGCGTTCGGCGGCGCCATGCAGAACGTCGTCACCGCGACCAGCGACGACGCGCGTTTCCTCATCGAGCACTTAAAGCGCACAAAGGGCGGTTCGATCACCTTCCTGCCCGTCGCTTCCCTCAAACCGCACTATGAAACGGAGTACACCCGCCGCGCCCTCAAAGAGCCGGGCGCCGTCGGGCTTGCGTCCGAGCTGGTGCGCTACGACAAGTATTACGACAACGTCATCTACAACCTGATCGGCAACACGCTTGTCGCCGACACCATCGCCAACGCGAACGAGATCTCCAAAAAATACCCGCACGCCTTCCGCATCGTGACGTTGGACGGCGACGTGATCTCCACCTCCGGTTCGATGACGGGCGGTTCGCGCCGCGCCGACAGCGGCAGCCTGCTCGCCAACGAGCGCAAGATCGGCGAGGCGGAGGCGGCGATCGCCGCCGCGCAGAAGGAGCGCGACAAGCTCACGGCGACCCGTTCCGCGCTCGAAGCCAAACGGGCGAAGGCTGCGCACGAGCTGGAGGCGCTGCGCGACAGCTTTACCGAAGCGCGCAGCAAACTCGCCGCGCTCGAAGAAAAGCACACCCAGCTTTCTGCGCGCGTCGCCGAGGAGGAGAAGGACCTTAAAGTGCAGGAGGATACCCTCGCCGTTCTCAACGAGCGCATGCAGGGCATCAGCAGCGACTTTACCGCGTCCTCCGCGGGCGAGGAGCAGATCTCGCGGCAGAGCGACGAAGAGGACGAGCAGTCCCGCCGCCGCAGGGAGGAGTACGAAAAGCTGCGCTCCGAACTCTCCGAGCGCAACCTGCGCAAAAGTTCGCTGCAGGTGTACGTCGCGCAGTACCGCGCCGAGGCGGAGAACGCCCGCACCGAGGCGGAGCGCTGCGCCCGCGAACAGCAGTCGCTCACGGCGCGCATCGCCGAGGCAAAGACGAACATCGAAAACATCGGCGCGACCCTCAAAGACCTCGAAGAGATGGCGGAAAAGACGGCGCTCACCCCCGCGCAGCAGGAGGAGCTTGCAGCGCTTCGTGCCGCGCGCGACGCAAAGCAGCGCGAAAAAGAAAAGCTGAACGCGGATCTGGAAAGCGCGATGGAGCGCAGCCGCGCCGTCAACGACCGCATCGAACAGCTCTCCGAGGAGCGGCACGCGCAGGAGATCGCGCTGACGAAGATCGATTCCGAGCTCGAAAACCTGCAGGCGCGCATCGACGAGGAGTACCAGGAGACGTACGAGGGCTGCCTCGCCTACAAGGACGAGGCGTTCGACGTGCGCGAGGGGCAGACGCAGGTCAACCGCCTGCGCCGCGAGATCAACGGCTTAGGCGCGATCAACCACAACGCGCTCGAAGAATACGAACAGCTCAGCGCGCAGTACGAAGAGATGACCGCCCAGCGCGACGACGTGCAGAAGGGCATCGACGATACGACCGCC
>ERZ1643247.3785-NODE-3785-length-10393-cov-2.989456_pt1 | contig 10393 bp, 8 predicted proteins | sample MGYA00579264_ERZ1643247 | MGnify/ENA primary metagenome ERZ1643247 (study PRJEB29033, sample SAMEA4952262) | chicken gut metagenome | biome: Broiler Chicken; feature: Gastrointestinal Tract; material: Caecum | place: Ireland | collected 2018 | study: Broiler... | reverse complement strand
CCCAATTAAATGGTGCAAGATAAAAAGGCGACAAAAGAAGAAAAAGCATTTGATGTAAATAAAATGATTGATGGCTATGTAGAAAAAGCCCATGTTGCTTTAGATGAGATGGCCAATTTTGATCAAGAACAAGTTGATAAAATTTGTGAAGCTATTGCAAGTGCTGGGGAACAGAATAGTTATTTACTTGCAAAAATGGCTGTTGAAGAAACTGGTCGTGGAGTAGTAGAAGATAAGACTATTAAAAATATGTTTGCCAGTGAAAATATTTGGAATAGTCTTCGTCATGAAAAAACTGTTGGCGTTATTGAAGAAGATAAAGAAAAACAATTAGTTAAAATTGCAGAACCTAAAGGCGTAATTGCTGGAGTAACTCCCGTTACTAACCCAACCTCAACTGTAATCTTTAAAGCTATGCTTGCTTTAAAAACTAGAAATGCTATTATTTTTGGTTTCCACCCACAAGCACAAAAGAGTTGTGTAAAAACTGGTGAAATTATTCGAGAAGCAGCAATTAAAGCTGGTGCTCCTAAAGATGCTATTCAATGGATCGAATATCCAAGTCTTGAAGCAACTAGTACCTTAATGAATCATCCAAATATTCAAACTATTTTAGCTACTGGTGGTCCTGGAATGGTTAAGGCAGCTTATTCATCTGGTAAACCTGCAATCGGTGTTGGTCCAGGTAATGGTCCTTCATATATTGAAAAGACCGCCAATATTCCAGAATCCGTCTATGATATTGTCCTCTCTAAGACTTTTGATAATGGTATGATTTGTTCCTCCGAAAATTCTGTAGTAGTTGATGAGGATATCTATAACGAAGTAAAAGATGAATTTAAGTCTTGGAATTGTTATTTCTTAAGACCAGATGAAATTAAGAAGTTTGAAGAAAAATTCATTGATCCTAAGAGAGGAACTGTTGCTGGTCCAGTTGCTGGTCGTTCGGCTTATCAAATTGCAACATTATGTGGAGTAGATGTACCAGAAGATACTAAGGTAATTATTGCAGAATACAAAGGTGTGGGTAAAAAGTATCCTTTATCTGCTGAAAAGCTTTCTCCTGTATTTACCATGTATAAAGCTAACGGTCATGAAGATGCCTATAAGATTTGTACCGACCTTCTAAATTATGGTGGGCGTGGTCATACTGCGGGGGTTCATTCTCAAGATGAAAAAGTAATTGATGAGTTTTCAATGAAAATGGATGCATGCCGTATTTTGGTTAACTCTCCAGCTTCAGTTGGTGGCGTTGGTGACTTGTACAACAATATGCTTCCTTCCCTTACTTTGGGGACCGGTTCATATGGTGCTAATACTTTTTCACATAATATTGGTGCTAGAGACTTGCTTAACATTAAGACAGTTGCAAAACGTCGTGATAATATGCAATGGATCAAGGTTCCAAAGAAGACATATTTTGAACATAATGCAGCAAATTATTTAAAGCATATGCCTGATGTTGAAAGATTTTTCATCGTGACTGATGAAGGTGTAGCAAGCAAATACATTAATAAAATTACTGATATCATTAGTCAACGTCGTGGTAAAAAGAGCTATGAAGTCTTTCAAGCAGTAACTAAGGATCCTGATACTGATATAATTGCTGACGGTGTTCACCGGATGAATATCTTTAAGCCGGATGTCGTGATTGCTATTGGTGGTGGATCTGTAATGGATGCTGCTAAGGTAATGCGATTATTCTATGAAAATCCAGATATGAGTTTTGAAGATGCTTATTCAAAATTTTTAGATATTAGAAAAAGAACGGTAAGATTTCCAAAATATAATGCTATCCAATTAGTATGTATTCCAACTACTTCAGGAACTGGTTCAGAAGTATCACCATTTTCAATTATTAAAGATGCAAAGACCGGAATTAAACACACTCTTTGTGATTATTCTTTAAATCCTGATGTTGCCATTGTTGACGATCAATTTGTAGAAACTATGCCAAAGGAATTGATTGCTCGCTCTGGTTTTGAAGCATTAGCTCATGCAGTAGAAAGTTATGTTTCGACTATGGCTACTGATTTTACTCGTGGCTGGTCGATGGAAGCTATTAAGTTGATTTTTGAAAACTTAGAAAAATCATATAATGGTGATCAAAATGCTAGAAGTAGAATGCATAATGCAGCTACTTTAGCTGGTATGGCATATGCAAATGCATTCTTAGGTGTAGGACATGCAATTGCTCATACAGAATCATCTGAGTTTGGTATTCCAAGTGGCTTAAGTGATGCTATTGCAATGCCATATGTGATTAGATTCAATTCTAAAAAGCCTAGAAAACTTGCTATGCGCCCACATTATTCAACTTTTAGAGCTGATAAAGATTATGCAGAAATTGCACGTAGTCTGGGATTAAAAGGAAATAGCGACCAAGAACTAATTGATGCTTTAATCAAGAAAGTTGTTGAATTAGGACATGCTGTTGGGATGAAGTTAAGCCTTAAAGCTAATGGAATTAGTGAAGCTGATTTTAATAATAAGGTAGAAAACATGGCTGTTGAAGCCTATGGCGACCAAAACGTTGTAACAAATCCTTCTGCGTTATTGATTAGTGAAATTAAGAATCTAATGAAAGAAACATACACTGGAAAGGGTATTGAAGCTTAATTTTTTCGTATCTCTCTTAAAATATTAATATGAATTCGCACGTAAAAGGGGAAGCAATATATTGCTTTCCCTTTTTTATTTTGATCAAAAACAAAAAGAATGATAATTCTTTACCAAAGAGGGTAAGGAATATATCATTCTTTTTCTGTATGTATGTAAATTAAACTATAAAACTATTACTATAAATTAGACTAATTTAATTTGCCGGCTTTCTTCAAGATGTCTTGAGCCTTTTCAAAATAGTGGTGTTCAGTTCTGAAAGCATCAATATCTCCACCGCTGAAGTCATTTAACTTAGCAAGTTTGTCATCTAATTCTGCGAAGTCCTTCTTCAAATCGTTGATAACAGGTTCTTCTTCATAGACGTAGTGGTTTTCTGTTGAATCCTTAGGACCTTCGCCTTTGAATTCTTCGATCTTGTCTTCGTCTTTGTCGACTTTTCTTGCGTGCTTAAGAATTATCCTTAATTGTTTCATGTTGAGCGGTGCGATGTTTCTTATCATCAATACTATCTTCAATCTTTGTTAAGTGACCTTCTGCATCTGAAATCTTCTTAGCAATTCTGTCTAATGCTTTCATTTCTCTTTTTGCATAATCTGTCATAACAATATACCTTCTAAAATCATTCTATTAACTTAATCATCTTTACTATAGAATCTAATAGCTATAGATTAAAAATGTTATTTTATAAAATAAGCGTATATGTTTGAAATAACTAATACTTTCATAAATATATATGGCTATGCTTTGAATATTAATAACACAAGTTACGATAATGCTATTTATGAATCTATGTTTTAATAGTATATTTCTACATGCATATAAAGTAGTTTTAAATAGAATTTTTAGCTTTTATAATAAGTTATAAGAAAGAAGAGTGAAATAATGCTTAGAGAAGATGCAAAAAATATCCATGAAAAAGTTTTAAAAGTAAATGATCCTGAAGCTTGGGAAAGAATTAGTCATTTTGCTTTTGAGGAAGTCCAAGATGACGTAGACCTACCAAATAAAACAAAATTATTATCTAACTTAGCTTATTTGTTAGGGATGCAAGGTTTAGAAGAATATAGCTTAATGCTTCCGGTTGCTCTAGATAATGGAGTAAGTCCAGTTGAAGCAAAAGAAGTAGTTTATCAAGCGGTTGATTATTTAGGATTAGGACGTGTAATGCCATTTTTTGAAGCAACAAATCAAGTTTTGCTCGATCGTGGTGTTAAATTGCCATTACCTAGTCAAGCTACCACTACTATGAAAAATCGTCTTGAAAAAGGTGAAGAAACTCAAATTAGATTATTTGGACCACAAATGAAAGATTTTGCTAAAAAGGGTATTATCAATAAGTGGTTAGTAGATAATTGTTTTGGGGATTATTACACCAGAAAAGGCCTAGACGATAAAGAGAGAGAAATGATAACTTTCTGTTATTTGGCTGCTCAAGGAGGGTGTGAACCACAATTGTTGGCCCACGCCAAGGCTAATGTAGGTCTAGGAAATGATCAACAATTCTTAACGAAGATTGTTTTAGCTAATGTTCCCTTTATTGGCTATCCTCGTAGCTTAAATGCAATTAATGTTATTAATCAAGTAAAATAGTGAGGCTATTTAATAGCGCTGCGATCATTATGGTTTCAGTGCTTTTTTATTGCACCTTCATGGCTAGACAAATAAAAATATAGTAGAATATATGTTCGAAAGGAGCTAGACCCATGAATACCGATGAATTATTAAGTTATGCTATAAGACATTTTGGAAAAAATAGTATTAGTGAAGTTAATGACAATCCTAATTTGGTAGCTTTTAGTTCACCGATTACTAAAAATTGGTTTGCTCTTTTAAATTTAGATCCTAAAAATAAAAGTTTAAACATTAATTGTGGAGATTTTGCAGCGACAATTAAAGACTTACCCGGCTTTTCAACTTCATCCTTAATAAAAGAAGCTAAGTGGGTTGAAGTTAGCTTAGGGTTAAGTAATCAAAAAATAAAAAAAGCATTGGAATATGCTTTTAAAATCGCTCTCATGTCCAATAAACGACCTAATCCTGAAAAATTAATTTATATTCCTGATACTATTCAAAATGATGAGGAAAGTGTCTATCATGAGCAAAAATTAAACTTTAAAAATTGGAAAAGGTCATCTAATATACTTCGAAAAGAAGAAAAATCTACAGAAGAAAAAATTAATCTAAATTTTGAAGATACCCAGCTTGTTCCTAAAGAAATAAAAAAGATGATTGAGTACTATCAATATTCTTTACCAGGATCTGTTCGTAGAGAACAAAACTTTTATTTACAGGGTAAATTAATGGCTTTATACGAGGATCACTATGAAGGAAAACAAACTTTCCTACGATATTATCCAACTTACCATGACTTAACAGTGGGACAAGCAAGGACGTATTTCACTTGGCGTACGAAAATTAGACAAAATATCTATGAAAAAATTTCAGATTCATATGCTTACATTTATTTGTATGAATTACTAAATGGAATTGGAATTAAGGATCCAGAAGAAGGATTAGATAAGTTAATTACTTTTAATAAAAATTATGCGCAAAAATTTTCACCGGAAATAGGAGCTTATCTTGAAAGATGGATTCGTAATTATATTGTTTTTTACAATATAAATAAAGCAAGTGATACGTTTTTTGTTAAAGAAAAAGATAATGATAAAAAGTATGAACGGTTGTTATCACCAGATCAATTTTCTAGGCACGAAGTTGCAGGAAGCTTAATGAAGTTATCTAATTATAAGATTAGCAATTGTCCCTTGTATAAAAAGAATATAGAAAAATTTGAACATCTTTTAGTCCTAATTTGGCGCAAAATTTTAGATTTACGGAATGATGGATTTGATTTTTTTAATAGTTATATTGCTTATAAGAATCAGATGACAGTTCAACTATTTTCAGCTGCTGTATTTAATCATCAGCTAGAGCCAAAGACAACTAGTTATGAAATCGATCAAATTAGAAAATATTTTTATGATGAAGAAAAAAATACATGGTATTGTGAGTCTTACTGGGGATTGACCGGTCAAAAAAGTATTATGGGTAATTTTTTGCATGAAGTAGATCGCGAAATAAGATTACGTTTTAATTTGGGACGAAATTTAAAACCTCGAAAAATAGAAAAGCATTATCTTAGGGCTATTAGGGATGGGATTAAGGAATATCAAATAGAGGAACAAAAATCAAAACAACCTAAAATTGAATTTAACCTGGCCCAGTTATCTACAATTCGAGCGGATGCAGCAGGGACTCGAGACAGTTTATTAACTGAAGAAGAACTTCAAGCTGAGCAAGAAGAAAATAAGCAAATTGAAGAAGCTGTTGTAGATGATGAGCAAGAAAACTACGGGTTAAGCTCAGAAGAGACAACCACCATAACTTTGCTTTTAAAAGGAAAAGATCTAAACAAATATCTTAAAGGACAGCATTTAATGGCTGCCGTTATAATTGATAACATAAATGAAAAACTTTTTGATGAATTTGGTGATAATGTCATTGAGTTTATAAATGATATACCTACAGTAGTTGAAGATTACCAAGAAGATCTAGAAGATATGTTTTTGAAAGGAACAAACTAAAGTATGGCTATTAATAAAAATAGAAAAGTGCCTAAAAGAATAGCTCAAACTATTTTGAATTCTTTAAAAGGAGGAGTAGTACCTAGAATCGGATTACCATACATTACTGTTGGAAGAAAAGCCGAAGTTGAAGCTTTATTACATGATGTAGAGCTAATCAAAGATGGAGGAGCTTCTTTTAGATTTATAGTGGGTCGGTATGGCTCGGGAAAGAGTTTTTTACTTCAAACTATTAGAAATTATGTAATGGATAAAAACTTTGTTGTGGTTGATGCTGATTTATCGCCGGAAAGACGGCTGCAGGGTGGAAAAGGGCAAGGATTGGCCACTTATCGAGAACTAATTCAAAATCTTTCTACCAAAACTAGGCCTGAAGGTGGAGCACTAACCTTAATTTTGGATCGCTGGATTAATTCGGTTCAAATGCAAGTTAGATCAGATACAGGATTAAATGATGATACTCCTGCCTTTGAAGACGCGGTCAATAAGAAAATTTATGCAGTAATTTCTAATCTTTCTGAATTAGTGCACGGGTTTGATTTTGCAAAGTTACTTGAAATGTATTATCAAGCCTATATCAATGATGATGAGAAAACAAAAGCCAAAGTTGTTAAGTGGTTTAGAGGTGAATATGCCAATAAAACACAGGCTAAAAAAGAATTAGGAGTCGATATTGTAATATCTGATGACGATTGGTATGAGTACTTAAAATTATTCGCATCGTTTTTTAGACAAGCTGGATATGCGGGCCTGATGATTATGATTGATGAATTGGTCAATATTTATAAAATCCCGAATAGTATTAGCCGCCAATATAACTATGAAAAAATATTAACAATGTACAACGATGCCTTACAAGGAAAGTCGAAGTATCTTGGAATTATTATGGGTGGCACCCCGCAGGCAATTGAAGATAAGAGACGCGGAGTATATTCATATGAAGCATTGCGATCACGTCTTGCTAGTGGAAAATTTTCTGAAGCCGGCAATCGAGATATGTATGCACCTGTTATTAAGCTTGATCCTCTTACTCCAGAAGAAATGCTTGTTTTAACTGAAAAACTTGCAGAGATGCATGCTAATCTGTATGGACATGAAGAAACAATTACAGAGGATGATTTACAAAAGTTCATAAAAATTGAATATTCACGTGTGGGAGCATCAACAAATATTACGCCACGTGAAATTATTCGTGATTTTATTGAATTATTAGACATTGTTTGGCAAAATCCAGAGATTGACATTGAAAAACTACTTAATTCGGGTAAGTTTTCTTATGCCGAATCAGAGGCAGTTTCTAATGAAAAGTCTGATGATTTTGCTGAGTTTAGAATTTAAGTGAAAAATGGATATTTTTACACGTTTTGCTCCCTTTATTCAAGATTATATTTATGAACATGGATGGAAAAATCTCCGTTCAATTCAAGTTGGAGCAGCAGAAACTATTTTTAATAGTCGAGATAATGTCTTGCTAGCTGCGTCGACTGCTTCTGGTAAGACAGAAGCTGCATTTTTTCCAATTTTAACTGATCTCTATGAAAATCCTCCTCAATCAGTGGGTGTATTATGAACGTTTAAACGAACTTTGTCAGGATGTTGATATTCCTGTATGGCGTTGGCATGGCGAAGTGACCCAGACACAAAAGAGAAAATTACTTAAACATCCCTCTGGTATTTTACAAATTACACCGGAATCTTTAGAGTCATTGATTATTAATAAACACATGGATATCCCCAATTTGTTTCATGATCTGAGATATATAGTAATTGATGAATTGCATTCTTTTTTAAGATCTGACCGTGGAGGCCAAACCTTTTGTTTAATCGAGAGATTATCTAAAATAGCCGGTGTTGATCCTCGTCGTATTGGACTTTCTGCAACAATTGGTGATACAAAATCTGCAGCTGGATTTTTAGGGGCTGGTTCTAAACGTAAAACTACTGTTCCTAAAGTAGAAGGAAGGGGACGAGTTTGGCGGCTATCAATGGAACACTTTTACGATAATGGCCCACAGGCTGATAGTAATGATTTTGATCCTGCTCAACCAGTTTTAGATGAGAAAAGTGATCAAGCTCCAAACTCAGCTGATCCATCAATGGCTTATATTTTTGAACATACACGCGGCAAAAAATGTTTAGTCTTTACTAATAGCCGTGAAGAATGTGAAGCAGTTTGTCAGATATTAAGACAATACTGTGAAGTAAAACATGAACCAGACCGTTTTTTAATTCATCATGGTAATCTATCGGCTGCTTATCGGCAAACAGCTGAAGCAGAAATGAAAGATGAAGATTCTTTGATGACTACTTGTGCTACTGCCACACTTGAATTAGGCATCGATATTGGAAAATTAGAGCGTGCTTTTCAGATTGATGCGCCATTTACTGTATCTGGCTTTTTACAAAGGATGGGAAGGACAGGACGTAGAGGCAATCCTTCTGAAATGTGGTTTGTAATGCGCGAATCGCATCCTGAATCCCGTGCTATGCTTCCTGAGATTATTCCTTGGTCTTTATTACAAGGGATTGCTTTAGTTCAACTCTATTTAGAAGAAAGATGGGTAGAACCTCCTGAACCCAATCGCTTACCGTATAGTTTGCTCTACCATCAGACTATGTCTACTTTAGCTTCCAATGGTGAAATGACGCCTGCAGAGCTAGCTTCGCGAGTATTGACACTACATTATTTTCGGAATGTTAGTCAAACTGATTATCGAGTATTACTTAGACATCTAACTAAAGAAGATCATATTCAGCAAACTGAAAATGGTGGTTTAATTGTAGGTCTAAGTGGTGAACGCATAGTTAATAATTTTAAGTTTTATGCTGTTTTTCAAGAAAATGAAGAATATTCTGTTAAGTCAGAATCAGAAGAGCTGGGAACTATTGTTAAACCACCGCCGGTTGGGGATAAAATAGCGATAGCGGGTCGTGTTTGGGTAGTAGAGGATGTAGATCGCAAACGACATCAAGTCTATTGCCATCCTGTTAAAGGACGTATTCCCGCATATTTTGGGGATGTTGCAGGCGATATTCAAGAATGAATAAAATTTTAACCGAGCAAAAGCAATACCCCTATCTAATGAAACATGCTATTGCACGTCTTAAAGAAGTGCGTGATACTGCTAAAACTTCGGGTATGCTAGAAAGTAACTTGATTAACTTAGGTGGAAAAATGTGGTGTCTCTTTCCGTGGACAGGAACATATGCATTCTTAGCTTTAGAAAGATTGATCAAAATTAAGTGTGCTAAACGAATTGGCTTGCGCGGCTTTAATTCTAGTCGTCCATATTTTATGCAATTTGCAATGGATGTAAGTAAGGAAGAATTTTTAGAAATTTTAGTAGAAGAAGCCAATAAGGATTTTGACCCATTAGAGCTAGTGTATCCAAATGAAGTACCGGTATTTGATAAATATGATGAATATTTACCCGATGAATTAGTGAGAAAAGAATTTGCTCATAGTATTTTAGATATTGAAGAAATGAGAAAATGCGTTAATCAACTGCAATAAAAAAATCCATTCAGTCGTGATGATTGAATGGATTTTTTTGATTTATTTATCTTCGTAACCCTTTGGGTGACTCTTGTGCCAGTTCCAAGCAGTAGCAATTACGTCATCAACATCTTCGTGTTTTGGCTTCCAGCCTAAAACTTTACGAGCTTTGCTTGAATCAGCAACTAAGGAGTCAGGGTCTCCGCCTCTTCTTGCACCAATAGTGTAAGGAATGTCGATACCAGTAACTTTCTTAGCAGCTTCAAGAATTTCTAAGTTAGAGTATCCTTGTGCAGTACCTAAGTTAAAGACATCAGATTTATTAGTGTCCATCACATGCTTAAGAGCTAAGATATGAGCATCAATTAGGTCTTCAACTTGAACATAGTCACGGACGTTAGTACCATCTTTAGTGTTATAGTCATCCCCAAAAATAGTGAAGTTACCGTCGCCCGCAATAGCACTCTTTAAAATGTTAGGAATCAAGTGAGTTTCAGGTCCGTGATCTTCACCGATTGAACCATCACTTGAAGCACCAGCTACATTGAAGTAACGAAGGGCGATTGACTTAATGCCATTAGCCTTGTCAGCCCAGTGCATAATTTTTTCCATCATCATCTTAGTTTCACCATATGGATTAATTGGATTTAATGGAGTGTCTTCAGTAATTGGTAATTTTTCAGGAATACCG
>ERZ1643247.3783-NODE-3783-length-10393-cov-6.656317_pt1 | contig 10393 bp, 7 predicted proteins | sample MGYA00579264_ERZ1643247 | MGnify/ENA primary metagenome ERZ1643247 (study PRJEB29033, sample SAMEA4952262) | chicken gut metagenome | biome: Broiler Chicken; feature: Gastrointestinal Tract; material: Caecum | place: Ireland | collected 2018 | study: Broiler... | reverse complement strand
TACTACGGAACAGAAAATTTGCAATAACAGAAGAGGAAGACCGATGAAAGAGATCCTTTTGACAGAAGAAAAAATGGAAGTATTTCTGCAATGGCTACAGGAAGAGAAAAAACGTACCGCAGAAACCATACAAGAGTATCGACATACGCTGGTACAGTTTCGTGCGTTTTTGTCGCCGGATTTTCTGATACGGCAGGACAGCTTAATCCGTTGGCAGCAAGAGATGGAGAAAGAGGGCATACTGGCAAAACGTACTGTCAATCGGAGAACTTCTGCGGTAAATGCGTTTCTTTCTTATTTGGGGGAACGGAACTGGCAGGCGCCGCTACTCATTGTGGATCAACAAAAGAGTGACGCGAGACTGACAAGAAGCGAATATCTGCGTTTGCTTCAGGCTGCGAAGGTGCAGGGAAAAGAGCGCATTTATTTTATGATGAAAGTTTTGTGTATATTGGGGCTGCAGGTACGGGAGATGCCGCAATTGACAGTGGAGTTGGTGAAAGCCGGTCATGGTGACATTGGTGACCGAAGCAGAAAGCGAATGCTGCGTCTGCCAAAATCGTTACAGACGGAATTGCTGGACTTCTGCCGTAGGCAGGGTCTGCGGACAGGACCCATCTTTGTAACCAGAAACGGGAATCAGCTGCACAGAACCAGTGTCAATCTGTCCATGAAGCAGTTATGCGAGGATGCACGAGTGGCGCAGGAAAAAGCGACGCCGCGCTGTCTGCATGAGCTATATGAACAGACACAGCAAGAATTGCGGGAAAACGTAACGATATTGCTTTTACAGAATTATGAAAAGATGCTGGAAGCGGAAAATGTATTGACGGCATGGGAGGTGGAGCAAAAAGGCGGTTAGAGGGGGAGAACAGAAGAAGCAAAAGGAAAGAAAGTTTTTACACGTTCTGGTTTTCACGAACCATAGAAAGCGGGGATGTCGTTTCTGTGGTGTGGAAAGTGTGTAAAATGGAACAGCGGTATGAAGAGGGGAGAAAAATGATGCGTACCGTGAAGAGAGAAGCGGAAGCGTCGGCATCCTCATATCGCGAGAGAATGGAGGAGGATGAAAATGCGTAAAAAGATAAAGCAGACGCTGAGCTTTTTGCTGACGTTTGTGATGCTTTGCGGGTTGTTGCCGATGACGGCAATGGCGGCGCCGGATACTATTTTTACGGATAAAGAAACGGCAAAAGAAAAAACGAGTGTAGTTGCAGATAAAACGGTAAGTGGACCGGATGCGGAGGGAAACTATACCATTACGTTGTCTGTAACCGGAACAACAGATGAGTCATCTGAAACGACACAGCTTCCGGCAGATATTGTTTTGGTGGTAGATACTTCTGGAAGTATGGATTATTGTGGCGGAACACTTAAGAAAGATGGGACGTTCACGTATAAATGTGACAGATGCAATGAGACTTATTTGTTTTTTTCTCAAAGCTACTGCACAAACCAGAGTTCTTCAACGGATCGTATGGATGCCGCACAAACAGCCGCAACCACTTTTGTGAATGGGCTTTTGGGAGACGAAAGCGAATTCAAGGTTGGTTTGGTAAATTTTTCTGGTGTTGCAGACAGCACCCAGTTGGTTGACAAAAATGGTAAACGAACTTTGTTGGACCAGATAACTGGGTTAGAGCCTAATTGGGGGGATAATGCTGGAACCAATTATCAGGCAGCGCTGGAAAAAGCAGAAGAACTTTTAAAAACTGGAACAAACACACAAAAATTCATTGTATTTTTGTCTGATGGAGAACCGGGATGGGGACAAGATGGTACTACCGTTGCTGATCGCTTAAAAATAGCAGGTGTAACCATTATGACAGTTGGTATTGACACAGTCAATGAGTCCATGCGCGATGCGCTGAGAAATATTTCTTCAACAAAAAAAGAGGGTACCCCATATTATTATGAATCCGCAGGCACAGAAGCTGCACTACAGGCGATTATAGAAGAAATTACAGAGATCATTCCACAGGTAATCTATGCCGGTAAGAATGGTATTATGACAGATGTGATCAACACGAAGTCGTTTGAGCTGGTATCTGGAAGCGCATCAGACAATCTTACAGTGGGTGCAGATGGAAAAACGCTCACTTGGAATATCGGCAATATTGGAAAAGAAAAACAGACAGTTTCTTTCCAAATAAAATTGAAAGACGGTAATACAGCGTCTGGTGATATTCTGACAAATGACGATGTGAAATTGGCGTTTGACAGTACAAAGCTGAATGATCATGTCATATTTGAAAAAAGTGCGATTGGTGAGCCAATCGTAACGGTTCAAGGAAAATATCGACTGACCTATAATGCAAACGGAGGAATTGGAGCACCTACAGCATCTGAGGGGCATAGTGCTGGAGATACAGTAACATTGTCCACAGAAAAACCTACTACTACAGAAAAGGTAGTATTTGTTGGCTGGAGCGAAACAGAAACAGAGTATTCTGTAGAGAGTCCTGCAACAGAGGAAGTAGCGACAGTTGGTACTGTAACTTTTGCAAATCAGGACATCACCGTTCATGCAGTTTGGGCAGAAGATAAGAATGGCGATGGAACCCCAGACTATGAAGAAACCCAACCCATAGTTGTTTCTGTATACCGGAACAGCAATACAGAAACCCCCATTTTCTCTAAGCAGGTAGATGAACTGGCGAAAGGAGAAACTTTCAATTTGAGCAAATTGGAAGGAATTCTTGCTGATGCAGACATTACCGGAGAAGAAGGCGTTGATTATGAATTTGACGGCTGGTACAACGATGGTGGCTGGAATAATTACCTGCAAGGTAATCCAGACAATACATTGGGAGAATCTATTACCATCAATGGATGGACAAACATCAAATGTATGGTAACAGATTATGTTCCGATTCACGTTTATGCTGTCGTAGACGGCGATCAGGCGAATGCGGAAGAAATCTATTCCGACAAAGCCCTGATGGGTGAAAACCTGCTGGATTATCTGAATGCAAATGTTCCGGAAAAAGCAGCAAATTGGGATCGTGATGGCTACGACCGTGACCTATGGTACAATTGGGATTGGTTTGGTCATAAATTCAATGATGAAACAAAAGTTAACGGCTGGACCAAGGTATATGTCACCTATACTTCGCAGGAACAGGTTGCACAGATGGTGATTTATCGCAATGGCAACATGGAAGAGCCTTACCAGACAGTATCTCTGAATGACAAACTGGATGGCGTAAAGAAAAACGATGTGATTCAGTTAAATGGTAAGGAGCAAACCATTTCCTTGAATGGAAAAACGGTAGCATTGGAGGACTATTATACCCCGGATAAATTCGCAAATGGCTATGTATTTGATGGCTGGTTCAACGATGGTGCATGGAATCAGTATAAAGATGGTGAAACAGTCGAAGGATTGAATGAAATCACAGTCAATGGCTGGACCAATATCATCGTGATGGTATGGGATGAATTCCCTGTGTACTATCATATTGATGGTGAAATGGTTCATACGGATACCATTACAGCAAAAGATTTGGACAGCTATGAATTCTATCAGCCGGATCCGAGAGAAGATTATACTTTTGATGGCTGGTATGAAAAAGAATCCGATATTGGCAATGAAAATAAGAAAGCGGATTTGCCTCTGAGTCTGAAAAAATATGAGCTGTATGGCAGATATGACGCAGAAAAACAGCCGGAAGACAAGACACTGAATATCTACTGGAGCATTGATAAGCCGGAAGGAGCAAGCTTTGTACTTTCTGAAGAATCTTCTTATACGGAAACCTTTGCATGGGCAGACAGAGATCATGATATCCTGCTGCCAGAGGTAGAAGTGGAAGACGGCTATCGTCTGGCAGGCTGGACGATTGGCGGAGAACAGAGTGATTATCTGGATGCAGATACAGAAAGCATCAATCCAGAAAAAGACGGATATATCGTTGAAACAGAAAATGGCGGTTTCTTCTCTGTAACAGCAAACATCGTGAAAGAGGATGAACCAATAGATCCAGAACAGAAATATATGGTTCATTTCTACATTGCCAATGAAAATGGTGCGGACTACATTGTAACAGAAGACGGCAAAGAAATTGCTGTGGATTTTGTAGATGTAGAAGCAGTGTATGATGCAGATCAGGATGCTTATGTGGTGACTTTCCCGGAATTGGACTTGGCAAGTAACTATCGTTTGATCGGTTGGCAGTTGGATGGGAATACAACCCTGACTCTTAGCAGCGACGCACAGGAATATGTCGGCGTAGAAAACATTGCCAATGACGGACATCTTGCCATTACCGCGCTGGTAGAACGCAGAGGCGGTTCTCATCATGATTGGGTCACACTGACCTATGATGAAAACGGCGGGAAAGAACTAGGCGATGAGGTTTATGAACGCTATGAAGAAGCAGAACTGAAAACACCAGAAAGAAGTGGCTATAGATTTGTAGGTTGGTATTGGGATGAAGATCTGGAAGACAAGATCAAAGGAGATACCATTGAAATGGATCAAGATTATACCATTTATGCAAAATGGGACAAAAAATCTAGTGGAAACAATAACAACAATAATAACAATCATGATAACGACAAAGATAAAGATCAGGATGCAGTAAATCGTCCGGATGCAACACCAGATGCACTCAATGGAGATGACCACTTTGATTATGTGGTAGGGGATGCAGATGGGTTGGTACATCCTGAACGTAATATCACTCGTGCGGAAGTTGCATCCATCTTCTTCCGTTTGTTAAAAGATGATATCAGAGCAGAAAACTTGACCAATTGGAATACATTCTATGATGTTTCTGTAAATGAATGGTTTCATACCGCAATTTCTACCATGGCAAACATGGATATTGTCTATGGCAGAGAAAATGGTAATTTTGAACCGAACGCATACATCACTCGTGCAGAGTTTGCTGCAATTGCAGCGCGGTTTGATAGTGAAAGATATGATGGTGAAAACTTGTTCAATGACATCAGCGGTCATTGGGCAGCAGACCAGATCAACCGTGCCGCAGAGAAAGGGTGGATTACAGGATACCCGAACGGTAATTTTGAGCCTGACAGATACATTACCCGTGCAGAAGCAATTACGATGATCAATCGTGTATTGAATCGTATTCCAGAAGATGTGGATGCGCTGCATGAGGATATGAGAGTTTGGCCGGATAATATGGATACCAATGCATGGTATTATTTGGCAATTCAAGAGGCTACTAATTATCATGAATATGAAAAAGATGATGACGGTTTATATGAAACATGGACAAAAGTATTGCCGAGTCGTGATTGGGCGCAGTATTTGAATTGAGCAGTTTTATCTGATATTGATTTTGGCGGTTATGCGGAAGTGATGATATCATAGTATAGAAAGTCGGTAAGGGCAGCAGTTTGCCATTGCCGACTTTTTCTATGTGCGATAGGAAAAAGGAGCTGTTTTGGACAAGGAACTGTTTGGAAGAAGGTGCAAAAACCGCTTATACGAATGGAATTCTAATGGATATGTATAAGGCGATTCGGAATGAATGAAACGAATTCTCAGAAATCTGCCTTGCAGGATACAGGAAAAAGGTATATAATGATGTCCATATACAATCAGAAACATACGGATGGAAAACGGCTGCAGTATCCCAAAATAACAACAAGTATCAAGATATCTTCTCTGAATATAGCGAAGCAATAGAATCCATCAGCCATGCTTGGTGGAATGTGAAGAATATGAGCGAGGAAATGTTTTTAGACATAGGGATTATTGTCTGCCGCATTTGATGACAATGGATCATTGCAGAAACGCGTTAGGGGACGAGGATTGTTTTGAAAGAGACCTCTGCAATACCGTTATTTTATGGTAAGGTTTGATCGGAAAAAGCAGATGGGTGCATGGATTCCATGATTGGAATTGCATAGGAAAACAGCAATGGATAGATTCTGAGAAGGAACAGGCGATAAGAAACCAATGACAGGAGAGAGAATAACGGATGGACAAAGAGAAAATTACGCAGGGAGTTAGGCTGATATTGGAAGGAATTGGAGAAGATGTACAACGAGAAGGGCTGTTGGAAACACCAGAAAGGATATACAGAATGTATGAAGAGCTGGTGGCAGGATATCAGGAACAGGCATCCCTGCATTTGAGAAAAAGGTTTCATACGGATCAAAACGATATGGTAATGGAAAAAGGAATCCCGTTTTACTCTTTTTGCGAACATCATATGCTGCCGTTTTATGGTACAGCTGCGATTGCTTATGTACCAAATGGAGAAGTGGTTGGATTAAGTAAGATTGCCAGAACGTTAGAGGTTTATGCGAAGCGATTGCAGCTGCAGGAAAGGCTGACGGCACAAGTTGCAGATGCGTTTATGCGAGAATTGCAGCCGAAGGGTGTGATGGTACGGATAGAAGCAGAGCATATGTGCATGACGATGCGGGGAATTCGAAAACCGGGTGCGAAAACGGTTACTGTTGTTACGCGTGGAGTATTTGCAGAGGAAGAAAAATGGCAGAATCAATTTTATTGGATGTTGGAACGGAGATGACGGATGGAGAGGATTAAGCAAATCTATGAACATGAACTGTGGAAGTTTTGTTATCGCAGTATTCAGAATCTAGAGCAGGATCGCGCGTTTTGCCGACATGATATATCACATTTTTTAGATGTGGCGCGCATTGCACAGATAGAAAATATGGAACAGAAAAGACAAATCCCAAAAGCATGGATTTATGCAGCAGCTTTGTTGCATGACATTGGAAAACATCTGCAGTATACCAAACAGATTCCACATGAACAAAGCAGCGCAGTACTGGCAGAAAGCATTTTGCGGGACTGCGGTTTTACAGAGTTGGAAAGAAGGGAAATCTTAGAAGCAATTTTGGAGCATCGGAATGCGGAAACCAAGGAGAAACAGAATCTGGCAGGATTGATTTATCGTGCAGATAAGCGGTCACGGGTTTGCCTGTTCTGTGCTGCAAAGGATGCCTGCAACTGGTCAGAAAAGAAGAAAAACAGAGAAATCATCGTATGATGATATACAAAGAGAGGGGAGCGGCATTCATGAAAATTGGTAACCGTATCTTTGATGTGGAACAGGATTGCTATATTATGGGGATTTTGAATGTGACGCCGGATTCGTTTTCGGACGGCGGACGATGGAATACAATGGAGAAAGCACTGCGCCACAGCGAAGAGATGATTCGGGAAGGTGCAGCAATTTTGGATGTGGGTGGAGAATCTACGCGCCCTGGACACAAGAAAATCAGTGTACAGGAAGAAATTGAGCGTGTGGTACCTGTAATTTCGCAATTAAAACGAAATTTTGATATCCCAGTATCCATCGATAGCTACAAAAGTGAAGTAGTAGAAGCAGCTTTGGAGGCAGGTGCGGACATGGTCAATGATATATGGGGATTAAAGTATGATCTAAAGGTCGCTGACTGTATTGCGCGCTATCAGGTTCCCTGTTGTTTGATGCATCAACGTCGGAAAGCAGTATATGAGTGTTTTATGGAGGATATGAAGCAGGATCTAATGGAGTCGGTGGAGATTGCGAAACGTGCAGGCATTACCAAAGAACAGGTGATATTAGATCCTGGTGTGGGATTTGGCAAGACGTATGTGCAGAATCTTATGGTAATTCATCGCATGGAAGAACTGTGCCGTTTAGGATATCCCGTATTACTTGCAACATCCAGAAAATCGGTCATTGGATTGACGTTGAATTTACCGACGGAAGAAAGATTGGAAGGGACACTGGTGACAACGGTTTTGGGAGTGGAAAAGGGCGCGTCGTTTATTCGCGTGCATGACGTGAAAGAAAACCTTCGTGCTATTCGTATGGCACAGGCAATTATCAAAGAAGGCAGAGGAAAGATATGAAACAATTACCTTATGACGAGATACAAATTCGAGATTTGGAAGTGTTTGCGCATCACGGTGTATTTTCGGAAGAAACCAAATTGGGTCAGAAGTTTCTCGTTTCTTTAACGATGTATACAAATACCAGAACTGCAGGCATTTCCGATTGTTTAGCGCAATCGATTGACTACGGAGCCGTCTGCCGTTTTATGACAACATTTCTAAGGGAGCATACGTATCATTTGATAGAAGCAGCGGCAGAACATCTGGCATCTGCACTGTTGCAGCAGTTTCCGTTGCTGTGCGGTGTCATGCTGGAGATCAAAAAGCCCTGGGCGCCGATTGGGTTGCCTTTGGATACCGTATCGATAAAAATTCAGCGGTTTTGGCATGATGCATATATTGGTTTGGGTTCAAATTTGGGTGATAAAAGAGGATATTTGGATTTTGCGGTGGAACGGCTGCGGCAAAGTGCGGGATGTCGGGTAAAGGAGATATCTTCTTATATGGTCACAAAGCCATACGGCGGAGTAGCGCAGGATGACTTTCTGAATGCCTGCCTGCATTTGCAGACGTATTTGCCGCCGATGGAACTGTTGGGTGTTTTGCACGGTATTGAGCAGGAAGCCCATCGGGAACGGGTGATACATTGGGGACCGCGGACGTTGGATTTGGATATTTTATTATATGACGATTTGGTGATGGAAACCGAATTATTGACGATTCCGCATCTGCAGATGCATTTGCGAGATTTTGTACTACAGCCTCTCGCGCAAATTGCGCCGTATCTGAAACATCCTGTTTTGGGAAAAACCATTGCCTGTCTGGCAAAAGAAAGAGAACAAGAATCAGAAACATGTCCATAAAAATGGATGCGATGCAATTGGATAAACCGATATCAGCATATCAGTTTGGCAGCAGTTTGAGAAAAAACTGGAAAATGGATAAGGAAAAATGCATAGTCAAAAAAGGAGCCTCCTGATACATCAAACGTGTATCGGAGGCTTCTTTGATTCAAATACGCATAAAATCTGACATCATACAATATCCGGCTGCACCGCAGCGCAGGATATCTGGGATTTGACTGCTGTTTTGGTGGATACCGCCAATGGCATAAACCGGCAACGGTGTTTGCTGGCAGATTTCCCGCAGGAAATCCAAACCGCGCGCAGGGACGCCCTGTTTGCAGGCGGTGGGGTAGATATGTCCGGCTGTCACATAACCTGCGCCCAGGCAGACGGCTTCCTGTGCTTCTGCCAGGGAATGGACGGAAGTGCCAATGATCATTCCTTTTGGCAGGTCTGCGTGATGCAGACGCAGCAGCGGCAGCGGTAGATGTACGACAGAGCAGCCCAGTTGCTGCGCAACGCGCCAATAGGTATGCGGAATAAACAATACTTGATGTGCCATGCAGATGGATTGCACCTGTTTTGCCAAGGGCAAATAGGATTCTTCCGGCAGATCCTTTTCCCGCAAAAGAAGTGCCTGGGGCTGATGCTGGCAAATTTCCGCGATTTGCTCCAGAAACGGGCGTTTGCTGATTTGCCTCTGGGTCACGGCAAGGACAGCCGGCAGGGATGGTTTGGTGATATCAAAGGTAGACATAATCGTTCATGACCGGCTGCAACCCGTTTTTCAGCAGCGCCTCGTAGACCTCTGCCACAGAGCGGCTGTCGGAGATTTCAAACTGGTCGTCCCCTTTCTTTTCCGCGTGTTCCGAATGCTCTCCAATGCCGGTGCTTACGCCTGCGGAAATTTTGGTTGCGGCAATGTCCACCAGATGGTCGCGCACTCTGGCGCATTCCCGCGTGGATACCGTGATATTGGCAAAGGGCATAAACAGACGGTAGGCACAGACCACCTGCAGGAGCTGCGCTTCATGTACATCCATAGGATTGATACGGTCATTGTTGATGATGGGACGCAGGCGCGGGCAGGAGAACGCGATCTCTGCATGGGGATATTTTCGCTGCAAGAGGTATGCGTGACAGCCGGTGGCAAAGGCATCCTTCCGGTAATCATCCAGACCAAGCAGGGCGGCGAACCCAACGCCGCGCATGCCGCCTTTTAATGCCCGTTCCTGGGCGTTGACGCGATATGGGAAAATACGCTTATGTCCAGCAAGATGCAGGGTTTCATAGCGGTCTGGATGATAGGTTTCTTGAAAAACAGTGACGTAATCGGCGCCGCATTGATGCAGGTACGCATACTCATCGGAGTTGACCGGATAGATCTCCAGACCGATGACCTTGAAATACTTTCTGGCAATTTTGCAGGCTTCGCCAATATATTCCACGGTGGATTTGCTGCGGCTTTCACCAGTCAGAATTAGAATTTCCTGCAGACCGGTTTTCGCGATTGCTTCCATTTCCTGCTCGATTTCTTCTGCGTTTAATTGTGCACGCCGAATGTTGTTGTGGCAGTTAAATCCGCAGTAAATGCAATAGTTTTCGCAGTAATTGGCGATATAGATGGGGGTAAACATATAGACGCTGTTGCCAAAGTGTTTTTTGGTTTCCCGGCGTGCTGCCTGTGCGATTTCTTCCAACAGCGGCAAGGCGGCAG
>ERZ1643247.3780-NODE-3780-length-10395-cov-11.267988_pt1 | contig 10395 bp, 9 predicted proteins | sample MGYA00579264_ERZ1643247 | MGnify/ENA primary metagenome ERZ1643247 (study PRJEB29033, sample SAMEA4952262) | chicken gut metagenome | biome: Broiler Chicken; feature: Gastrointestinal Tract; material: Caecum | place: Ireland | collected 2018 | study: Broiler... | reverse complement strand
TGAGGCGCTGCGGCAGAACGGGTTTGCCGGGATGGAACGAGAAGGGCATCTGCACAGGCTTTCATGGCAGTGATTCCCTTCATTTTGAAAAGGAGAGATGTGACGATGGAACTTGATAAAAATTCACAGCAGCCTTTATACAGCCAGTTGATGAAAGAATTGAAGGAACAGATACAGAATGGGAAATATAAACCGGGAGATCAGATTCCTACAGAGATACAGTTGTCGGAGATGTATCAGGTAAGTCGGATTACTGTGCGACGTACTATAGAGGAACTCTGCGCACAAGGAGTTCTGGTAAAGCGCCAGGGAAAAGGAACTTTTGTTGAGGCTCCCAAGATATATCGTAAGATAGAGAAGGATAACAATATGAGTTTTTCGGCCGCATGCCGAGCCAATGGAAGAAAGCCATCATCTCATATTTTGTCCTGTATTGTGATGAAAGCAGAAAACTGGCAGAATGATTTCCTGAAGCTTTCAGAAGATAAAAGGTTGTATCATATTGAACGTGTACTATCTGCAGATGATCTTCCAATCATATACGAACATATTTACATACCAGTTAGCCGTGTGCCTGACTTTCAGGTGGAAAAATTAGAAGATGATTCTTTTGTTCGTCTTCTGAGCGAAGAGTATCATGTGGAAGAATCGGAAAAAGGAAGAAGTACAATCGAGGTAAGACTTGTTCCCAGCGTAATTGCAGAATATTTAAGAATGAATATTGGCGAGCCGGTTATGATACTGACAAGCTTTATCAATGATGAAGCGGAAATGCCTCTTTATATAAGCTACGAGATTATTGCGGGTTCACGTTATCGTATTTCTATTTGAAAAGGTCATATCGAAAAAAGAAAAGAGCTTAAAAAGCAGTTGGTTTTTCACAGTAAAATCATAAAATAACTGTTTTTTAAGCTCTTTTTTTGTCTGTTTATTACAAAAATCAGATGAGAAAAATATCGAATTGTGACAAAGTTTCTTCACGATCTAAAGGTTATATTGTAATATAACGTTATATAATGATATAATCAAAAACAAGGAAGGAGGAATGAAAAATGGGGAAAAAATTCTCAAAGGTAATCGCTGCAAAGTATCTTTTCGACAGTGTTTATCCAGAACCCTATGAAGGATGGCTCTGTATCAGAGATAACGTGATTGTTAGAATAGGGCGCGGATCGGTGCCAGAAGATATCTCGAGAGATACAGAAGAATTCCTTCAGTTCGATGAGGAACTGGTTATGCCAGGAATTACAGATACCCATACGTTTTTTACAGGGTATGCCATATTCCATATCGGAGCGGATGTCTCAGATGTAACTACCAGTAAAGAAGGCTTGAATGTGCTGAAAGATTATGAGACCGCGAAGAGAACGTCCGGGGCGCTTTTCGGACATGGATGGGATCCCGGGAAGTGGAGCCGGGAACAGGGCGAGAAAATGTTGGAAAAATATTATCCGGATCGGGCGGTAGTGCTGTTTGCAGCAGATCGGTCAACTTGCATTATGAACTGCCGTGCAAGAGAAGAGTATGGCTTTACACCAGAGTCATGCTATCCGGAGAGTTATTACCGAATCATGAGAGAGTACCTAAATGATCGCGATTTTATTGAAAAAGAATTTTCAGATTACATGACAATGATGAATTCCCGAGGTGTAACTACTGTAAAAGAAATGGGATTCGATGACTTCTATGGGTTTACGGATTACCTGAAAGAAATGGAAGAATCTGACAGACTCAGGCTGCGTGTGTTCTTTATGTCACAGCCGGTAGGAGAAAAAATGAACCTTACGTATGCAAGAAAGATGCGTGAACAGTTTATGAGTGATAAGGTAAGATTCAGCGGGTTCAATCGGATGACAGACGGCACTATTGCAGACTTCAAAGGCGACCTCAAAAATTCCTATGAAAACGAGGAGTTCACATGCACCCTGGATATTCCCTATGATGAGATAGAAGCGGACGTGCTGGCAGCGGATGCGGAGGGATTCAGATGGTCACTACATGCACAGGGGGACGGAGCAGTAGGGAAGATTGCGAAGATTTATGACAAATGTCAGAAGCGCGAAGGGAAACTGAAAAACCGTCATGCCATCACAGACATGGAATTTACAGATCCGGCTGATCTGGAGAAGCTGGGCGCTATGGGGGTGACGGCAGAACTCTATTTCCAGATTATGTCACTGGATCCGGCGGAGATACTATTGGATAATATCAAAAGAACGATTGGACTTGAAAGAGGCAGATATTACTGGAATCGACGGAAAATGCAGGATGCAGGTATGATCTTAAGTGGTGCGACAGACCTGCCGCTTATGATCACAAGTGTACCGGAATCGATTTATTACTCCTGTGGGGGATATCTGGACGGAATGGAAGAATCATTCCAGCCTCAAAATACGATTACAGTTACGGAAATGCTTAAAGCATGGACGATCGGAGGACAGAAAAATCTTTCCATGGAAAATAAACTAGGTACACTGGAGGAAGGAAAGCTAGCTGACATAGTAGTATTTGACAGAAATCTGTTGAAAGTCAGTGCACATGAAGCAAAAGAGGCAAGTGTGTTAATGACGATTATGGATGGAAAAATTGTATACACAAAGTAACAAAAGGAGAAAAGGAAAATGGCTGAAAAGAAAAAATTCAAGATACATATGCCCCACGTTCTTACATTGATTTTCTTTTTGATTATAGTCGTTGCAATTCTGACGTGGATTCTTCCGAGCGGAGAATTTGACAGAACTCTCATGGAGACATCAACTGGGGAAAGAGAAGTAGCGGTTGCAGGAACATATCATGCGGTAGAAAAAATTGCAGAAGACGGAACAGACTTAAGACAAGGAATCGCGGAGGTCCTGATGGCCCCTGGAAAAGGAATCCAGTCTATGGTTGAGGTCCTTGCTTTCGTATTCATCATTGGCGGAGTATTCCAGATAATGGCACGGACGAACGCTCTGAATATGGGAATACAGAAAGTTGTAAAGAAACTGGGAAATAAAGAAATACTGATCATACCGATTCTGATGGCCTTGTTTGGTTTGGGCGGTAGTACATTCGGAATGTCTGATGAACTGGTGCCATTCTATCTGCTGATCATGCCAATTATGTTTGCCATGGGATATGATTCTATGACAACATTCATGACAGTGTGTCTGGCTGCAACAGTAGGTTACGCAGCATCTACTGTGAATCCTTTCTGTGTGCTGGTAGCGCAGGGGATTGCGGGTATCCAGGGAAATCCGCAGTTGGTATTCCGTATGATTCAGTGGGTTATTATGATGGCGGTTATCATAACTTTTGTTACATGGCGCGCTATGAAAATCAAGAAGAACCCTGAAAAGTCGATCACCTATCAGGATGACATTAAAAAGAGAAAAGAAATGGGTGGAGAAGAAGTTGATTTTGACCAGAATATGACACTTCGTCAGAAACTGGTGCTTACTACATTTGTGGTAGGAATGGTACTGGTTGTGTTCGGACTTGTTAACTTCGGCTGGTATATGAATGAACTGTCCATGTGCTTCCTTGGCATGGGTATCCTGATGGGAATCTTCGGAGGACTGACAGAAACAGAAATTGCAGAAGAGTTTATTACAGGGGTTAAGGATATTGCATTTGCAGCAATGGTAATCGGTTTCTGTAGCGGTATTATGGTAATCGCTCAGGATGGAAAGATCATCGATACGATCCTGAATGCACTCAGTAACCTTGTGGAGAATTCCAACAATGTGGTATTTGCAGGAGTAATGTATGTAGTTCAGTCATTGCTGACTCTACTGGTGCCGTCCTCATCCGGACTTGCAGCGCTGTCCATGCCAATCATGGCTCCACTCTGTGACCTTCATGGAGTAAATCCTGAGGCAGCAGTTACAGCGCTTCAGTATGGCAACCAGCTTACAAACCTTATGAGTCCAGTTGCCGGAACAACAGTAGCAGGTCTTGCTGTGTGTAGAATCTCATTTGCACAGTGGTGGAAGACAATATGGAAAGTATTTCTCATTCTTGTCGTACTGGCTATAGTGTTCTGTACAATTTCAGCGGGAATGTAATATAAACATCTTGGGGAAGAAACCGGCGCGGTCAGCGTCGAAGACCTCCCAGTGAGAGTTGAGGATAGAAGGAACAGGAAAATATATATTTCAGAAAAGGAGAAAAAATATGAACAGACCAGAAGAACTTATCAAAAAAATCTATGAGGAACAGGGTCATATTAATGATGTATTTCTGACAGCGTGTGGAGGATCACTTGTCGATCTTTATCCGGGATATTACTTTATTAACTCAGAGTCCGAAACTATGCATTCACATTGGATGACTGCAAGAGAGATGACTGTATCACCGTCTAAATTCCTGAAAAAAGGAGCTCTTGTTATCTTATGCTCACACGGAGGAAATACAAAAGAAACTGTAGACGCAGCGAAGCTTGCAAAAGAGCGTGGAGCAGCAATTATCACAATGACACATAATCCGGAGTCAATCTGTGCTCAGGAGGATATGAATCCGGTGGTATACAGCTGGGAAGATGATACAAATGAAAAAGATAGGCCGCAGGGAATTGTTATGAGGGTTTTGAACGAACTGATGAAGATACAGGAGCCAGGATATACGAAATATGAAGCTATACTTGACGGACTGGAGAAAGCAGACGGAATCGTACGTGCAGCGGTTAAGAAAGTACAGAACCGTACATGGGTATTTGCAGAGAAATACTTTGATGAGCCGTTCCTTTATATTATGGGATCAGGAGCTTCCTATTCACAGGCATATGGATTCTCTATCTGCTCTCTTCAGGAAATGCAGTGGATGGACTGCTGTTATCTCCACTCGGGAGAGTATTTCCACGGCCCGTTTGAGTGTACGGATGAGGATCACCTCTACATACTGCTCATGGGAACAGGGGCAGCGAGAACGATGGATGAGAGAGCGCTTGCATTCCTCAAGAAATATGCGAAGAAATATGAGGTTATTGACGCACTGGAATTGGGAATCGATGCAATTGATGAGAGCGTAAATGAATACTTCTGTCCGATGGTATTCTATGCAATGACAGTGGCATATCGTACAGGTCTGCAGGACAAGAGAAGGCATCCTCTTGATATGAGAAGATACATGGGCGTTGTAGAATATTAAGGAGAGAAAGCGATGGCAAAATATAATACAAAGGTATTGGGGTTTGGAGACAATGTAGTAGATATCTACGAGAATTCGAACATGATGTATCCGGGAGGAAATTGCGTAAATCTCTGTGCATATTCCAGAATCTTCGGAGCTGAGCGGATCGCGTATATGGGATATTTCGGAAGCGATGATATAGCGGAGTTTGTCATTTCAGTTCTAAATGAATTGGATATTGAGATGGTTAAATGCAAACAACTTGTCGGTGAGAACGGATGGTCAAAATGCACGTTAATTGATGGAGACCGTGTGTTCGGAGATTATAACGAAGGTGGAGTAAGAGGAAAAACTCCATATATTCTTGACCGATTTGACCTTGAATATATGAAAGAGTTTGATTTCGTTCATACAGGAAATTATTGTTACACAGAATCCCAGCTTAAGCCAATGAAAGAGGCGGGGATAAAGATATCTTTTGACTTTTCCGATGATTCATCAAAGGAATACTATGAGAAGTACGCGCCTTATGTGACATATGCTTTCTGTTCTTTTGACGGAGATGATGAAGAGGCGAAAGAACATCTGAAGTTCGTCTATTCATTAGGACCGGAGATTGTATCACTCACGAGAGGTTCCAAAGGCTGTATCATGTATGATGGAGAACAATTCTATACTCAGCCGGCAACGCTGATTGATCAAGTTATAGATACAATGGGGGCTGGGGATTCTTTCCTCACTTCTTTTATGGACTGCTATATCGATCAGATAAAGAAGGGTGTGGACAAATCGGATGCAATTCGTATATCTCTCGCGGAAGCATCAAAATTTGCAGCTCATGTATGTACACTGAACGGAGCCTTCGGCTATGGAAAGCCGTACGAAGAATAGACAAGAGGAACTAATGCAATGATTTATCACGGAGATGCTTTAAAGTATATTTATGAAACGCCAGAAATCCTTAAAGCTATTTTGAACGATCATAGAGAAATCCTGGAAATATGCGCGAGGATGATGACTGGAAAAATGCCGGATGAAATCCTGCTGACTGGATCCGGATCTTCATATAATGCTGCTGTAGGCGCTGCTGTGTTTGCAAAAAAACTGTTGGGTATACGGGTTTCACCTGTATACCCCGTTACACTTATAGAGGATATCAACATTCTTAGAGACGGAACTCTTGTACTGGGCATCTCCCAGCAGGGTACAAGTACAGCGGTAATCAACGCACTCGATACAGTGAGAGATAGACGAATCGCTACTCTGGCTGTGACAGGCGAGCATGATTCCGAGATCATAAAACATGGAGATGCGCATCTGTATGTGGAATGCGGATATGAAGATGCAGGCGCTACGACAAAAGGTTATACAGTGACTCTCATGACGCTCATTCTGTTCTTTATTATGTTAGCAGAAAACGTTGGGAAGATCACATCTTGTCAGACGGAAGAATATATGAAACGTCTGAATGCAGTGACAGGTAATATGGCTGCAGTCCTTGAAGAATGCCGCGGCTGGTGTGAAAAAACGGCGGTGAATCTGAAAAGCAGCAAAGATATGATGGTGATTTCCAGTAGTGATCAGAAAGCTGCTCTTTTAGAATGCTGTCTGAAATTTTCTGAGACCTGCCGGTTTCCTGTGCGAGGATATGAGGCGGAAGAATTTATGCACGGTATTTATAATGCAGTGACGGATGATACGGATTTCCTTTATCTTTTTCCGGCAGGAGGATATGAAAGAAATAGAATGGCAAAGCTGCTAAAGTATTACGACCGGCAGGGGAAACATCAATATGGGGTAAATCTTCCACAAGAGATGGCGGATATGGATACAGTCGGAAGATTTTCCGATTGCACGTTTGTGAACGATCCTGACTTTTCAGCGTTGGAATATATGCTGCCTCTTCAGCTGCTGTTTGTGCTGACATCACGGGAAAGGCAGATCAATCTGAATTTGCCAAAAGATCCGGAATTTCACAAGTATATGGGAAGCAAACTAGAGTGAATTTATAAGGAGATAAATGATGAAAAAACTGATCAAAAGAGAACAGATTGCGGGGATGAACATTCATTACCTTTTTTATTCCTTAGAATATTTTCTTGATGCGCAGCAGGCAGCAGGTATACGGACTATCGAGTTCTGGCCAGGAACACCGCATTTCTTTTTGAGTTATATGGAGTATTCAAATTGCAGGAGAGTGAAAAAGCTTCTGGATCTAAGAGGGCTTACGCTCAAAGTCATTACTCCAGAGAACTGTACTTATCAGTATCAGTTCGCTGCCCAGGAAAAAGAACAGTTTGAGAAGAGTCTCAGCTATTTTAAAAAGGCATTGGATGCAGGTGAAGAACTGGGTGCTGAGATTATGGCAATTAATTCTGGCTGGGGGTATTGGAATGAAGAACGTGAGGAAGCGTGGAAACGCTCGCGGGAAATGATTTCCATACTTGCTGAATATGCAAAAGAAAGGGGTATCCGTCTTGCAATGGAATCTTTGCGCCCGCAAGAATCCAATCTGGCAACGACTGTGCAGGATGTAAAAAGAATGCTGGATGAGGTGAATCATCCAAATCTGAAGGCGATGATTGATACGACTGCAATGGGGGTGGCCGGAGAAACGATCGATCAGTGGTTTGGGATACTCGGTAACGATATTATCCATATGCATTTCATAGACGGGAATCCGTATGGACATCTGATCTGGGGAGACGGTACACACGATCTCCAGGCATTTTTGGAAGCACTTGAGCGGCATGGATACACTGGGTATCTGGGGCAGGAGATTACGGAATTTGATTACTTTAACGATCCTGCGACAGCAGATACGAGGAATATGAAGGCTTATGAGCCGTATATCCTCTGATCCCGTAACAAGATCTTGGCTGAAAGAAACGGGGTGAAACTAATGAGGATAAAAACAAAATATATATTGTTACCGATACTGGCAGTTCTTTTTCTTACCGGTTCGGTGATGAGCAGCGTATCGGCAGAAGAACTGGAGCAGAAGGAAATTGTGGTAGGAACAAATGCAGAATACGCTCCGTTTGAGTATCTGGACAGCAATGGTAATTTGACAGGGTTTGATTATGATCTTCTGGAAGCGATAGCTAAAGTACAGGGAGTGGAGCTGATCTGGAGCGATTTGCCTTTTGATTCCCTGATGGGATCTATGGAGGCTGGAGATGTTCAGGTGATCGCGGCGGCAGTAGGACCGACAGAAGAGCGGGCAAGGAGTGTTGACTTTTCTGATGTATATTATACTGGCTCACAGAGCATCGTCTGTAATGACGGAACTGAGATAACAGATCTTGCAGGTCTGACCGGAAAGAAAGTGGCGGTTCTGGAAGGCTCCATCAGTGATTTGATCGTATCCGGTGAGAATACGGATTATGGTGTGGTTGAAGGGGCGGGAGTAACCAGATTTAAGACAGCCTCTAGTGCAGTGATGGAACTGAAAAATGGGGGAGTGGACGCAGTTGTGATCGATACGATCATGGCTGAAATTTATTGCCGTCAGACTACGGAGATCCATTATACCGAAGTGCCGGGTACAGAAGAAGATACTGTATTTTGTATCCAGCAGGGAAATGAGGAACTTGTAGAACTGATTAATGAAGGACTGGACGAAATAAGAGAAAATGGAACATATGACGAGCTATATGAAAAATATTTTTCAGGAGAAGATGAGGGAACTACGGTATCCTCCGCAGGAGAAAATCAGGGATTTATTCAGAAATTGAAATTTATCTTTCTCGATGAGAATCGCTGGCAGTATTATTTGAACGGTGTAGAGGTAACTATCCTTATCTCTATTTTTTCAACAATGGTGGGAACTGTGATTGGATTGTTTATCGCGATTGTTCGTCTGCGTGCAGAACGAAAGAAAAAGAGAAGAGTCGGCGCATCTCTGGCGGCTTTGTACGTAGATATCATCCGGGGCACACCGTCTGTTCTTCAGCTGATGATCATCTATTTTGCTGTGTTCCACAGCAGGCTTGGTTATGTGGCGGCAGTAGTAAGTTTTGGTATAAACAGCGGAGCCTATGTTTCGGAAGTGATCAGAGGTGGAATACTTGGGGTAGATAGAGGCCAAATGGAAGCTGGAAGATCACTTGGAATGAACTATGCGGATACGATGCGTTTCGTTGTTATGCCGCAAGCAGTTAAAAATATTCTTCCGGCGCTGGGAAATGAATTCGTACAGTTGATCAAAGAGACATCTATTTTGGGATACGTGGGAATACTGGATCTGACCAAAGCGGCAAGCTATGTGTCGTCAAGAACATATCAGATGTTTATCCCGCTTCTTGCAGCGGGTGTGATCTACTATGTGATCGTAAAAATCCTGACGGTTCTTCTGAGAAAGTTTGAAAGGCGGTTGAGAGACAGTGATTAAGATAGAGTATTTAAAAAAGAATTTCGGCGATGTTCAAGTTCTTAAAGACGTCAGCACTCACGTGAAAAAGGGAGAATGCGTATGTGTGATCGGTCCGTCCGGTTCGGGAAAATCTACATTCTTGAGATGTATCATTTTACTGGAACAGCCAGACGGAGGAAGTATTCTGGTAAACGGAGCAAATATACTGGATTCCTCTATAAAAATAGATGATTACCGGAAGAAAGTGGGTATGGTATTTCAGCATTTTAATCTTTTCCCGAATATGAGTGTGAAACGAAATATCATGCTGGCACCAATGCGTGTGCTTGGAATGAGCGAAGAGGAAAGCGGAGAAAAGGCTATGAAGCTGCTGAGACGTGTGGGGCTGGAGAAGAAGGCTGAAACGTATCCGAACAAGCTCTCAGGAGGACAGAAGCAGAGAGTTGCAATTGCTCGTGCACTGGCCATGAATCCGCAGATCATGTTATTTGACGAGCCTACATCGGCTCTCGATCCTGAGATGGTGGGAGAAGTGCTGCATGTTATGAAAGAACTGGCAGAGGAAGGAATGACGATGATTGTGGTCACGCATGAGATGGGATTTGCCAGAGGTGTTAGTGACCGTGTGCTATTCATGGATCAGGGAGTCATTCTGGAGGACAGGTCACCGAAGGAAATATTTGACGATCCAGAGCATAAAAGAACCAAAGAATTCTTGGCAAAGGTTTTGGTATAAATGTGATAAAAATAAAACCCTGCAGAAACTGAAAAGGAAGATTTCTGCAGGGTTTTTATCATTAAAGCATAGCGGGAGTGTTACCTATTTCTAATTTTGCTTCTGTTGATTTGGATAAACTAATAAATAATTATCAAATGTGCTAATAAATGCTTTGAATAATTCATAACATCAT
>ERZ1643247.3777-NODE-3777-length-10403-cov-37.714534_pt1 | contig 10403 bp, 8 predicted proteins | sample MGYA00579264_ERZ1643247 | MGnify/ENA primary metagenome ERZ1643247 (study PRJEB29033, sample SAMEA4952262) | chicken gut metagenome | biome: Broiler Chicken; feature: Gastrointestinal Tract; material: Caecum | place: Ireland | collected 2018 | study: Broiler... | reverse complement strand
CAACTACGATATGACTGTCAGGCTTTTTTTTGGAAAGCAGTACCAGTGTCTCCACCTTAGTCGTTTGCCGCTATATATCCAAATTGTTGCTCAGATGTCGATAGTTCAAATCCTGTTTTCTTAATAATTCACAAAAAAGCAGCCCTAAAATATTATCTTTGCTTCACTTTTCATAAATGCTCGTTTTCGGCGCTTAAATAGCAAAAAACCACGAAAAACGTATTGTTTTCATGGTTTTTTTGTCTTGCAGCCTTTTCGTCTGCAATCATAATCCATATAGTGGGAGTTGAACTGCCACTTTTAACGATCTTACTATTTACCACCTTCCCCAAAACTATTCACCTTACCTAATTACAGGAGCACAGCAGAAAACAAAAGTGCCATTTTGCGTTTCCACAAATTGAAACCTTACTACACTAAAAAACGATCGTAATAACGTTGTTAATGAGTTTTACAGGCGGCAAGTCATTTGTGTAGCGCTTTAACCCGCAGCACGCAAGCAACTCTTGCCAGCATTTGATTTTGTTATAGCGCATGATCACTTCCGCACAGCAAATTTGTTTGCTCCGTTTTTGATTGAACTCCTCTTCCGTAAACGGTTTGATCCGTTCATATTCTTTTGCAAAATCATGCAGAGAACTTTGTTTGTACGTCCTGCCCCGCGCCCTTTCCTTTTGCATCAACACAGGGCAATGCAACTCGATCCAGGCATTGCGGCGCATTTTATAGCGATACCTATATATGTCTATAAAAGGCAGATAATTTTCTTTTTGATAATCTTCCTTCCTCGGCAAATATCCGTGAGAATCGAAAAACGTTTCCAATCCGTCGCTGATATTCTTCTCGTTCCATTTTGTCAGCGGATATTCTGACAGAATATCGCGGAGCTTCCCAGCGGTTTCATCGTCCTCTGCCGCAACTTCGATAGCCGTTTCCAACGCCTGCCGAATCGTGACGGACGGCTTATAATATGTAGGGAAGTTCCGCTCCATCCATTCGTGTGCAGTCATCTTGAACAGATACGGAAAGAGCGCGTGCGCGGGCATTCCGTCTTTCACCTTGAAATCTGTAACTGAGGGCAATCTTCCGTGATCGCTCATAAATTGCTCCACACAGTCGCGGACTGTTCCTTCGCTCCACTTCACGAAAGGCATTGCGTCTGCTATTTCAGTGAGCTTTGCGACAAGATCCTCATTTTGCCCTTTCTGAGCCCGAATTTTCAAAATCGCCTTGAAAATTGCCTGTTTTCGCGTCATAAATACCCCTTTTCGGGTATTTCGACGTCCTAACGTCTTCGGAACCGCATAGGTGGAAAAGCGGACGCCGACGGAGAGGTCGAAGTTGTCGATAGCCTTCAGAAGGCCGATGCAGCCTGCCTGGAACACGTCGTCGGCGTTGGCGTTTTTCGCCCAGAAGCGCTTGACCAGCGACAGCACCAGCCGCATGTTGCCGACGATGAACTTTTCGCGCGCGGCGGCGTCGCCCCCCTTCAGCTTTTTCATCAGTTCCGCACTCTCTTCCGCCGTCAAAACGGGCAGCCCCGCCGTATCCACTCCGCAAATTTCAACTTTCTGCAACACGATCTTGTCCCTCCCGCAATGAAAGCCGAGCCGCGGCAGGGCGCCTTTTTCGGGCGAAGGCCGCTTTGACGCCGCTTTGGCTCGGTTATGTATATCCGGACAAGAATATGTGCAGTTTTTCCGCAATTATGCGCGGCTATCGGCTTGCTCTTCGCACGGACGGGCAGCCACTATACCAGCTTGCCGATCTCGTTTTTCAGGCGGGCGATAATCTTTTTTTCCAGCCGCGATATGTAAGACTGCGAGATGCCGAGCACGTCTGCCACGTCTTTTTGCGTCATCTCGTCTTTGCCGTCGAGGCCGAAGCGCATGGTCATGATGCGCCGCTCCCGCTCGGGCAGGCGCTCGAGGGCGCCGCGCAGCAGCTCTTTTTCCACGCCCGACTCCACGTCTTTATACACGGTGTCGCTGTCGGTGCCCAAAATGTCGGAAAGGAGCAGCTCGTTCCCCTCCCAATCGGTGTTGAGGGGTTCATCGAAGGAGACCTCGTTGCGCACCCGCACGAGGCGGCGCAGGTACATGAGTATCTCGTTTTCGATACAGCGGGAAGCGTAGGTGGCGAGCTTGATGTTCTTTTCGGGATCGAAGGAATTGACCGCCTTGATCAGCCCGATGGTGCCCACCGATACGAGGTCGTCGGTATCGGCGCCCGTGTTGTCGAACTTGCGGGCGATGTACACGACCAGGCGCAGGTTGTGCTCGATGAGGGAGGACTTGACCGCCTCGTCCCCCGCCGACAGCTTGCCCAGCAGCGCCGATTCCTCTTCGGGCGAAAACGGGAGGGGCAGCGCCTCGCTCCCGCAGATATAGTCGAGCACGTTTTCGCGCACGTTCATCTTTTGCGTCCAATGCCTGAGCATTTCACGGAGCGTTTGCAGCATCGTTTTCTTTCCCTCCCCTGCCTTGAAAATGATATATCCGCGTATTCGGGCGGCAGCAGCGCGCCGTATTCGCCCGCGAGCGGGCGCGGGCTGACGGCGACCGTCACATCCTCTATTATATTCGCGCGTTTTCCGCAATATATCTCTAAACGGTCGATGCGCAGCCAGGGAAAAAACGCCGTGCCGCTGACCGTATGTACGGCGATGCGCCCGCCGCGAAGGGGGCCGCTTTTGCCGTCGCCCGGCACGCCGCCCTCTTCCGCCTCGCCGCCCGTTCCGTCGCCAAAGGCGATGCGGCCCCGCAGCAGCGCCAGAGCCGCCGCCCTGTCTGCCACCACCACGGGCTCTCCCGCTTCGCCGCGGAGGCGGTTGCCCGTATCGGCAAATGCCCGCACCTCGACCTTTTGCTCCCCCAATACCAAAACGCAGCGCAGGCACCCCGCCGCCACGCGCGCCTGCCCCGCCAGAGCGCGCACAAGGCGCACGGCCAGCGCCCCGAAGCCGACGCACGCCGCCGCCAGCACCCCCGAAGGCAGCCCGCCGAAGGTGTATATGAGCCCCGCCTCCCCCGCCGCGGGCATATCCGCGGAAAACAGCGCCGTCAGAACGCCCGCGAACGCCGCCATGTAGCCGAGGAACGCCAGGCTGCAGAGGGCATACGTCCGCTTGCGGCGGAACTTTGCCGCCGGCAGGGGCAGCAGCGCCGCCACGGCGTATTTGACGAAGAAGTCGAGGGGCGGAGGAATGGAAACATACAGCCCCAGCAACGTGTAACCTACCGCCAGCACCGCGCCCGCCAGCGCCGTGCAGGCGATGCGCAGCGGCCTTGCCTCCCCTTTGACGGTACGCACCGCGCAGTACAGGAGCGCCGCGTCCGCGCAGAAATTATCCAGCAGCAGAAGATCGATATAGACGACCATGGCACTCCCCCTTTCCGCTCGCCCTTTGGCAAATAGTATATCGCCCGCCGGCGGCAGCATTTTGCAAACACTTGGCACTTTACGTCGTATCTGCGCGAAGGGAAAAAGCCGCCGCCAAAAATCAGCAGCGGCAAACTTAAAAAAACACTTGCATTTTTGCAGATCTGTGATATAATGCATAGTATAGCCGATGTACAGACCGCTCGCTCTTCTCTCCGGGTACGCGGCGAATACAAAACAGAGGGAAGAAGACGATGCGCATCGCCCTGGTGGAAAGCAATAAGCAGCTGATCAAGACCATACACCGCTACTTAGATACATGGAGTACCCTCTCACAATATGAGAAACCGACATTTTTGCAGTTTGCGGACGAACTGCAGTTCCTCAGCGGGTATTACGGGTCGATCGATTTGATCGTCGCCGACGTACAGCTGCCGCACATGGACGGCATTGAATTCATGCGCCGGCTGCGCGTCTACGACCGCGACACGCCCGTCATATTGCTTTCAGACAACGGAGAAGCGGCGCGCCTTGGCTACAGGTACAACGTTTTCGACTACCTGCTCAAGCCCGTAGACGCCAACGAACTGTTCTACAGCCTGCAGCGCGCGGCTGCGCACCTGCGCTCACGCTCCTCTTCCCGCCATACCATCCTCTGCGAAGGCATCGTGCGGCGGCCGACCATCCAAAGCATCATGTACATCGAGGTGCTCGGGCACTTTTTGCTCTACCACGTCGCCGAAGAGGACGGCCGCGAACAGATATACAAGACGAAGGGACAGCTGAAGACGGTGGAGCCTGAATTTTTGCGCCAAGGATTTTTCCGCGTCAACCGCAGTTTCCTCGTCAACGGTTCGCATGCGACGCGCCTCACGCGCGAGTCGGTATCTTTCGGGCAGCAGCAGATCGTCATCGCCCGCAGCAAACGCGTGTCCTTCCGCACATATATGGCAGAAAAACTCAATATCGATCTTTGAACATCCCACATGAAAGCGCCGGCATCCGCCGGCGCATTTTTGATGTTTCCGGAGGCAAAAAAGATGCCTACCCTTCACTTCACGCTCAAATATATACCGTTTACGCACCACGGCACCATTGGCTACACATTATGCGACAATTCGGGAAGAGTTTGCTCCGCATTTATAAAATCGTGGTACAATATACATATGTATCCATAAGGAGGTGGTTGTGTACAGGCATCGATCGCAGCAAAAAATGTATAATTTCGGCTCAAAACTTAAAAACCGATAACAGGAGGAATTCAAATTTAGTTATGAAAGCGAAACTGAGAAAGCTGCACGTCGTATTCATCTGCATCGTCTCGTTCCTGCTGGTTTTGGCGATCGCCCTTTCCATCGCGGCCAACATCCCCGCGCTGCAATCGATCGCCTTTACCTACCTCGGCCGCGGCGAAGCGACGCCCGTCCAGCTGGAAGGGACGGAAAACTGGGATACGAACTACTATGAACCGCAATTCTCGACCAAAGAAGAGACGGTCGAAAACGGCGAAAACGTCACCCGCGAACTGTGCGAAGAGGGCTTTGTACTGCTGAAAAACCAAGACAACGCCCTGCCTCTGGACGCAGGCGAGACGATCAGCCTCATCGGCCGCGGCGCAGTCGATCCGCTGTACGGCGGCTCCGGCTCTGGCAACGTAGACGTGAGCAAGGCGGCTTCTCCTTATTCGGGCATCGCACAGGCGGGCTTTTCTATGGATGACGCCTCGTACGACTACTTCATGAAGGAGAAGGACAACTACAAGCGCTGCGCCATCGTCATGGACAAGTACGAACAGTCGCAATGGCTGATCGGCGAAGTCGCCAACGACGGCTCGGGCGTGCATCCGTTTACGGTGAACGGCGAAAGCGTCGCCGTCTATGTGATCTCGCGCGCGGGCGGCGAGGGCTGGGACCTTTCCAGCGACCTGCTGCGCGACGCCAAAGAGAGCGCGGCCTTTGCAGACGCCGTCAAGAGCGGCACGGCAAAGGCGGAATATGAGACGTATGTGCCCAGGCAGCACCAGCTGGAGCTGAGCACCTACGAAAAGAACTGGCTGAAATTCTGTGAAGACAATTACGACAAGACCATCGTCATCATCAACTCTTCCAACGTGATGGAACTGGGCGAACTGGAAGCGGATGCGGGCGTGGACGCCATCCTTTGGGTAGGCGGTCCCGGTTCGACCGGCTTTGACGCGCTGGGCAACATCCTCGCCGGCGAGGTCAACCCCTCCGGCCACACCGTCGACATCTGGCCGGCAGACTTCACCAAAGATCCCACCTTCGTGAACACCGCCGCCATCAACCAGTACAGCGACATCGGCGAGGGCGACGTCGCCGTGGGCGACAACAACATCGCCGCCGCCTTCACCACCCAGTACGAGGAGGGTATCTACCTCGGCTACCGCTACTACGAAACGGCGGCAGAGGAGGGCTTTATCGACTACGACGAGGCGGTCGTCTATCCCTTCGGCTACGGCCTCTCGTACACAGAATTTTCTTACGGCGATCCGTCTTGGAGCGTCTCCGGCAATGTGATCACCGCGTCCGTCACCGTCACAAACGAGGGAGACGTCGCCGGCAAAGACGTCGTGCAGCTGTACTACTCGGCGCCGTACACCGAGGGCGGTATCGAAAAGTCTTCCGTCGTGTTGGGCGGCTTCGCCAAGACCGCGCTCATTGAGCCGGGCGACAGCGACACCGTGACCATCACCCTCGACCGCGACGAGATGGCCAGCTACGACTACAAGGGCATCAAGATCGAGGGCGGCGGCTATGTGCTGGAAGCGGGCGACTACGTTTTGAGCCTGCGCGCCAATTCGCACACGGTGCTGCCCGGCGACGACAAGACGTACACCTATACACTTGGCAGCGACGTGCTGTACACGGAAGTGACGACCGTCGCCGACGGCGAGATCTTGTTTGAAAAGCAGCCCGCCGTCAACCGCTTCAACGACGTTTCCGCCATCTTTAAGGATACCCCGACCGCGGGCTACGCGCTGCAGATGAGCCGCGCCGACTTTGCGGGCACCTTCCCTACCGCTCCTACGGCGGATGACCTGTTGGCTAAAAAGATCACCCTCACCTACGAAAAGGACGGCGAGACGGTCACCGAGACGATCGCAGACCAGCTGAAGATCTTCGACCCCGCTACCGACCTCATCGATGAAGACGCCGAGATGCCGACCATGGGCGCGCAGAACGGGCTGCTGCTTTCGGATATGCGCGGCATCGGCTACGGCGAAGCCATCTGGGAAGACTTCCTCGACCAGCTGACGGAGGCAGACTACACCTCGCTGGCGGCACAGGCGCTGGCTTCCAACGCCTACAACACGCCGGAAGTGGAATCGCTGGGCAAGGGCCGCACGCAGGACTTTGACGGGCCGCAGGGCTTCTCGTCGCTGTTCGGCTCCACCGGCTGCTGCGCGTACTGCTCGGAAGTGGTCATCGCCTCTACCTGGAACCTCGAGCTCGCCCGCAAGATGGGCGACGCCATCGGCGAAGAGTCCATCATCAACGGCTACCACGGCTGGTACGGACCGGCACTGAACATCCACCGCTCTCCCTTCTCGGGGCGCAACTTCGAATATTATTCGGAAGACGCCATGCTCTCGGGTAAAATCTGCGCCGCGGTGGTAGAAGGCGCGGCAGACAAGGGCTGCTATGCCTATATCAAGCACTTCGCCCTCAACGACACCGAAGTCAAACGCACCACCAACCAGTGCACCTGGGCGACCGAACAGACCATCCGCGAGATCTACCTCAAACCCTTCCAGTATGTGGTGGAAAACACCTCGACCGAGATGAAGTATATCTCCGATGATCAGGGCACCATTTCCACCGTGACCATGCCGGGGCTGAAGGCGATCATGTCGTCGTTCAACCGCATCGGCGGCACCTGGGCGGGCGGCAGCTACGCGCTGATGAACGAAGTGCTGCGCGGCGAATGGGCGTTCCGCGGCGTCGCCATCTCCGACTTCAACCTGTACGAATACATGCCCGCAGACGAAGGCCTGCGCGCGGGCACGGATATGCAGCTCGCCTTCGGCAAGGGATTTGCCGATACCGAAAGCGCCACATCCCGCCAGGCGATGCGCACGGCGTATAAGAACATGTGCTACACCGTCGCCAACTCCAACTATATGCAGGGCGTTGCCCCCGGCGCGACCATCGTCTACGGCCTTGCATGGTGGCAGGCGGCGATCATCGCTTTCGACGTCGTCGTCGGCGTGCTCGCCGTGGCGTGCGCGGTGTTCATCGTCATCGACCTGCGCAGAAGGAACAAGTAAATCACAGCCCCCTGCGCGGAAAGATCGATCGTATTTGCGCAGGATGTGACAAAAGCAGCCGCCTCCCTGTTGAGAGGCGGCTGTTCTTTCCCCGCCGGCTTCAAACGGAAAGCAGCCGCCCTCCGAACGGAAGGCGCGGCCGGCCCCCACACCGGCCTCAACCTAAAAGCAGCCGCCCTCGGTACGGAAGGCGGCTGTTCATCTTTTCTGTTTAGCCCGATGTATGCCAGGCATAGTACTTCGCACAGGGGCGAAATGCGGGGTTTTATGCCCGTAAAACGCGGCGTGGGCGGCGGTTTTGACTGTTTTCCAATATCCGAACGGGAACGGACTTTTCCCCCATTATTCGTTCGGGAGGCGCATTTTGTCCTTCTCGGTCAGGGGGCGGATGACGCGGCAAGGGTTGCCCGCCGCCAAAACGCCTGCGGGGATATCCCGCGTGACCACGCTGCCGGCGCCGATGACGGTGTCATGCCCGATGGTCACGCCGCCGCAGACGACGACGTTGGAGGCCAGCCACACGTTGTCGCCGATGGTGATGGGGCGGGCGTACTCGTAGTCGAACTTGGTGCCGTCCGGCGCCCAGCGCATGTTCCTGTCGCATGCCAAAAAGGGATGCACGGGGGTGACGATGGTGACGTTCGGCCCGATAAAGCACTGCTTGCCGATATGCACGGGGGCGCAGTCGAGGACGACGAGGTTGAAGTTGGAAAAGAAATCTTCGCCGATATGGGTGTTGCAGCCGTAGTCGAAGCGGACAGGAGGCTCGCAGTAGAAGTGCTCGCCGTGGCTGCCCAAAAGCTCGGATAAAAGCTGTTTGCGCAGCACCTGCTCGTCCTCTTCGGTGTTGTTATAGCGGTAGAACAGGCGGCGGGCGCGCTTGCGCATCGCCGTCAGCTCCTCTTCTGCGGGGTTGTACAGCTCCCCGCGGATCATTTTGTCGTATTCGCGCATAAAATTCAGAATCTCCTGTTTGCGCCCGCAGGCCTGTAAAACACGGGGACACCGCTCCCCTATCTGCAAGCGGGTCGCGGAACGGGCAATCACCTGTCTGTGTATGGCACATGGATCGCACAGACCGCCCTGCCCTCTCCAAGACATCCGCGGGCCGCGGGTACGAAAACGGGCGCTCCGCAAAAAGCGGAACGCCCCACAGCGTTTTCGTATGAAAACTTACTTGACGATCTTGGAAACGACGCCGGAACCGACCGTTCTGCCGCCTTCACGGATAGCGAAGCGGAGGCCTTCTTCCACTGCGACCGGCTTGATCAGAGACACATCGATCTTGATGTTGTCGCCGGGCATGACCATCTCGACGCCTTCGGGCAGCTGGATGGAACCGGTAACGTCAGTCGTGCGGATGAAGAACTGAGGACGGTAGTTGTTGAAGAACGGGGTGTGACGGCCGCCTTCTTCTTTGGTCAGGACGTACACCTGTGCTTCGAACTCGGTATGAGGATGGATGGAACCGGGTTTCGCGATGACCTGGCCCTTTTCGACGTCTTTACGGTCGATACCGCGGAGCAGTGCACCGACGTTGTCGCCGGCCATAGCTTCGTCGAGCATCTTGCGGAACATTTCCAGACCGGTGATGACGGTCGAACGGGGCTTCTCGATGAGGCCGACGATCTCAGCGGGATCGCCGACTTTCGCCACACCACGCTCCACACGGCCGGTCGCCACAGTGCCGCGGCCGGAGATCGTGAACACGTCTTCGACGGGGAGCAGGAAGGGCTTGTCGTCTTCACGGACGGGATCGGGGATGTAAGCGTCGATCGCATCCATGAGCTCGAGAATGCACTGGCACTCGGGAGCGGCGAGGATGTCTGCATCCGAAGCGCCGGAGGTAGCCTTTTCGAGAGCTTTGAGGGCGGAACCCTTGATGATCGGGGTCTTGTCGCCGGGGAAGCCGTACTTGGTGAGCAGGTCACGGATCTCTTCTTCGACGAGTTCGAGAAGTTCGGGATCGTCGACCTGGTCGGTCTTGTTCATAAACACGACGATATAAGGAACGCCGACCTGACGGGCGAGCAGGATGTGCTCACGGGTCTGGGGCATGGGACCGTCGGTCGCAGCGACGACGAGGATAGCGCCGTCCATCTGTGCAGCACCGGTGATCATGTTCTTGACGTAGTCGGCATGTCCCGGGCAGTCAACGTGCGCATAGTGGCGCTTGTCCGTCTGATACTCGACGTGCGCGGTGTTGATCGTGATACCACGAGCCTTCTCTTCCGGCGCCTTGTCGATCTCGTCGTATTTCATCTTGGCAGCCTGACCCTTGGCAGCCATAACCATCGTGATAGCTGCGGTCAGAGTCGTTTTGCCGTGGTCAACGTGGCCGATCGTGCCGACGTTAACGTGGGGTTTGCTTCTGTCGAATTTAGCCTTAGCCATTTTCGTGCCTCCAAAAATTATTATTTTTTAATGATAACTTGTGCGCCGCAAATAACGGCTCTTGCAGCTATCTATCATTAAACAAATTGAAGATAAATCTGCTTATTGTACAAGCAACTATAATTATACCCTAAAACGCGGAGATAATCAATCTTTTTGCCAAGTTTTTTCAAAAAATTTTTCAAAAAGAAAAATTACTCTGCCTTCTTGCCGCGCTCGCCGATGATCTTTTCCGCGATCGAACGGGGAACTTCGCTGTAGTGCGAGAACTGCATGGTGAACTGGCCCCTGCCCTGCGTGCGCGAACGAAGGTCGGTCGCGTAGCCGAACATTTCAGACA
>ERZ1643247.3776-NODE-3776-length-10410-cov-20.471366_pt1 | contig 10410 bp, 11 predicted proteins | sample MGYA00579264_ERZ1643247 | MGnify/ENA primary metagenome ERZ1643247 (study PRJEB29033, sample SAMEA4952262) | chicken gut metagenome | biome: Broiler Chicken; feature: Gastrointestinal Tract; material: Caecum | place: Ireland | collected 2018 | study: Broiler... | reverse complement strand
CACGCAACCTACGGTTTTGGAGACCGCTACTCTACCGTTGAGCCACTCCCCTAAGGCATTAAATATTATATAACATTCTTTCGATTTAGTCAATAAGTTTTTTATAACTTTATTAAAAAAGGAGCAAAAAATGAAAAAGCAGTACAAGCTTGGCGTGATCGGCGGCGGTTTTATGGCGTCGGCGATTTTAAAAGGTATCGTATATTCCGATTTTATGAGGGCAAAAAAAATCATTGTGGCAGATCCTTCGGCTCAGGCAAGGGAAAAGATCGGAGAGCTCGGCGTATATACGACGGCAAACAACAGGGATGTGGCGGGAAATTGCGAATATCTCCTGTTTGCAGTCAAACCCCAGACCTTTGCCGACGCCGCGGCAAGCATAAAAGGCTTGCCCGTAGAAAAAGTGATCACGATTATGGCAGGCGTTAAAAAACAGAAGATCAAAAATCTCCTTTTCGGCAATAATATCAAAGTGGCGCGCGCTATGCCGAATTTGCCTTGTTCGATCGGATCCGGCATGACGGCTGTCGATCTGGAAGATTTTTCAGATGATACAGACGAATGCTCTTTTATTTTGGACGTATTCGGCAAGCTCGGAGAAGTGCTTACCGTGCCCGAAGAAAAGCTTGACGCGGTTACTGGCATCAGCGGAAGCGGCCCTGCATACGTATACATGTTCATCGACGGGCTTATCAAGGCGGGTGTTAAGCAGGGGCTTACGGAAGAAGAGGCAAAAATACTCGCCGTCGCCACGGTAAAGGGCGGGGCGGATATGGTCGCGCATTCTGAGGATAAAACGCTCTCGGAATTGATTTCGGCAGTTTGCAGCAAAGGCGGCACAACGATTCAGGCAGTGGAGTCTTTTAAGGCGGACGGCATGGAAGGAATGATCGACAGAGCTGTTGCCGCATGCGTAAAACGTTCGAAAGAGCTTTCCGAATAAATCAATGAAGCAAGTGGATTTGTATACGGACGGCGCTTGCTCCGGGAATCCGGGGGCAGGCGGTTGGGGCGCCATTCTGATTTATAAGGGCGTAGAAAAGGAACTGAGCGGCGGAGAGGCTTCCACAACGAATAACCGCATGGAAATCTATGCAGTCATAGCGGGGTTGGATTGCTTGAAAGAGCGGTGCAAGGTCAACATTTACAGCGATTCGGCTTATACGGTCAACGCCTTTACCGAGGGGTGGATCTACGGCTGGATCAAAAACGGTTGGAAAAAGGCGGACGGAAAACCGGTTGCGAACGCGGAACTGTGGCAAAGGCTTTATAATAAGACGCTCGAGCATGAAGTAAATTTTATTAAGGTCAAGGGGCACGCGGACAACGAATACAATAATCGCTGCGATGCGCTTGCCCGCGCCGCGATCAAAAAGTTGGAAGGATAATTTTTTTTATTCCTTTACGATATGTTAACGGAAATTTTACGAAACGGTTATAATATATTAGTGGAAAGCCCATCTTTTTGAGCCGGGTTTTGACAGAGGCGCATGTATGGACGAAAAAGATATTTTGACCGAAAATCATAAAAAAAAAGAAAAGAGACCATTCCGAAAACTACTGCCCATATTGATTTTGGCAGTATCAGCCGCCGCTGCGGTCATTTTGACGGTGCTATGCGTTTCATGGTTCAAGGAAGGATTTATTAAAGACCACGCCCGCGTGATCGCTTCCGTTTCAGTCAGTTTAGAGTTGATCTATGTGGCTGTTACCGCCTTTTTTATGATCAGAAAGTCGGAAACGGTCTATAAACTTTTGCTCACCGGGCTCGTTCTCGCCGCTGTTATCCTCGCAGTTTTTTTTATCTTTCAGGCGACAGGTCTTTTAGAGCGGATCAATAGCGTGGAGGAACTGCGCGAACTGATTGCTTCTACGGGCGTTTGGGCTCCGCTGATCTATATTATTTTTCAATTTTTGCAGGTCGTGGTACTGCCTATCCCCGGAACGCTTACGGTCGGGGCGGGCGTCCTTCTTTTTGGCCCGTTGAAGACGAGCTTGTTCAGTTTAATAGGGATATTTATCGGGTCGCTCGTCGCTTTTTGGATCGGAAGGGTTCTCGGCTACAAGGCTGCGGCGTGGCTTGTCGGCAAAGACAGCTTGGATAAGTGGCTGCATAAGATCAAAGGGAAAGACAAGGTCGTCCTCAGCGCCATGTTTTTGCTGCCGATCTTTCCGGACGACGTGCTGTGCTTCGTCGCGGGGCTTACGTCGATGTCGTGGAGATTTTTTATTGTTTTGCAAGTGATCGCCCGCACGATCTCTGTATTTGCAACGAGTTATTCCCTCAACGGCAGTATCATTCCGTTCAATACATGGTGGGGCATTCTGATCTGGTGCCTGATCGCCGTAGCGATCATCGCTCTTTTCATACTCTTGTTCAAAAAAGGTGAAAAAATAGAGAAGTGGTTTTTCGGACTTTTCAAGAGGGGCGATAAACGCGCGAAGCAAGAAGGGGTCGCCGTTACCGAAAGCGAAGCGCAGAAAGATTGCGCTGCCATAAACAAAGAAAAAGCGTCGGACGATCGTGCCGACGAAAAAAAGGAACATAAAAAGGACGGCTCATTGTGAGCCGTCCTTTTTATGCCGTTATTGAATGAGTGTATCGCAATAAGGGCACCTTATATGCCCGTCAGCTCCGGAAGAAGCAGGCAGCGGCGCCCCGCAATTGGGACATTTGGTGTACGCTGTTTTTTGTTTCAGTTTCTTGTTTTCATTAAGAGTCAGTTTTTCACCGTCGAAAAAGTATCCTTCCAGATACAGCTTATCGATGCATTTTGTAATGATGCCCTGCACCGTTTTTTCGTTTTTGCGAAGGTAGGTGGCTATTTCTGAAACGCTGTACATCGACTCATGTTCTATTGCATATACGACGCGTACCATGGGCGCATAACCGCCGAATGTCGACCATGCAAGGGGGCAGCCATAGAAACCGACGGCGGTAAATACGATCCCGATTATACCTAAAAAAGTATACCCGAGGGAGAATCCTACGGGGATCATCGGAATGCCCGCAACGAGCATGATTGTGAAAATAAATGCCATCGCCAAAACTCTGCGGCGTGCTTTTTTTAATTTATCCATAAATAAGCCTCTCCGTTTTCCTGTCATTATTATAATATAATATGAAAAATTTTTCAACAGAATCGTAAACTTTTTGTGATTCTGTTGACATTTTTTTGTTTATATGATATCATTATGATATCAAAATAAAAGGAGTGGAGAAGATGGAAAGTCAGGTAAGGCAAACACAGGAAAAAGTTTTACACCCGAAAAGCGGTTGGTTGATGCTGTTTGTAGACATACTTTTGATTGTCGGGAGCATACTTTTGTTCGTGTTCAGCCCGCAGCCCGGGAATGATGCTGCCTTGGTCGCCATGATAGTAGCCGGGGTCGTCGCAATGGTTTTGGCCGTCCTGTTTATGGGCGGGCTGAAAACGGTAAATCCGAACGAGGCGCTTGTACTTACGTTGTTCGGCAAATATCACGGCACCATCAAAAGGGAAGGGTTTTTCTGGGTGAATCCCTTTTGTTCGGCGTTTAATCCTGCCGTCGGCGCGGTTGCCGGGCTGGGCAAAAAGATTTCGTTAAAAGCGATGACGCTCAACAATGAAAAGCAAAAGGTGAACGACGAAGAGGGCAATCCCATAGAGATCGGTGTGGTCGTTATCTGGCGTGTCGTAGATACCGCGCGCGCGGTTTTCGATGTAGATAATTTCCTTTCTTACATATCTACTCAGAGCGATGCGGCGATCCGGCAGGTAGCCAGGCAGTACCCTTACGACGTTTCCGAAAACGGCGACGAAAAGTCTTTGCGCGGTTCTTCGGTGGAGATCGCCGAGATCCTGCGCAAAGAATTGCAGGGCAGGGTGGAGATCGCCGGCATCGAAGTGTTGGAGGCGCGTATCGCGCATCTTGCATATGCTCCTGAGATCGCAGCGGCGATGTTGCAGCGTCAGCAGGCTTCCGCGATCATCGCCGCGCGGCAGAAGATCGTGGACGGTGCGGTCAGTATGGTAGAAATGGCGCTTAGAAAACTTGCCGAAAACGGCGTAGTCGACCTTGACGAAGAGCGCAAAGCCGCGATGGTTTCCAATTTGCTCGTCGTTCTGTGCGGAAACAAGGATGCGCAGCCCGTCGTAAACAGCGGCTCACTGTATTGATGCGTTATGGCGGGCAGAGACGCGAAAAAACAGATCCCTTTACGTATCTCGGCAAAACTGTACGATGAGCTTTCCGCATGGGCGGAAGACGAATTCCGCTCGCTCAACGGACAGATCGAATATCTGCTGCACGAATGTGTGCTTGCACGCCGGGGCAAGAGGGATAAAACGCAGGAAAAATGAATGGGCTCCGCGCAAAAAGCGCGGAGCTTGCCGCATTTTGTTTGTGCTTTTGCTCCGTATATGTTATAATATGGTTATATAAATTGGTCAAGAGGTTAACATGCTGCAAGTCAACAACGTAAGCTTACAATACGGAAGCAAAAAACTGTTCGAAGACGTAAATATCAAGTTTACAAAAGGCAACTGTTACGGCATCATCGGTGCAAATGGCGCAGGGAAATCGACTTTTTTAAAAGTGCTTTCGGGTGAAATAGAGCCGAACAAGGGCGAAGTTACGATGGATAAGAACGAACGTATGTCCGTTCTTATGCAGAATCAGAACGCATATGACGACCAGACGGTCGTGCGCACCGTCATGCTCGGACACAAGCGGCTCGTGGAAGTGATGGACGAGCGCGAAGCTCTCTACGCCAAGGAGGATTTTTCCGATGAAGACGGGATACGCGCCGGAGAATTGGAGAGCGAATTTGCGGAAATGAACGGTTGGGAAGCGGAGTCGGAAGCGCAGACGCTTTTGAATGAATTGGATATCCCGCCGGAGGACCATTATTTGCTGATGGGCGATCTCGACGCAAAAAAGAAAGTAAAGGTTCTCTTGGCGCAGGCGCTGTTCGGAAACCCGGACATACTGCTGCTCGACGAGCCTACGAACAATCTTGACATTAAAACGGTGCGATGGCTTGAAAACTATCTGCTCGATTTTGAAAATACCATCATTATCGTATCGCATAACAGGCATTTTTTAAATAAAGTTTGCACATATATATGTGATGTAGATTTCGGAAAGATCAGCCTGTTTCTCGGAAATTACGATTTTTGGTATCAGACGAGTCAGCTGATCGCACGCCAGATGCGCGATCAAAATAAAAAGATGGAACAGCGCGCCAAAGAATTGCAGGATTTTATCGCCAGGTTTGCGGCGAACGCGTCCAAATCTCGACAGGCGACTTCCCGCAAAAAAGAACTGGAACGGCTCACGCTCAACGATATTAAGCCTTCTCTGCGCAAGTATCCTTTTATTGATTTCAAATTTGAGCGGGAGATCGGAAACGATATACTCATGGTGGAAGGACTCACGAAAAAGGGCTATTTCGAAAATCTCGATTTCATTGTTCAGAAAAATGAAAAGATCGGTTTTGTGAGCGATAAAAGCACGACCGTTACGATGTTGTTCGATGTGCTGACGGGAAAAGTTCCTCCCGATGCCGGTACGGTAAAGTGGGGAAAGACGATCACCCTTTCGGTCTTGCCGCAAAACAACAACGAGTATTTTGAAAATTGCGATCTTACGCTCGTAGAATGGCTCAGCCAATTTTCCAACGACCATTATGAAGAATTCCTGCGCGGTTGGTTGGGCAGAATGTTGTTTTCGGGCGAAGAGGCGCTTAAAAAGGCGAAAGTGCTTTCGGGCGGTGAAAAAGTCCGCTGCATGCTCGCAAAAATGATGCTGGAAGGAAGTAATTTTCTTATATTCGACGAGCCGACCAATCACCTCGATCTTGAATCGATCACGGCTCTTAACAACGGCATGAAAAACTTTAAGGGCTGTATGCTTTTAACTTCGCACGATCAGGAACTTATGAATACGGTCGCAAACCGTATCATTGAGATCGACGGAGGCAAAAAGACCTTTGACAAGAACGTTACTTACGATGAATATCTCGATTTAACGAACAACTGAAATCCGGTCGTTCGCGAAAAATAAATTTTTGTAAAATGAGGTGACGTTTATGGAACAAGAAAATCAACCGAAAGACGAGGAAGTGCGCGGGGAAGAAGGGGCAAAAGACCCCGAGGCACGCAGCTTGCCGGAGCAAAATGAAAACGTGGGTGCGAATAAAGAGTCAGACGAAGGGGGAAACGCGCGGCAGCCCGGAAACAATGACGACCTTGTTCAGAAAAAAGTTATCTGTGCGATCTCATATCTTTTCGGTATCTTATTCTTTCTGCCTCTTGCCGTATATCCGAACGATGACTTTGCGAAATTTCATGCAAATCAGAGTCTGGTCATTTTGCTGACTGCTGTGATCGGCGGCGTTGTTTTCGGGATATTGTCCATTATTCCCGTTGTTGGAATAGCGTTTACAGTTCTCGTATATGTTTTCGAGGTGCTTATATTGGTTTTGTGCATACTCGGAATCGTATCCGCGGCGAAACTTGAAAAAAAAGAGCTTCCCGTTCTCGGAAAGATCAAGATCATCAAATAAGCGAAATTTCCCGCAACGCCCGTTGCGGGAAATTTTTTTATAATCCGTTGCAAATACTTTTGATGTCTGTTATAATATATCAAAGAAATTGGAGAGACTCATCATGTTAAAACTTGTGCTCATTGACGGCAACAGCCTGCTCAACCGCGCGTTTTATGCTACGAAGCTTTTAACGACAAAAAGCGGTACGCCGACCAACGCGGTGTTCGGATTTGTTAAATTATTGCTCAAACTCAATTCAGACATAAAACCGGACAGACTCATCGTCGCCTTCGATCTGAAAGCGCCTACGTTCCGGCATAAAATGTACGATCAATACAAAGCGACCCGAAAACCTATGCCGGAAGATCTGGCCGTGCAGCTGCCTATTTTGAAGTCTCTCCTTTCCTCCATGAAGATCGCTATATGCGAAAAAGAAGGGTATGAGGCGGACGACATTATCGGTACGCTTTCCAAACGTTTTCCGGATACGCACAGTATCATCATTACGGGAGACAGAGACTCTTACCAGCTCATCGATGAAAACACAGACGTTTACATCACGAAGACGGGCGTAAGCGAACTGAAAAAGCTGACGGTCAAAAACTTTAAAGATCAGCTCGGGTATGAGCCTAGACAGGTCGTCGATATGAAAGCGCTCATGGGCGACAGTTCAGATAATATTCCAGGGGTCGCCGGAATCGGAGAAAAGACTGCGCTTTCTTTGATCACGGCTTACGACAATTTGGATAATTTGTATGATAATTTGGATCGTTTGCCTTCCGGCTCGATCAAGGCAAAGTTGGAAGCCGGTAAGGAAAGCGCGTATCTTTCCCGAAAGCTCGCGCGCATCGAATTGCATGCCGACATCGATCCTGATTTGGATAAATGCCTCGTGCGCCTGCCTTTTTCTGAGGAGGTGCGAACTCAGTTTTTGCAGCTTGAATTTACATCTTTGCTGAAAATGGATATATTTGAAAAGTCTGCGGGCGAACCCCCCGCGGTGAGCCGTCCCAAAACGGGATGCCGCCCGCTGACGAGCGCGGCAGAGTTGGCGGGCCCGATCGAAAGAGCCGAAAGAATAGCCGTTGCCTATCAGAACGGCGGGTTTTATGTTTATGCGGGCGATTGCGAATATCGTTTGAAGCACCGCGAAACATTGCTCGACGACGGTATGGACGAAGGGGAGATAACGCGCGCGCTTGCCGCTGTGTTTGGATCAGGAAAATCGCTGATCTTGTACGGTAAAAAGAATATACGCCATCTGCTTGACGAAAAAGAGATCCGTTGGGACAATAATATAAAAGCGGAAGACGTGTCGCTTATCAAATATCTCGTCGATTATTCGGGAAAAGACGATAATCTTTCCTTTGTTCTTGAAAGCAAGGGATTTTCTCCCGACGCGCCGGCATACGGCGTTTACTGCCTGTTTGAAGATTTGTATGCGCTTCTGTGCTCCGAAGGTTTGGAATCTCTTTACCGCGATGTGGAGCTTCCGCTTGCCGACGTTCTTTATGATATGGAAAAGGCGGGCGTAAAGGTGGATGTGGAGATGTCGGCGGAGTTCGAAAAGCGGTACCGCAAGGCGATCGCCGATATTACGGGAAAAATATTCGAGGAAGCGGGAGAGACCTTCAATCTGAATTCTCCTGCGCAGCTCGGCGTGGTACTCTTTGATAAATTGAAGCTGCCCGCTCCGAAAAAGAGCAAACGCGGCGCCTATTCTACGAGTGCGGAGGTACTTGAAAAGCTGCAAAACGATTACGAGATCGTACGCAACGTGCTCCGTTGCCGCCATTTGCAGAAATTGCTTTCGACCTATATAGAAGGGTTCCGCCCTCTGATCGGTTCGGCCGATAAACTCGTGCATACGAATTTCAATCAGATTTTGACGACCACAGGGAGGCTTTCAAGCGCCAATCCGAATTTGCAGAATATACCCGTCAGAGACGATGAGGGGCGAGAGCTGAGAAAATTGTTCGTTGCAAGAGCCGAAAACAGAGTGCTGGTCGACGCCGATTATTCTCAGATTGAACTTCGCCTTTTGGCGCATTTTTCCGGCTGCAAGGAGCTGATAGAGGCGTATAACCGCGGGGAGGATATCCATGCGCTCACGGCGTCGCAGGTATTCGGCGTGCCGATCGATCGGGTAGACGCGCAGATGCGGCGTGCCGCAAAGGCGGTCAATTTCGGCATTATTTACGGAATCAGCGATTTCGGGTTGGCAAGTAACCTGAATATCTCGGCGAAGCAGGCGAGGGAGTATATCCGCGCCTACTTTGAAAGATACAGCGATGTAAAAAAATATATGGACGCAAACGTCGCTTTTGCCCGCGAGCACGGATATGTGACGACGTTGCTCGGGCGCAAGCGCGTGATCAACGAAATACGGTCTTCCAATTTCAATATCCGCTCGTTCGGGGAACGCGCCGCCATGAACATGCCGTTGCAGGGCAGCAGCGCGGATATTATAAAGATCGCTATGGTCAATATCTCGCGCCGGTTAAAAGGAGAGGGGTATCGTTCGCAGCTCATTTTGCAGGTACACGACGAACTCGTGATTGACGCCTTTGAAGATGAAAAGGATCGCGTAGCGGAATTGTTACAGTATGAGATGGAGCATGCCGTAACGCTTAAAGTTCCGTTGACCGCGGAGGTGCATTGCGGCAAAAACTGGTATGAAGCAAAATAACGGAAAGATCTATACGGCTGTGACCGGCGGGATCGGGAGCGGTAAATCGACGGTGATGCGGTTTATTGCAGAGCTTGGTTATCCCGTTTTATCGGCGGACGAGGCCGCTCGAAATATTTACGACGAGGCGGAAGTGCTTTTGCAGATGAGGGAGCGCTTTTCCGATTGTTTTACCGATGGCGCCGTGGACAGGAATAAAGTCTCTTCTGCGGTTTTTAAGAATCGTGACCGACTGAACGAGCTGAACGAGATCACGCACCCCGCCATCATGAAAAAAATTTTTTCGCGTGCGGAACGGGAAGACGGTCGCTTCATCTTCTTTGAAATACCTCTTTTGTTCGAGGGTGGCTTTGAAAAGCTTTTCGATCACGTTATCGTTCTTATGCGCGATAAAAAAACGAGGATCGCCGCGGTTGAGGCGCGCGACGGACTTTCGGGGGCAGAAGTTGCGGCTCGTATAAAGAATCAATTTAATTATGAAAAAAATCTTTCAATCGGGCATACTGTAATATATAACGACGGGGATATTGCTTCGTTATATAACAAGGTATCGGAGGCCGTGCGTAAGATTGTTGCAGAGGAAAGTTAAAAAAGTCATCGCTTTGGCACTCGCATGTCTTGTATTTTCGGCAGCGGCCGCCGTGTTTTTATATGCGTGGTACGCGCCGAAAAAATATACAGGGCAGGTTCTCAGTCATGCGCGGGAAAACGGATTGGAAGAGGAGCTCGTGTTTGCGGTAATCAGAGCGGAGAGCAATTTTGACAAAGATGCGCTGAGCCGCGCGGGTGCGGTCGGGCTCATGCAGCTCCTGCCTTCTACCGCCGACTTTATTGCCGCATTGAACAAAGGCGGTATAACAGACCTGTATGACGCGGAACAAAACATTGCGGCGGGCTGCCTTTATCTGCGCTATTTGTTTGAGAGGTTCGGAGGCGTTGAAGAAGTGCTGGCTGCATATAATGCGGGGGAAGGCAGAGTGCGCGTATGGCTTTCGGATACGAGATACAGCGAGGACGGAAAAACACTTTTGCATATTCCGATCGAAGAGACGCGCGCCTATGTAAAAAAAGTTAAAAAGTTTTATAAATGTTATAAAATCCTGTATTTTTAACTTGACTTTTTTTTCGTTATATAGTAAAATAATTTTCGCTTGTGAGGATGGCGGAACTGGCAGACGCGTACGTTTGA
>ERZ1643247.3775-NODE-3775-length-10416-cov-40.233279_pt1 | contig 10416 bp, 12 predicted proteins | sample MGYA00579264_ERZ1643247 | MGnify/ENA primary metagenome ERZ1643247 (study PRJEB29033, sample SAMEA4952262) | chicken gut metagenome | biome: Broiler Chicken; feature: Gastrointestinal Tract; material: Caecum | place: Ireland | collected 2018 | study: Broiler... | reverse complement strand
TGCCGAGGGGGCCCCTTCAGGGGTTTCGGCAATATGTACCCTTCCCACCACCAAAAGGCGATACCCATCGGGGCATCGCCTTTTGTGTTACGGGAAGAGGTAATTGAGGTCTGCCGACGTTCGGCAGTTCGGGCAAGCGGCACAGAAAAGAAATTTTGCTCAACCCTGCCCTGCTCCTCTCGTGCCGCGCCGCTTTGCCGAGGGGGCCCCTTCAGGGGTTTCGGCAATATGTACCCTTCCCACCACCAAACGGCTCCCGCATGGGTGCCTTTGCGGCGCAGATCGAGATCCCCTCTGCCCCTGCGCAGGCATGCGGCTTGGCTTTTCGGGACCTCCCCTGCCCGTCTGCCATGGCCCTCTTTGCCGAAACACCCGCCAGACAGGTTCCTTTCGGCAACAGATGCCCCACGAAAAAGCGAAAACGGTACCCCTTGATTCTGGTTTGGCTTTTTTCGGAAATATTCCACGATGCCGGCATACAGAAAGGCACATACAGACTATTCCGCATCTGTTCAAATACAGCGCCAGGCCGCAGCCGAACAGGCGGCAGGATGCCGAGCCCCAAAAAAGAAACGATTGATACGGTAGTAGCCACTCTTGTTTATGAAGGAGAACGCCTGCGCGGAAAGAGCGGACCATCCGATGCAGAGAGCCACGCGCCGAGCCCCATCAGCACAAGGGCGATCCAGAACGTGAAATGCGGCCACTCGCGGAAAAGCAGAAGGGAAAGCAGTACCCCGATAAAGGGCGCAACGGCGTAGTAAGTGCTCGTACGGGCGGCGCCCAAGCGGCGCTGGGCATACACATAGAAGAAGATGCTCAACCCATACGCCACCAAACCCACTCCCAACACGGCAAAGACGCTCCACGCAGAAGAGAGCCGCTCGCCCGCGAGCAAACCGATCGCAATCGAGCCGCCGCCCGAAAAAATGCCCTTCAACAGCACGATCTCGAGCGGATCTTTGGAAGCGAGCCTGCGGGTACAATTGTTTTCCAGCCCCCAACAGACGGCCGCGAGCAGGATGAGCAGCGACCCGGGTGAAAAATCGAATGCGGACAGGTCGACGGCGGAGAGGAGCGCGCAGGAGGCCGTCACAAAGGCGATGCCCGCCCAAAGGCGGGGCGCGATCGCCTCCTTGAACAGGAGCAGCGCAATGAGGGCGGTCGCTACGATCTCGAAATTGTTCAGCAAAGAAGCGTTGGCCGCGGTCGTCGAGCGCAGCCCGAACAGCAGCAGGATGGGGGCGGCGATATCCAAGACGATCATGCCGAGCACAAAGGGAAGATCCGCCTTTACGAGGCGCTCTCCGCCGCGCGGCGCACCGGCCGCGCGGCGGAAAAAGGCGATCGCCCCCATGCCGATACCCGCACCGAGGTACAAAAAGCCCGCCATCAGCGTGGGCGACATATAATCGAGCAATATTTTAGAAAAGGGCGACTGCACGGCGTACAGCGCCGCCGCCAGGAGTGCGAGCAGGATGCCAGCGCGCGCGCCCTTTCGGTGTACCGCGCTTTCTCGCTGCGGACCGCTCTGCGGGGGATCTTTCTCCCGCAGCCCTTTTTGCCGGGCGCTTACATCCGATCGGCTTTCCTTCTGCCGGTGTTGGGGCGCCATGCCCCTCTTGCCGCTCATAAAAAGGCGTCGATCGCCCGCTGCAGGGATGCGATCGCCTCTCCGTCCCCTTCCTGTACGGCATCTACCAAGCAGTGCCCGACATGCTCCCGCAGGATGATCTTGCCCGTCCGCTCGAGCGCAGCCCTTACCGCCGCCAGCTGGACAAGGATCTCGCTGCAATCGCGCCCTTCCTCTACCATCTTGCGAATGCCGTTCAGGTGACCGCCCGCCCGCGCAAGGCGGTCGAGCACCTCTTTCCGATAAGCATGTTCCCGCATTTTTATTGCCTCCGTATCCCCCTCGGGGGGATATGGCTATAGTATAGCAAGCCAGCGGAAAGATGTCAAGCGCGGAAAGATTTTTTGCGGTATTTGCGGGAAGACAAGGGAACGCAAACGCTTGCCTTTTCAAGCGCGCCATGCTATACTGCGGATAAAAAAGATAGGAGGATACTATTTATGTTAAAAGATCTCGGCGTACAGCCGTACGTATTCCCGATGCCGGTGCTCATGATCGCCACTTACGGCGAAGACGGCAAAGTGGATGTCATGAACATGGCATGGGGCGGCATCTGCGCCGAAAACATGGTCGCCCTCAACCTCGACGAAGACCATAAAACGAGCGAGAACATCAAAAAGCGCGGCGCCTTCACGCTGAGCATCGCAGATGTTGCGCACATTGAAGAGGCGGATTTTTTCGGCATCGCGTCCGGAAACAAGATGGCGGACAAATTTGAGCGCACGGGCATGCACGCCGTCAAGAGCGCGCACGTCGATGCGCCCGTGATCGAAGAATTCCCCCTGACGCTGGAGTGCAAGGTGGCGGAGATCCAGCATCCCTCTTACGGCTTCCGCGTGGTGGGCGAGATCGTCAACGTGCTCGCAGACGAAAAGGTGCTGGACGAGAAGGGAAAAGTTGACCCGACGAAGCTGAACGCCTTCGTATTCGACCAGATGCGCAGCGGCTACTATGCCGTCGGCGAAAAGGTCGGGCAGGCATGGCAGAGCGGCGCCAAGCTCATGAAAAAATAATCGGGAGAAAAGAGAGATGACGATCGCTGTGACCTATGAAAGCGGACAAATTTTTCAGCATTTCGGACACGCGCAGGCATTCAAACTGTACGACGTCAAAGACGGCGAGGTGACTGAGGCGCGCGTGCTCCCCACGGACGGATGCGGCCACGGGGCACTTGCAGGCTTCCTGAAAGCACACGGCGCGGACACACTCATCTGCGGCGGGATCGGAGGCGGCGCGCGGGCGGCGCTGGCAGAAGCCGGCATCCGCGTATACGGCGGCGCGAGCGGCGACGCGGATGCGGCCGTACAGGCACTGCTGCGCGGCGAACTGTCCTACGATCCGGACGCCGCCTGCACACACCACGGACAGGAAGGCGGCCACAGCTGCGGGCACGGGGAAAGCCATACCTGCGGGCACGAAGGCGGCCGGTGCGGACACTGAGCAACCGCTGTTGAAACCAATCGCTCAAACAACGGAAACGGGCGCAACGCTCGATTTCCGCAAACATCAAAAAAGCGAAGATTGCAACAATCTTCGCTTTTTTTGATGTTCGACGCGATCTGCATTATCGATCGGCTTCCGCCTCCATAGCTTCCAGCAGAAAACTGACCGGCCGAAATCCGTCGTTGCAGGAAATCATTGCCGACCTTTTATTTTTCATCCAACCGTCGTAAAAATCCTCGCCGCCGTGTGCCAGCGCCATTACAAAAGCGGACAGGCTTTCCCAAGCGCTGTCGCAAAAGCCCTGCGGTTTTTCCCAGCCGTTTGCGATAAAGATTTGCCCTTCCTGCATATCGCAGGCGTGCGAAATCGGATTTTCATATTTTTCAATCAAGTCTGTATAGCACGCCGTTTTCATGACCGTGATCTTTACTTTTTTCATGATTCGTACCTCCGCGATATCGCCGTTTCACGCACCATCCGTTCTATGGCCAACGGCCTTGCCGGCAAGGCCGCGGCGCTATATCGACCATTGCCGCAAGATTCCTGATCGGCGCCTGCGGTCAAGCCCCCCTGTTTTCCTCTCTTTTACCGGACGAGTACAGGGAAGACGGACGATTTACTTCCCTTCAAAATACGATGCGATGGCGCGCATCTTATCCTGCTGCCTGACGCCGAAGGGACAGCGGCTGTCACAATGGCCGCACTGCAGGCAGGCACTCGCCTTGACGGCGAGCTTGTCGTAATGGCCGGCCGCCATTTGATCCCCCGCGAGAGCGAGGTCGTAGTATTTATTGACGATGCCGATGTCGATGCCGGCCGGACAGGGACGGCAGTGGTTGCAATAGACGCAGTTGCCGGCGGCCTCCTGCGGCGTAAAAGCGGCGATCGCCGAATAGTCGCACTCCTCCGCCGTCGCGTCCGGAAAGGTGAGCAGCTCGTCGAGATCGGCGAGGGAACGCACGCCCGGCACGACGGAGAGGACGGCGGGCCTGTCCAGACAATAGCGCAGGCACTGGTTGCGGGTGAGCGCGCGCCGGAAGGGCGAAGTTGCCTCCGAAAGGAGCCGCCCTCCGTGAAAGGGTTTCATGACCGAGATGCCGACCCCTTCCGCCTCGCAGCGGCGCATGAGCGCGGCGCGCTCCGCTGTGGTGCCGATGCCGTATTCGTCCCCTTTTTCGAGATCGTACGCGGGGTTGACGGAAAACATCATCAGGTCAAAGCACCCCATGTCGAGCAGTTTGTTCGCAACGGCAGGCGTATGCGAGGAGAAACCGAGATGATGCAGGGTCCCCCGTTCGCGCAGGCCGAGAACAAAATCGATGATCCCGTTTTTACGGAGATCCTCTAAGTCGCTCTCCTCGTCGACGCAGTGCAGAAAGCCGAAATCGGCATAGTCTGTACCGAGCAGACCCATCTCCCAATCGAACGTGCGGCGGATCCGCTCCAAGTCGCGCGACCAGCCGTATTCACCCTGCTCGTCGTACACCGCGCCGAAGTGCAGCTGAAAGCAGGCCTTTTCGCGCCGGCCGCGGATGGCCCGGCCGAAAGGGGCATAGACGCTGCCGCCGCCCGCGCACAGATCAAAGAAATTGATGCCGTGCCCGATCGCCTTTGCGACGACGGCCTCGATCTCTTCGGACGAAGCGACATGAATGCCGCCCATGCCCAACCCGAGGGCGCTCAGCTGTTCCGTACCGTGCGGAAGTTTTCTGTATTCCATCCTCTGTTCTCCCTCTCTTTATAAATTTGCAGAGTACTCTGCCACACATATCGATGATCATACGGGAGGCGGGCCGCGCGCGAGTGCGCGCGGCCCGCCTGTTTTCAGCCATTATTGTATCACAAGAGCGCACAAAAAGCAATCCTTGCGCACCCAAAAAGTCAGCCAACGGAATGCAAAAAGCGGATCCACTGCGGGTCGAAGTGATCGACGATCTCGCTGCGGCCAAGGTCCATCGCCGCGATCGCGGCCATGTCCTCGTCGGTCAGCGCGAAGTCGAACACATCCAGATTCTCGCGGATGCGCTCGGCGTGCACCGATTTGGGAATGACGACGACGCCGCGCTGCAAGTTCCAGCGCAGGGCGACCTGCGCCGCGCTCTTGCCGTATTTTCGGCCGATCGACGTCAAGACGGGATCCCGAAAAAAGTTGCGCTTGCCTTCGTCGAACGGTGCCCATGCCTCGGGGATGACGCCGTAGAAGCGCATGGTTTCGAGGTTGCGCCCCTGCTGAAAGAAGGGGTGCATCTCCACTTGATTGACCATGGGCCTGACGGCAAACGTCTCGCACAGATCGGCAAGCACGTGCGGATAACAGTTGGCCATACCGATGGCGCGCACCTTGCCCGCGGCGAGCATCTTTTCCAGCCCGCGCCACGCGCCGATGTAGTCCCCCATCGGCTGATGCAGCAGCATGAGGTCGACATACTCGCTCCCCAGCCGCTCGAGGGTGCGCTCGGTCGCCGCCTGCGCACCTTCGAAGGAAAAATCGGACAGCCAGATTTTGGAGGTGATAAACACCTCTTCGCGCGGGATGCCGCTCTCGCGGACGGCCTCGCCGACCGCGCGCTCGTTGCCGTACGCCTGTGCCGTATCGATCAGGCGGTAGCCCGCGTCCAGCGCGGTGCGTACCGCGCGCTTTGCCTCTTCGTGATCGGGAATCTGAAAGACGCCGAAGCCGAGCATGGGCATGCGGACGCCGTTGGACAGAGTGACGTATTCCATTTTTCTCCTCCTCAGTCGTGGATCTTGTAGTTTTTCAGGAGCATCTCTCCGACGCCGGGCGCCTCGGGATCGTGCGAACCTTTGCCCGTATCCAGCGCGCGGAGGGTCGCCCGCTCTTCCTCGGTGAGGGAGAAGGAAAAGATGTCGAGATTGCTGCGGATCCGCTCGGCATGCACCGATTTCGGCAAGACGATAATGCCCTCCTGCACCTCGAAGCGCAGCACGATCTGCCCCGCATCCTTGCCGTACTTTTCCGCAAGGGCGAGGACGGCCGGCGAATACAGCAGCCGCGCATTGCCCTGCCCGAGCGGCGCCCAAGCCTCTACCCGCACACCGAGCGGATCGAGAATGGCGCGCAGTTCCTTCTGCTGGAAGAAGGGGTTGCATTCGACCTGGTTGACTGCCGGCAAGGAAGAGAAATGCGGAACAAATTGCTGCCAGATCTTCGGCGTCATATTGCTGACGCCGATCGAGCGCAGCTTGCCCTCTGCCTTGCACTTTTCCAACGCCTCCCACGCATGCGGCACATCGCCGTACGGCTGATGCAGCAGATACAAATCGATGTACTCAGTCCCCAAATTGCGCAGGGAAACTTCCGTTCCCTTGACGGCGGGAGCAAAGCCATAGTCCTGCAGCCAGAGTTTGGAGGTAATAAAGATCTCCTCGCGCGGGATGCCGCTCTCACGGACGGCGCGCCCGACTTCTGCCTCGTTAAAATAGGCGGCCGCCGTATCGATGTGACGGTAGCCCGCATCCAACGCCGCACGAACCGCACGGTACGTCGACCCGTCGTTCGGAATCAGAAAGACGCCGAAACCGACGGAAGGGATCAAATTGCCATCATTCAGACGAAATGTTTGCATCACTGAACCTCCTTATTTTCGTTCCATACAATTTTCACGCGGGATCACTGCACATCCGGCGCCCGCACAGCCGGACAAAAAAACCGTCACGGCAGGTTATTTTTCAGAATATCCGGCAGCAACGCGCGGCAAAACGCCTCGGTACGCGCGCGCAGCCCGCACTCGCCCCCCATACACCACGCCAACAGCTGGCCGTACAGGAGATCGATGAGCGCGCCCGAAAGGGCACCGAGCGGCGCATCTGCGCGCAGCAGACCCTTTTGCACACAATCGGCGAGGAGGGCATCCATATCGGCCCGATCGCTGCGATACTTCGAATCGTCCGCGCGGGCATGATCGACAACGCCGCGGATCCAATCACGCGCCAGCCCTCTGCCGCTCCGCTCGATCCATTCGGAAAAGCGGGACATATACAGGGCGACCTTTTCCGCACACGACCCGGACATTTGCTCCGCCTCCGCGCGCGCACTGCCGAACATTTCGGCCGAAAGCGCGCAGGCGATCTCCTCTTTGCTCTTGAAATAGGTATAGAATGTCCCCTTCGATACGCCGCTTGCCGCCGTGATATCCTCTACGGCGATTTCAGAAAGCCCGCGTTCGGCGATCAATTTTTTACCCGCCGCGAGCAGCTTCTGCCGCGTCTCCTGCGCAGCCGCCTGCCGATTGGTCATTGCCGGCCCCTCCTTGCGTTTTCACGGACAGTATACCATGTGATTGACTAAAAGTCAATGACTTTCAGTCAATAAAATATAAAAAATTTGCCCCGCAGCTTTTATAACTGCGGAGCGCTGCAAATTTATGAGGACTTCCGCGCCGCATGGCAATGATGCGCCGTTGCACGGTAAACCATTAAAGATGCCTCACAGAGTACTCTGCAAATCTCTCTATGCGCTGATTTCCCGCAAAAATCAGGCCCGGCCGCCCCTGCGCCGTTCCAGCAGCGGGAGCGTGCGCCGCGCAATGAAGGCACTGAGCAAACATTGCAGGCAATCGCCGGGGAGAAAGAGAGCGAAGCAGGAGACAAACAGTGTATAGGCCGTCACCTCCCCTCCCAGATATACGCCGGCAATGAGAAAGTAATAGCTGAGGCCGAAGACGTAGACAATGATATCCGTGACGGCATTGGCGAGCAGCAAGCGCCCTAAGCCGGGCGACGGTACCGCGTGCGCGATGCGCCCCCCCACATAAGCCCCCGCAGCAAACCCTAAAATATAGCCGAAGGTGGGTGTCAAAACATATTGCAGACCTCCCCCGCCCGTAAAGACGGGGACCCCGAGCAGCCCCAGCGCAATGTAGACACAGACGGCCGCAAAGGCCTTTCCGCCGCCGAGCACTGCTCCCGCCAGGGTCACAAAGAGCACCTGTAAGGTAACGGGCACGGGCGGCAAAGGGATACGGATAAAGGCGCCCGCCGCGATGAGTGCGGCAAACAGCGCGATGAGAACGAGGTCTTTCGCCTTGATCTGATGCATGCGTCCTCCTTATATGCGGATACTGATCTCGCCGGCATAGAGTTTTTCCTCAGAGCCGTCTTCATAGCGGACGAGCAGATGCCCGTCTGCACCGATATTCAGCGCGCGCGCGCGGCGCGCGCCTCGCGCCGAAAGGACGTCGATCTCCCGCCCTACGACACAGCTGCGGCGGCGGTATTCCTCCATCACGGCGGGATCGTCCAGATGAGAATACAATTCAAAAAAGCGGCTCAATACGGCGGCCGCCAGTTCATTTTTGCCGTCGCCGCGCGGCGCGGAATATACGGCCGCCGCGACCCCCTCGAGCGGCGGAGGGAAGCCCCCTTCCGGCTCGTAGACGTCGATGCCGATGCCGAGCACGACGTAGCGGAGGCAGTTATCTTCCATGCTGACGGACGCCTCCGTCAGGATCCCGCACACCTTTTTGTCCTCGATATAAACATCGTTGACCCACTTGATGCGGGCATCTCTGCCGGAAACGCGCGCGATCGCATCGCTGACGGCGACGGCCGCCGCCGAAGTAATGCGCACGGCCTGCGCCGCCGTATAGCGAACGGGGCGCAGCAAAAGGCTCATATATATGCCCGTATCGCGCGGGGAATAAAAGGGACGAGCCAGGCGGCCGCGGCCCGCCGTCTGTTCCTCGGCAAAGAGGGCCAGCCCCTCGCTTTCCCCCGCCTCTGCACGCGCGCGGACGAGATCGTTGGTGGAAGCTGCGGAGGGGATCACCTCGAGCCGCACCGGCAGAGATGCGGGCAGATATTTGCGGATGCCCTGCGGCGAGAGCCTGTCACTGCTTTCCGCCAGGCGATACCCGCGGTTTTTGACCGACTCGATGCAATATCCCTCCCGGCGCAGCGCCTCCGCCGCCTTCCAGACCGCATTGCGCGAGACGCCCAGCCGCAGCGCGACCTCTTCTCCGGAAACAAACGCGCCCCGACTGCCTTCCAATAAACCGAGCAATGCGTCCTTGACCATGCACACCTCCCGCCTTCTTCTGAACTTTCATCCGCTCTATTATAGCCGTTTCGCTCCTATTTGTCAACCGGATTGATAGATTTGGTTTACTGTTTGAATGTGCGTCCGCTCATTCGCCATAAATCTGTCTGGCATAGTATTCTGCAAAACCCGCTTATATGCGGCCGCGCTCGATCACTACCCCTCCAGACGGGTAAACGCTGTCCGCCGTGCGGATTACTTCGCCAATGCGATCGGCGACGATCCTGCCGCTGCGCGGATTTTTGACCGAGAGGATCCCGCCGCGGACCTCTGCCTCGACATCGCTGTACTCGAAAGCGAGGTCGCAATCCTCCATCGTGCAATCGATCAGCTTCAGGTCCTTGCAATAGCAGAGCGGCTGCGTCCCCTTGATGTGGCAGCGGATAAGGGTGAGCCCCTCCGAATACCAGCCAAGATACTCGCCGTTCAGCACCGAATCGGCGACGGTCACATTCTTCGCGTGCCAAAAGGCATCCTTGGTTTGCAGGCGGGATCGGGAGATGCGCACATCCTGCGTGTATTGGAAGGAATACTTGCCCGTAAAAGTCACATTTTCCGCGCGCAGGCCCTGCGTCTCAAAAAAGGTGTATTCCTCCGCTTCGATCGAAGAATCTTTAACTTGGACATCCGCGCAGCGCCAGCCAAATTCGGGGGAATGCACCGTGCAGCCGAAAACGGATGCGCGGCGACACTCGCGCAGCGCCTTGATCCCGTTCATGCGGCAGCCGCGCAGTTGGGCATCCGTATCGTACCAGAGAGCCGCGCGACAGTTTTCCGTCATCTCGGTATCCGTCACGCGCAGCCCGTGCACATGCCAGAGCGGATAGCGCAGATCCATAAAACACCCCTCGACGGCAATCCGGCGGCACTCCTTGAGGGCAGACTCCCCGTCCTCTTCCCCCTCGAACCGACAGCGCCTGACGCAGATATCCTGCGAACGATATAAAGCGCGTTCCTCGCCGAAGCGCTCTCCCTCTATGATCTTCATACAACACCTCTCTTTCCGCGGCGCATGTGCAGATTTGCCTTCCGCCCTGTATCCGCCGCCGCAAACGGGCATAAATGCCCCGTATCTTTTCAGCCCCGATTATACCACAAGTGAAAAACAATGTCGAATACTTATTTTTTATTAAAAGCCATAACCGCCGCGCATGGTCTGCCACTTAAAAGCCGGCCGAAATACCAAAAGGGCGACCGTCCTGCGCCGCCGATCGCCCCCCCCCCGCAAATAAAAAGGAGCGCCCTCGCGCTCCTTCGATCAATCTGCAACAAAATCGCGAAA